>Ga0307441_1000488_pt1 | contig 14387 bp, 13 predicted proteins | sample SalMarWE160420MG_FD_202149 | JGI IMG/M metagenome (GOLD analysis project Ga0307441, IMG submission 202149) | Salt marsh sediment microbial communities from the Plum Island Ecosystem LTER, Massachusetts, United States - WE1604-20 | ecosystem: Environmental > Aquatic > Marine > Intertidal zone >... | reverse complement strand
AAAGGTCATCAACGCCATTGACGACTATCTCACGGCGGATCGCGCCGCACGAGAAACGTCTACCGCGTACGAACGATACCTCAACATAGAGCCGTCGACCTTTTCCGGCGTCGCATCGACTGAACGCTCACAACTGAAACGGACCATTACCAAGCAGCTCAAACACCGCGAGACGATCGCTGAGCAGGTCACGCATTTACAGCGACAGCTGGCGAGCGTTCCTCATGATGAAGCAATTAGAGAACTCAACGAGAAACTTGATGCCGCGGTTCTAGAAAGAAACCGAGGCGAACTTCGACTCCAGGCGGTCGATGCCGAAATTCAGGAAATCAATGCGGCCCTGGAGTCCAAGCAATTGGAGCGCCAGCGGCATCTGGAACGTGTTGCCGCCCAAAAGATACAGGACGAAAAGACCAAACGCGTCCTCAAACATGCGGCCAGATCCCGCGATACCTTAGATAAATATCGACGATTAATCTCAGAGCGACACACGGCTCGCCTAGAGCAGTCGATCCTCGAGAGTTTCACGTTGTTGCTTCGAAAGAAGAGTCTGATATCTAGCATTCGAATCGACCCAGAGTCATACGAGTTAAGGCTTTACAACGGTGCTGGCACCCAAGTGCATGCGGACCGACTCTCGGCAGGCGAACGTCAGCTACTGGCAGTTGCGATCCTTTGGGGGCTGGCCAAAGCCTCCGGGCGCCCTCTACCGTGTATCATCGATACCCCACTCGGCCGGCTTGATAGCGCCCACCGAAGGCACCTGGTGGAGCACTATTTCCCCCACGCAAGTCACCAGGTCATCTTGCTCTCCACTGATGAGGAAATTAGAGGGGAGTATTATCGGTCTCTAAAGAAATCCGTCGGGCGGGAGTATCTGATTCAATATTGTGACGCAACCGCAAGTTCTACCGTAAGTGTTGGATACTTCAACTGAGGTTCACGATGGTTGCGAAAATCGATTCCATTAAGCTTTCCGAAAAGGCCAAGACGCAACTGGTCACGCTGAAACGCCGCACGGGAATTCAGCATTGGAACGTTCTGTGCCGCTGGGCGTTTTGCCTTTCTATCAGGGAACCTAGTAAGCCACCGTCGGAAACAATTTCCGCCGATAGCAATGTCGAGATGTCCTGGAAGGTCTTTGGCGGTCCTCAGTCGGACGTCTATCTCGCCATCCTAAAACAACGTGCTCATAAGGATGGGGTAGCCCTCAATGACAAGAACATCCTGGAGTACTTCCGCCTGCATCTGCACCGAGGGATCTCGTATTTGACCAATCACTCCAACGTCTCGGATATTGCTTCCCTGTTGGCACTCGCCGCGGCGGCACCCACAGCGAGTTCCAGGAACCGCTAAGCCCCTGAACCAGATGATTCGCCCCACACCGCGAGCCCATAGACGTTAGAGCCGCGGTGTGAAAAGATAATCGGGCCGCTACCGTCCCCGCGCGGCTTGGATTTCGTCCTAAGGGCTTTGGCGACGACAGCCGCGGCGTCCTTGGCTCGAAACTCGAATAGCCCGCGCCGGGCAATTTCAGAGTAAATATCCTTGGCGCGCATGGGCTTGCCGGCATCGCGCAACACGACTTCGGCCGCTTCGTAGATTTTCATAAGAGTTCCTCCTTATTGGTCACTAACCAGCAGGATTATGGTTCTCTTTGAATAGTCGCCTCAAGGCCATGGTGAGTCAACGGAATACCAGACATGCGGACCACCTCCGACGAGACGGGTCAAATAGGAAAATGCGTCCGGGGTCGGCTGTACATCCACGTCTCCGCTTTCGACGCACTGCCCAAGGGGCACGTCCGAATGGCAGAGCAGGCTGAGCAGGCGCTAAAGAAGGCGCGCGGGGTTGATTTTAACGTCGTCAAAATCGATCCGGAAAAGCTACGGGTCTCCTTGCTGCACTACGCGGATTTCCTCGACGATCCCTTTCCGGCCCTGACGCACTGCTGGGGAATTGATCTGCAAACCTCGCAGCGTTGGGAGCGGACATTCATTGACCGCGAGAATCCACCCATTCTCCATCGCAAGGAGCTGCTACTCGCACCCGAGACGCCAGGGTATGACGAATATGCCGCGCTCACTGAGGCACTTGTAGCACGCGGGTTGTTGCGAGCCCACGGCATAGGCGTAAAGCTCCAGTGGGATGCCCATCTAGCGCAGAACGGCTACAAGGTCGTCGGAAGTCACTTGGTCCAGACGACCGATCCGCCAGCATCGGTCACGCACGACAATATCATCATTGAGCGAAACCGCACGGCCCTTGCTAGGTCCGAGCTTTCCGCGCCGATGCAGGCGTTGGCGCGCCTAGGCTATCTGGATGGTGACAATACTGTTTTTGATTATGGCTGTGGGCGTGGCGATGACGTGCGCATTCTTGGGGGGCGAGGCCTCGAAATCTATGGGTGGGACCCGCACTTCTTTCCACATGAGCCAAAGCTCAACGCGGATATCGTCAATTTGGGCTTTGTTCTCAATGTCATCGAAGATCCCCAGGAACGGTCAACTGTACTCGAGGACGCCTATCAATTAGCCGACCGCCTATTGGTTGTGTCAGTTATGGTCGCCCGCGGACGCGCCCGAGACGGGGAACTTCATGCCGACGGCATACGAACAAAGCGTCAGACGTTTCAAAAATACTACACGCAAGCGGAGCTTGCCTGGTACATCGAAAACGTACTCGGCGAAGAGCCAAGCGCAATAGCGCCTGGTGTATTTCTTGTCTTCAAAGAGAAGGCGGAAGAACAAGCGTTTCTCGCCAGGCGTCAAGACAATCGAATTGGACTCGGCCGTCTGATGACGAGCTCACGAAGGAAATCGAGAGCGGTCCGCGACCAAGAAATCTACGAGGAACACCGCAACCTCCTGGACGCAGCGTTTGACCAATGGTTAGAGCTGGGGAGAAAGCCCGTCCACGACGAGGTCCCTAATCCGCACAAGCTGGAAGAGATATTTGGAAGTATCAATAAGGCTTTTCGATTTTTGGAAAGACTTCGCGGCCCTGAAGTAATCCATGAGGCGGTCGAAAGACGGAAGGCGGACTTGCTCGTCTATCTTGCATTGCGCGAATTCCAGGGGCGCTCAGGTTATAAGAACCTACCTGTCATATTGCAGCGTGACATCAAGGCCTTTTTCGGCAACCGAGATACCGCACGCGCAGCTGGTACGGCCCTGCTGTTTGCAAGTGGTGACTCCGAGGAAATTCTCAAAGCCTGTCGTTCCGCCGGCGACCAGGGCTTAGGCTACCTTAACCGCGACAAGAGCCTGGAACTCCATACGAGCCTTGTTCACGAGCTACCGCCGGTTCTGCGGGTATATGTTGGTTGTGGGCTGAAAGTATACGGAGACTTCGATACCCAAGACATGCTCAAAATTCACATCGGAAGTGGAAAGCTCACGCTGACTCGTTTCGATGATTTTGAAGGCAAGGCTTTGCCGAGACTCCTAGAGAGAGCCAAAGTCCGCCTAAAAGATTCTGACGTGGATTTCTTCGAGTACGGATCGGAATACACACCCCCCTATCTCTACCTAAAATCTCGATACATCAACAGTCGCTTCCGCAACTACGACAACCAGATCGCTTTCGACCATCAGTTGAAATCTCTTGGTGCCTTTGATTTCTCGGCGTATGGACCCAAGCCTGAAGAGTTCGACGACACTCTTTCTCAACTGAAGCTTCAGGTGGAAGGCTTTGAACTGGTGCCAACAGGGCAGTGTCCTGATCTCGATGACCGTTGCGGAAAGTATTTTAGATATCGCGACTTGGTAGAGTGTGGGGAAACGCAAGCGAAGGCTGGACTCAACAACGTCCCAGTCCAACCCGAGACCTATCTAGCATTACGCCGACTGGCAGGTGAGGTACTTGACCCAGTAATGGACTATTTTGGCGGGATCCGGCTAACGTATGGTTTCTGTTCAGTGGATCTGGCAAAGAGAATTACTGCCAATATCGCGCCCAAGATAGATCAACACGCCGCCTATGAGCGAAACTCGCGAGGACAACGAATCTGCCGGAGGGGCGGTGCCGCCGTAGATTTCATTGTTGACAACGAGGACATGCTAGAAGTGGCCAACTGGATTGTCGAACATACGCTGTTTGATCGATTGTATTTCTATGGCGCGCAGCAGCCGCTACATGTCAGTGTGGGACCTGAAAACAACCGGGAAATCGTGTTGATGTTGGGCCGGGAAACAAAAACAAAGGGAATTCGGCGGATTCCCCGGGTGGTTTCCGCCGATGTACTGGCGGAGATGGCTCAATTGGGGTGACGGTGCCGTCCCCATGGAAACTGGGTATAGGGAAACGACAAGGACTTTCAACCAATGTGCTCAGCGTTCACCGGTGATGCGCCAGCGCGGACCGCTGCCGAGAGGACTCGTGCCGACTAATGGCTGCACCATCCCGTCCTGGGCGCGCCCCTCTCAGACTATGCCGACGTCGGCAAGGCGCGCCCCCGGGGAGCTGTCGGTCTATCACAGGTGCGCCGTTGGGCAAGTTAGGGGACGGCTCTTCGGGGACTCTTTGCATCTTGCGGCATTTCAGAGTCCGTTGTTATCACCATTTTCGGACATCATCCGATCGATGACCTCCGTCGGCATCTTCTTTAGCCGGCGAATCAATGTACAGAACACCTGCGGCCTCTGCATGATGATGTCCAGGATGTCCTGCGCCACCTTATCGGCGAGCGCGAGCAAGAAGTCTGCATCTTCACCAAGCTCGCGTGCCAGTGCCCTGATGGTTGCCTCTGACGGTGGCGCGACCAACTCGCGTTCTACTTTGCTGAGGTAACTGGGCTGAATGCCCACTCGGTTGGCGACCTGCCGCAGCGAATACGAGCGTCTGTCCTGCGGTTCACTCGCCAGGTCCTCACGCCGCTCGTTTATGTAGGTGCCAAACCCCATGTGTCCCAAATGGTACACACGGCCGTCCTCTTGGCAAGTGTACCCGCGTCGCCATCGGTCCTTGTTTCAATTATTGCAAGTCGAACAGTGTAGCAGCGGATCTATAAGTCCTTGTTTCGCTTGACAATCCGCTGGCCCTGTGGTACCTATGACAGCCGAGACAACGGGTTTTTGGACCCGCTTCCGCGACCCTCGTGGGGGTGCGCGGAGGCACCCTTTTGCCCGCTGCCGGTGCATTCCAGAGTCGCACGGACGTACCCGTGGGGGCTACACGCCTCATGAGCGCTCGTACAGCCGACAGCCAGCCGTCGCCCGTCCATCCAGGGAGTGGGCAGCCCCATACCCATAGCTCCGTTATGGTTATAGGCCCTGCCTCGGTGCTGATGGGCCCAAAGTCCCTGTCCGACGGCGCTCCCTGGCATTTCATGGTGATGCCCCGAGCCGCGGCCCCGTTTTGCGTCCTCCGTTTTTCCGCCATGGTCGGTGTACGCGCCTCCATCGCCTCCCGGCGATGGTTAACGCGCCGGCTCCAAGTCCACCGGACGCCTTTCCCGACTCTGAGTCCGACCGTCACCGTTGGAGACATTCCATGCCCCGCAAACGCAAGTACGACATGGACGAAGCTAAGCTCGCCCGACGCCAGCGCCAAGGGAGAGGCCGCGGTGAGGGTCGAGACTACATTCCGGGCATCCTCGCTCCCGAGTTTCCGTCGATTGCGCGACGACACCGCCTTTGGAGCCCAAAAACGCAGCGTGTCCACCACCTGTTGTCCGACACCGAACGCAATGCATTCGTTGTGTTGGACGACGCAGACACAGTCCGAGATATCCGCGAACAATTCCCGAGGGACCGAACAGTGACCCGGCGTATCGCTAACCAAATGCAGGTACGCCATCCAACCAACTCCGATGGCCACGATAGCATTATGACAACGGACCTGCTGGTGACCATCACTACAGATACCGGGCCACGTCTGATCGCCTACGCGGTGAAATACGACCTCAAGCTCACCGATCGCGCGATCGAGAAACTGGAAATTGAACGACGCGTTTCGATCGAGCAGGGTGAGCAATGGCAGCTCGTGACACGTGCCGACATAGACCCCATCGTCGTAAGAAACCTTCTATCTCTCCGCCCCTACTACAACATTGCGCAGTGGCTGGAGCCGTATGCATTCGAGATCCCGGAGTTCCTACGTTACCTGCCCTGTGCTTACGGTGCGGCGGATGCGACCACACCGCTCCACGCGTGGTGCACGGAACTTGACGCGCATTTTTCCTGGCCACGCATGACCGCTATGACGATCATCAAGCACTTGCTGGCCAGGCACATACTCCGTACCGATATGTCCGACCCTCAGTTCCTGGAGCGCCGGCCGCTTGCGGATTTCACCGTTCAGCACTGGCTGACGACTTTGCCAACATGACTTACGTTAACAAAGTCTTCGCCTTCCCGGGAAACCGCGAAAATCGCCTTATCAGCGATGAAAGCACGCGTGCACGCGTCTGGTTCTTTGACATTCACGCAAAGAACGCGCGGCCCTTCTACATCCCACGGATAGAGTTTCTCGAGCTGCTCGACAGCAAACAGGCGCGAGAAATCGCCGACCCCTGGGCTGGCGAGGTCGTTCTGGAAGATGCCATGAGCGACGCCGAAAAAGCGGACATCGAACGTGTCTGGCCAGGTATCCAGTTGCTTGCCAAGCACATGCCGGACAGTCTTCAGCCCCGTGTCCGTGCCGAGCTCCTGCGCAAATTGAAGGCTGAGGGAGGCCCGAGTAGACCGACGATGATGACCGCCTTTCGTCGCTATTGCCAGCGAGGCATGCGAAAAGACGCCCTCCGCTCGGCTCGAAGGCACTGCGGAGCCCCAGGCAAGCCCCGAAATTCCGACAAGCCGCTCGGTCGACCGAGAACACTATCGCCTGGCGCACCTATGCCGATCACTAGCGCTCTCGGCAAAGCAATCGTAACCTGCGCCAAGCGACATTATCAGCCCGGCAAGCGAACCTCCTGGCCGAACGTCTATCGCAGGTTTAAAGCGGAGCTCAAGGCGGCGGAGCTGAAAGCCGCTGGTGGGGACATCGCCCAATTTGCAAAAGACTACGTGAATGCTCCTGTCCCTACCCTTCAACAGTTTGTTTACCACGCACTAAAAGGTATCGATCCGGTTGCCCTATTTGCTCGAACGAAGGGCTGGCGCAAGGCCCAGCAAATGCTTCGAACCCTTCTCAGCAACAGCCGCAACGACGCCCGGGGTATCGCAAGCCGATACATCATCGATGCCACCAAGCTTGACGTCCATGTGGTGTCCCGCCTTGACCGAAACCGAATCGTCGGCCGACCCACTCTATATATCGTAACCGACGTGGTGACCCGGCTCACAGTCGGCTTTTACCTGGGCCTTGAACCGCCTTCGTGGTACGCAGCAACACTCGCCTTGCTGAACGTGTTCGAAGACAAAGTCGCACTGTGTGCGAAATACGGCATTACGATCCCGTCGTACATGTGGCCCACGGGTACCACCTGCGTTGCCCTGCTCAGCGATGGCGGCAGCGAATTTCTGTCCAAAGCCGCTACCGACGCGGTGGGTACGCTGTACCAGGACCTTGAGACGGCACCCCCGTACCGGGGTGATTGCAAAGCCGTCGCCGAGCGAACTTTCGGTCTCGCCCAGACCGCGTTCGGTCCCTATCTACCAGGTTATGTGGAGGGACCCAGACGCGAGCGCGGCGAACGGGACCCACGTCTGGACGCCGCCTTTGACATCGAAGCCATCCGATACACAGTCATTCTTCAAATCCTTGCCATGAACAATCTCCCTAGGCGCGATTTCGACGGCGACCCCGATCTAATAGCCGCAGGGGTCCCGTACGTCCCCACGCAGCTCTGGCAGGCCTACGAGGCGCAAAGTATCGTCGACGGCTACGCCCTCCCCTATGACGTGGCGAGAAAGATTCTCAGACCTAAACGCCAAGTGAAAATCCAGAAACACGCCGTCCGCTTCGCCGAAGGGCTCTACTATTGCTCCGACGAACTCCTCGCTCAAGACTGGTTCCAGCACGTCAAAATCAACGGCACAGCGCTCACGGCGGGCTACGACCCCGGCGATATGACCACCATTGAAGTCTGGTCACCACTAAATCCAAGTGAGACTTTCATTTGTCATCTCACTCCCCACTGCGCGCGGTTCGCGAACCGTACTTGGGCGGAAATCAATACCCTGAGGCGTCGCGAGCAGGAAAACAAGCTCGACTTCTACCGGAAGCCCGACGCCAACGCGCTTGACCCCGAAGCGATCGCCACCTTTGTCGCCGGCGAACAGGAGCGAACCAAGAAAGCCCAACTGGCCGCACGCAAGGCGGAGGCCGATACCGCGCTCAGCCAATCCGCTCGGCTGAGAAACATCAAGGAAAACCGCCAGGCGGAAATGGCCCACGACCAGCGCCTGCGCAGCGGTGCCCCAATCGACGGCACCGCACACCGTGTCGCAGAAGCGGAACCGACACCCGACCCCGCGAACTCGCGACTTCTAGACCTGCTCACAACCGCCATTGAAGGAGACGGCCATGACCACAGCGATGACGATTGATTACGTCCGTGCCTATCGGGGCAATCCCCTAATCGCAGCACTGGGGACGATTCGAAGTCCCGGAGAATGGCTCGCCGACCTCACGGATATGCCAGCCATCTCCCCCGTAGAACGACAGGCCCCGGCGCACTACCGTATCCATTCTACCGGCGATCTCTCCCGCGTCTTCGTGCCGCGCCCCGCGGTTATCACTCTCGGGTTGCACATCGAGTTCATGGTGCGCCAAGGTTACGTCGAGCGTGAACCTGCGATACAACGCACTAAGCTTCTCAACAGTTTGCCGCGCAGCGAGGCCGCCATGAAAACACGCCTAGCACTCGAAAGCTCGGGCGCGATTATTGCGAGTTCACTGCTCGGGCGACCGGGGGTTGGAAAGTCGACGAGTGTTTTGCGGATCCTGCGGCGCATCAAACAGAAGATCTACCATAAAGAGTCCGGCCTTACTCAAGTCGCATGGCTTTTCATCGAAATGCCCTCCGAGGGCGGTATAAAGCAGTTCGTCCTCGCCTTTATCTACGCATTAGAAAGAGCCCTCGGGCACGAACTTCCGATAAAAGTTTCCGACTCGGCCTCCATCAACTTGCTGCTGATTCACATGGCGAAGCTCTGTGCGATCTATTCGATCGGCATTCTAGTCGTCGACGAGGTACAAAACCTCATGGTGAAAAAAGGTGTCGGCCGCGAGAACATGCTTAATTGTATTCAAACCGTATGCAACATGGTCCACGTACCGCTGTTGCTGATCGGCACCATGAAAGCGTTGCCGCTGTTCGGGGACCAGGCGCGACACGCACGACGCGTGGCGGCATACGGAGCGTTCATCTGGGACCGCCTGTTGCAGGATCAGGAATGGACTGTCGTGGTCGACGCGCTCTGGCGTTACCAATGGACGACTGCGAAAAGCAAGCTCACTGAGGAGATGCGCGCGTATCTCTACGAGGCGACGCAAGGGATCATCGCGCTCCTACCTGCGATGCTGATGCTGGCTCAACACCGCGCGATCCTGACGGGCGACGAAAAGGTCACACTAGAAACCCTGAAATGGACGTATAAGAACCGGTTCCAACCCGTTCACGCCATGCTCAACGCCCTACGCACCGGCGATACCGTGCGGCTTCGCGATTACGACGACCTTTGGCTACCCGAGTTTCTCGAGAGCATCCAGACCGAACAGCAGCAAGCCGAAACTCTTGCGCTCAAGCCTCTGAAAGCGTCTTCAAAAGCCCTTGCACCCCGCCGCCGGGCGGCTATCGAATTGGCGCATCGCGGTTTTGACATGCGTTCGATTGAAGATGCCATCGACCAGGCGGTCCGCCAAAGAAAGACGACTTCCGCGCAGATCGTGCGCGCCGCTCAGCTGATTCTGACGGCTGTCGACCCGGAGGCCGAGCCAGACCCAAACGACCTGCGTACCACGCTCCGTGACCGCTATGCAAAAGCGTAGCTACACAGAGCCGGAGCGCTACACCAACGTACCGCGCCCCTACCCGGACGAATTGATATACAGTGTCTGGGGCCGGTTCGGGATGTACTTTGCGTTGAATGGTCGCAAGACCGTGAGCCGCGCGCTCTACGGTGACGGATCCTTAGCTATCTCTACACTGCTGCCGGCCCGTCTCGAACGGTTGCGATGGCTCATTGAAGAGAGCTGGGGCATGACGCTGGAAGCCGCGGCTCTTCAACATACCATCCTTCCCTTCTATCTGTTGGCGGACTGGCCAGGAAGACCTGCGACGCAAGACATTCTTGCCGCCGTTTGCCGGGATGTGGCCTCGCAGCTTTTTAAGACACTCGGGATCACCGCCGCCACGGTCCGCGCCCCTGCCGTACTACGCTATTGTCCCGCGTGCGTCCGGCAGGATCGCGAGCTCCACGGAGAAGCGTATTGGCACCGGCAGCACCAGCTGCCGGGGGTCATGGTGTGTTCGGAGCACGCAGAGCTGTTGCGACGCAGTGCTGTCCCGGTCCGCTCCAGTATCGCCGGCGCGCCCGTAGCAGCGGAGATGGCTCTGACGCGAGACGCGGCCCAGACAGAACGGATTCCGGAGCGCGCACTGGTGCGGGCTCATGAGTTCGCCGCGGGTGCATTCGAAGCCTTGGCCCGTTCTGACATCGGCGGCAGGGCGCCCGTAGACTGGAGCCGTCTCCTGGCGAGCCGCGGGTACGGGCGCCGGCACGGCGGCCTTGCCGCGCTGGAAGACGATTTTGTCGGCTACTGGGGAAGTCCGCTGCTCGGGCGGATCGAACGACGGTGGTCACCCGGAGGGCACCTCCCCTGGCTACGGGCGATTCGGCATAAGTCGCCTAAGGCACTGCACCCTACCCGGCAACTGCTACTCTCGCTTTTCCTTGCATCTTGCGACGCATCCGTTGGCGGCTTCCCGGACGGCCCTGTCGAGTGTCCTAATTGGTTGGCACCCCATCATGGACGAAAGGTGGTCGGTGCCTACGACGACATCCGGGACCACCGGCATCCAGAGCGGACGATCAGGCGCTACACATGCAGCTGTGGTTTTGTGTTTACCCGGTTTGCGAAGCCTATCGCGGGAACGCGCGACTTCCGAATCGTTCGGTTTGGCCCGTTGTTCCGGGCGGCCGCCCATCGACTCGCCGGCGATGGCCTGACGGTTAGGGCGATCGCTCGAGTGCTTGATGTCGATTGGGCGACCGCGAACCGGTTTGTGGCGGCTCCTGAACCGGCTTCGGACGGAACCGGGACGGGCCTGAAATCGGACCGAATGGGCGATCGGGCGGCGTGGCGTGACCTCATTGTGCGCTACCCTGTCGCAGGCACCAGCTCGCTACGCGCTCGTGCACCCGCTCTCTATGCCCGCCTATACCGGCAGGACCGGGTTTGGCTGGCCCAAAACAGCCCGCCGAAGCGCATACCGGCAGCGCAGACCCGAGTCGATTGGCGGGAGCGAGACCTCGCATTTTCGGATGCGATCCGACACGTCGCAGCAGTCAGCCTGCGTGACTCACCAAACAAGCGCATCACGAAAACACGATTGTTCAGGGGCTTGGCGGCGTCAACGACGGTTGAGAAGAACCTGCACCGGCTCCCCCTCACCCACGAGGCCATCCGCCTCTTGTGCGAAGACAAAACTGCCTACCGCGTGCGTCGCCTACAAGAGGCTGCCGCCAAAATGGGTGCCGATACGCCTGTATGGAAGCTCATCCGCGAGGCCGGGTTGCGAGCGGAACACGTGTCAGACGGCATATTGAAGCGGGCGGGGGTAATTCCGCCGTCACTCAAGGGCGACCGAGTCCCATGAACGGTGCGAGAAGGGGAACAACCCGCGCCGCCGCCGATGTGCCCAAGGGTCTACTATGGGTCGACGGGATACGAACAATGACGCCGCAGGGCCCTGGCTTCGAGTGCCTCTGTGTATCCGATCGAAGGATACAGAAACGTACTATGCCGTTCGTGACGGCCCTGACAGCGCCTCTCGTACATATCGGTGCCCCCCACTTCAACGACGCTCGGACGGAAATGCTGCTGGTTGAGATACGGCATTTGGAACGTGCGGAATGTCTCTATGACCCTCGCGACCTCCTCAAGTACATTGTTCCGAGCGCGCGGCCGTCGCGGCGCCATCACATCTATAAAATAAGCGGGGACCCGCCGGTATACATCCCGGCGCTCTTAATCATCCGCGCCCTGTTTGCGGGAAACCGGATTCTTGACAGCCTTTTGATGGTCGAAAATGGGGCCGACTTGTTAGGCACGGCTAGCGTCGTCGCTGACGCCGTGGAAGTGGTGCCCGGGATTGCCTATCCGAGCAGCACCATGAGTCCCGTTTTGCCCAGACGCGTAGCGTGGATGCAACTGTGTTCGGATGCTCGGTGCGCCCACGCGAGCGTATTGCAGTATGCGCGACAGGGAGAAATTGCTATCCGCCTGCCCCGGGCGGCGCTTACCTGTTGGGTATGGGGGATGGTGACGGACGTCGGCGTTCTCGCCACGGAATTGAACGGTATCGACCTAAGGCTCCCGATACCGAAAGACACTATCATTGTCGCCGGCCGTGACGATCAGCAACGGTTCCCGTCGTACACCCCGAGACGCAAGAGTGCACTGAGTTCGGGCTATACCCCCCGCCCGCGGGGCGCAATGGGTAGTGGCCGCTGGGATGCTGTCCCCTGAAGGTCGTGGGCAAGCAGGACGGCCATTGCGAGAACCGCAGCAACGCCAAGAAACCGGCTTGTTACTGTGATTCGGCGAAGCACTCCAGTTCTATGGGTGCGAAGCCACAGGTCCATGGCACCGGCACTTGTGGAGGTACTCGAAATGCCCACTGACGACACGCCAACCACTGCAATCTCGGCCTTTGCGGATCGCGCATGCCGAGAGCTTGCCGGATGGGACGACAGGCTCGACGTACTATTTGCGGATCTCCAGGAGCTGGACCCCGACCTTGCGGCGCGCGCGTGTGCGCTTATCGGATCGCCGAAGCTAGCGGCGCTACTGCTTTTCGGGCCGCTCGACCACCTGAACGGCAGGTCCGCGCTACAAACAGCATTAGAGCGGGGCGAAGACCCGCTGTCCATGCCGATTCTACCGGGCAACGGCGGTGCACCTGAGTCCTAATTACATTGTGGCGAACCGATGGCCGACCTACTCCAACAACTCTCTACCGACGATGAATTCATAAGTCCAAGAGCAATGGCTAACGTGTTCGATGTTCGGACCGACGACATCGTGGACCTGGCCGGGCTCCCGGCGGATGCGTTATCCAAGCACGGGCTCTGGCGGGCGGAAGCGTCGCAGGAGCGCTTGCGGGTGGCGCTCCTGATCCTAGACAGAGTCAGCGCACGGTCCCGAACGTTGCCGGAAGCGTATGCGTGGTACCGCTCGGAGCCGGTCCCAAGCTTTGGCGGCGTGCCATTCGAACAACTCGTCAAACAAGGGCACGCTGATAGGGTATTGGCATACCTCGACCGGATAGAGCACGGCGGGTATGCGTAGAGGGATGTCCACTGCTTGGGCCAGCTAGGCATCACCACCGCTCGAAGAGGACGACGACTGGCATGCTCTTTCTGTTGCCCGTGTGTTCGGTTCCGCGCCAAAATGATCCCACATTGACCAAAATTTCCGGCGAATATTGACCCGGCCGAGCAACCGCTAATTGCTCATTTCCGGCATTCGGCCGGCGCAGCGTCGGGTCAGTCCAAGATACAGGCAGTGGGTCATTCTTGGATGGGAATTAACAGGGTAGCGCACTGCGGCTGGTTGCGACCAACACCTCGCAGGCTAGGTGGGCCGTAAAAATCCGATTCGCTGAGCCAGAGGATAAGACCGCTATCCGCTATTGCGGGTACTGGGCCTTATAGCAGAGTGGCGGGCTCTCTCCCGTAGGCACGCAGTAGGTAACTGTGCCTGTGAACCGGTTGACTATGTATACCCCGATGATGTGTTGGTCTGGGACAGTTAAGTAGACACCACCAGCGGCAAGCAAGACCATGCTCGCCAGTACAGCGCCACCGATGACGATCCATAACGTACGACTAGCTGTCCTTTCGGGGACAGGAGCTATATGCGCCCCTTCTGTGCGCTCCGTAGCAACGGCAATGCTGTCAGCCGCTTTCATCCGCCTCTTTCCTGCCCAAAAGCCACATATAACGCCGAGCGCAATGAGCGTCGCACTGCCGAAATAGACTAGCGGCATAGGTATGGGATGGTTAGAAGATGGTGCGGCAGCTGCTATACGCGACTCGGCCGGTGTTGCCTGCTCTATGAATTTACCCGCAACGATAGCTGAAGCGTGCGAATGGACTAACTGGGTGGCTGTGGTCATTCTTGCTCTCGGGAAAAGGTGATTCTGACAGTGCGCCTTTTTTCGGTCACGAGCCGGTTAAGATATCCGCCGTCGGGTCCAAGTGTACTGAAGC
>Ga0307441_1000486_pt1 | contig 14474 bp, 10 predicted proteins | sample SalMarWE160420MG_FD_202149 | JGI IMG/M metagenome (GOLD analysis project Ga0307441, IMG submission 202149) | Salt marsh sediment microbial communities from the Plum Island Ecosystem LTER, Massachusetts, United States - WE1604-20 | ecosystem: Environmental > Aquatic > Marine > Intertidal zone >... | reverse complement strand
TGGGACGACCCAGCGACGTGGGACCGGGAGCTTCTGGCGCGCCTGACGCGCCTGGCGGGGCTCCGCCGCGATCACGCGGCGCTCAGGCGCGGCGACACGGAGGTGCTGCTCGCCGACGGAACCGTGCTCGCGTATGCGCGCACGGGCGGCGATGAACGGCTGCTGGTGGTGGTCAACGTCGGAACCGAGGCGGCTGAGCTGCCGGCGGACGCGCCGCTGCGTGGGCGCTTCCGGGAGCTGCAGTCAGGCGAGTCGCTCGAGCTCGTGCCCGGCACCTCGCGCCTGCCGGCGCAGACCGGCTGGTTGCTGCAGTCGGGCGGCGACTAGCGCGGCCCTCGTGCGGCCGTGCCGGGTCGCCTGGACGCAGGGAGCGTCTACGCCGGCTCGGCGTCCAGCGGGTCGCCCTGCGTCGTCGTCTCCGGCCGGGGCGTGACGGCGGCGGCGTCGGTCTCGCCGGTCCGGATGCGCACCACGCGGTCCACCGGGATCACGAAGATCTTGCCGTCGCCGACCGAACCGGTGCGTGCGCCGCGCTGGATGGCCTCCACGGCGGGCTCCACGAACGGCTCGGTGACGCCGATGTCGAGCCGCACCTTCTCCACCAGCTCCATCTTCACGGTCATGCCGCGGTAGGTCTGCACCGGCTCGCGCTCGCCGCCGTGGCCGCGCACCGGGGTGACCGTGACGCCGTAGATCTTGGCCTGGAAGAGCGCCGACAGCACGTCGTTGAGCCGTTCCTTGCGCACGACCGCGGTGATGAGCTTCATGCCTCGCTCCTGGCGGTGGCGACGGCGGCCGGCTTGGGCTCGAGCCGCGAGACGGGCATCAGCAGGGCGCCCTCGCCGTCGGTGTACGCTTCCTCGCCGTGCATGGCCACGTCGAGCCCCTGCGCCTCGCTGTCGGCGTCCGCTCGCAGCGGCGTGAACGCCGCCAGCACGCGGGCGATCACCAGCGTGCCCAGCGCGCTGAATCCGATCGCGGTGACCACCGCCAGCGCCTGCACGCCGAGCTGCGCGAGCCCACCGTTCACGGGGGCGCCCCAGGCCTTGCTGGCGAACAGGCCGGTGAGGAGCGCGCCGCTGATGCCGCCGATGCCGTGGGCGGAGAACACGTCGAGGGCATCGTCGAGCCGGCTGCGGGCGCGCCACAGGATGAGCAGGTAGCTGGGCACGGTGGCCAGCGCCCCGATGGCCAGCGCGCCGGCGGGCGAGACGAACCCGGCCGCGGGCGTGATCGCCACCAGCCCGACCACCACGCCGGTAGCCAGGCCGACGGCGGTGGCGCGGCCGCCGCGCGCCAGGTCGAGAAGCGCCCACACCACCAGCGTCGCGGCGGGCGCCAGCAGGGTGTTCACGAAGGCCAGAACGGCGGTGGCGTCGGCTGCCTGCGCGCTGCCGGCGTTGAACCCGAACCAACCGAACCACAGCAGGCCCGCGCCGAGCAGCGTCAGTGGAACCTGGTGGGGCAGCATCGCCTTGCGCCCGTAGTCGCTCCGCCTTCCGAGGACGAGGGCGAGCACCGCGGCGGCCACGCCGGCATTGATGTGCACGACCGTGCCGCCGGCGAAGTCGAGCGCGCCCATGCGCTGGAGGAAGCCGCCGCCCCACACCCACTTGGCGATGGGGGCGTAGACCAGCACGCTCCACAGCGCGATGAAGAGCATGTAGGGGCCGAAACGCATGCGCTCGACGACGGCACCGGAGATCAGGGCCGCCGTGATCATGGCGAAGGTCGCCTGGAAGGCGAAGGCGAGCAGCCCGGGCAGGCCGCTGCCGCCGCCGGCTGCCAGGCCGCGCAGGCCGACGTGGGCGAGGCTCCCGACGATGGCCGAGTGCCCGGAGAACGCCAGCGAGTAGCCCACCGCGGCGAAGGTCAGCCCCACCACGCCCAGCGAGACGAAGCTCATCATCATGGTGTTGAGCACGTTCTTGCGCCGCACCAGCCCGCCGTAGAAGAAGGCCAGCCCCACCACCATCAGCAGGACCAGGGCGCTCGAGGTCATCATCCAGGCGATGTCGCCGGCGGGCACCGCCGGCGCGCTCACGGGGTCCTGCGCCATCGCCACGCCGCCGCCGAGCGCGGCCAGCATGGCGGCGCCAAGCGGCAACCGCCGGCGAGCGTGGCCGGCGCACGGTGCCAGCGCGGTAGGGGGTGGACGGCGTGTCATGCGGACCTCCCGGCGGCGCCGGGCCGCCCGATGCCAGAGGCTAGCATGCCGATGTCACACCGTCAAAGCCGACTTGCACGCTTGGCGCCTTTCATCGTAACGCCATGCACAAGGGCCGCACTTATTGTCGGTGGCGTCGGATCAGACGTGGTCCGTTGACCACTGCGAAATGGACACCACGCGGCCGGGCCGTCCTCCGGTCGCGCGGTGTCCGTTAGGACGTTGCGCGCCTGGCCCGCGTAGGGGCCGGCGCGTCGTCGGCCGGCCGCCCAATGGGCGGGCGGCGGCTCAGACCGGCAGCCCCTCCGGCACGCCGACGGGCGTGAGCGCGTCGACGTCACGCTCGCCGGTGCGTATGCGAACCACCTGATCGAGCGGCTGAACGAAGATCTTGCCGTCCCCCACCTCGCCGGTGCGGGCCGCGCGCACGATGGCGTCGATTGTGGGTCCGACGAACGGGTCGGAGACGGCGATGGTGAGCTGCACCTTGTCGTGGAACTCGACGAGGTAGCTGCTGCCCCGGTACTGCTCGTGGACGGCGGCCTGGCCGCCGTGGCCGCTGACGCGCATCAGGGTGAGGCCCTGCACGCCGGCCTTGAAGAGCGCCTCCTTGACGGCGACGACCTGCTCGGGGCGAACGATGGCGGTGATCAGCTTCATAGTCAGTGTGCTCCTAGCGGAAGGGCCGGAGCCCGCGCGGGCCGGCGTGGCCGGCGTCGGCGGGCTCCGGCGAGACCGGCCTCAGTCGCCGGCGCCCACCAGCACGGGCTCGCGCAGCGCGTCGGCGGGGACGTAGGCCTCGGCGCCGTGCTCGGCCACGTCGAGGCCGCCGATCTCCTCGTGCGCCCCGACGCGGATGCCCATCGTCGCCTTCAGGGCCAGCCACAGCACGTACACGCTCCCGAACGCGGCGCCGCACATCGCGAAGGTGCCCATCGTCTGGATCAGGAGCGAGTGGATGCCGCCGCCCGCGAACAGGCCGGCGGCGCCCAGGGCGGGGAGGCCGAACAGGCCGACGGACATGGTGCCCCAGATGCCGCATACGCCGTGCACGGAGACCGCGCCCACGGGGTCGTCAACGCCCAGAGCGTCGAACATGGGGATGGCCAGCACCACCAGAACGCCGGCCACGAGGCCGATGATCACGGCGCCGATGGGGCTGACGAAGGCGCAAGGTGCGGTGATCGCCACCAGGCCCGCCAGCAGCCCGTTCATGGTCATGGAGAAGTCGGGCTTGCCGAAGCGCATCCAGGACACCACCATGGACGCGACGCCGGCGGCCGCGGCCGCGATGTTGGTGGTGAGGAAGATGCGTGCCACCAACCCGGGGTCGCCGACGATGCCCATGGTCGAGCCGGGGTTGAACCCGAACCAGCCCAGCCACAGGATGAACACGCCCAACGCGGCGAAGGTCATGTTGTGGCCCGGCATGGCGGTGACCTTGCCGTCGCGGAAACGGCCGATGCGCGGCCCCAGCACGATCGCGGCGGCGAGGGCGGCGAAGCCGCCCACGCCATGGACCACGGTCGAGCCGGCGAAGTCGATGAAGCCGAGCTGCGACAGCCAGCCGCCGCCCCAGGCCCAGTGGCCGATGATCGCGTAGACGAACGTGGTCATCACGACCGAGAAGATGAGATAGGCCGGGAACTTGACGCGACCGCCGATGGCTCCGGACACGATGGTGGCCGCGGTGCCGGCGAACACGAGCTGGAAGAAGAACTTGGCGAACAGCGGCACGCCCGTCCACGACAGCGAGGCGAAGATGCCGTGGTAGGCGCTGCCGGTCAGGGGGCTGGTGTCGGGGCCCTGCAGGAACCAGCCGTGGAGCCCGAGCAGCCCGATGCCGTTCCCGAACATGAAGGCGAAACCGAACGCCCAGAACGCGATCGAAGCGATCATGAAGTCCGACGCGTTCTTCATCAGGATGTTCACGACGTTCTTGGCGCTCTGGAAGCCCGCCTCGACCAGCGCGAAGCCGGCCTGCATGAAGAAGACCAACGCCCCCGTCACCAGCACCCAGATGGTGTCGACGGCGACGGTGATCTTCGTGGTGGCGTCGGCGCCCTGGGCGCCGGCGATGCCGGCCAGGGCAACCACCAGGAAGAGGGGAAGACCCCTTCGCAGGGCTCGGCCGACGGCTTCTCGGCTGGGGCCCACGCCTGGCGTGCGGCCCACGTCGGTCGGGTTGCGGCGCTTCATGATCACCTCCACAGGTGCCGGGCGCGGATAGGGGTCGCGCCTGGGACCGCTCGGCAGGGGCCTCGCGCGGCTTCGAGCCGCCAGCGAGGCGTGCGCGCGCGATCCAGGCGCGGCCTCGGCACCGGCGCCGCCGGGTAGGCGGCTTGGGCAAGCATAGGTGTGTACTTGCATGCTGTCAAGTGCAAGATGATCAGGTGTCGACTATTTGCTTGACGTTCTGCACAAGATTTGCCGATAGGCGCAAGACGTAACTATTGAAATGGTCAAATGAGCAAATTGGATATGACAGTGAGCCGCATGCACGGCTGGCCACGCCAGGCGTGTCGCCACGCCAGACGTGTCGCCACGCCGAACGCGTCGCTACGCCGGACGCCGGCCACGCGTCGGACCGGACGACCGGCGCCGGGTGGCCCCGGCACGCGCCGCTCGGTCGTCCCAGTCAGTCGCTATCTGTCAGCCGTTGCCATCGGTCGACTCGGTCGGTCGTCTTGTCGCTCGCTCTTGTCGGTCGTCTTGTCGCTCGCCGCGGCCGCTCGTCTCGCTCACTCGACTCGTTCTGCCGTCTCGTCGGTTGACCGTCTCGATCGGGCGAGCCAACGCGGCTCGCCCGATCTCGGCCGATCGGCGGCCGCGTGCCCGCTCGCCGTTCCGGCCCGCCCTCAGAGCTCCTGGAGCATGATCCTGCTCTCGTCGCCGACGATCAAGCGGTGCGTGCTGGGGCGGCCTCGGTGGCCCTCGATGTGGACGTCCTCGCCGATGAGGCTTCCCTGGATGCGCGGGCCCACGCCCCGGATGGTCGAGCGTGCTCCCACCACGGCGTACTCGAGCTCGGCGTTCACCACCGCGACCTCGTCGCCGATGCTGGTGAACGGGCCGATGTAGGCGTTCTCCACGCGCGCGCCGCGGCCGATGATGGCGGGACCGAAGATGGTGGTGTCCTTGACGACGGCGCCGTCCTGCACCACGACCTCACCCACCAGCCTGGACTCGTCGACCTGGCCGCAGATGTCACCCTTCACGCGCATGAGCTGGAGACGGTTGGCATCGAGGATGTCCTCCGGCTTGCCGGTGTCCTTCCACCAGCCGCGCACCTCCACCGGCGCGACCGTGCAGCCGGCCGTGATCAGCATCTGGATCGCGTCGGTGATCTGGTACTCCCCCTTGGCGCCCGGCTCGAGCCCTTCGATCATCTCGTGGATGCGCTTGTCGAAGACGTACACGCCGGCCACGGCCAGGGTGCTCGGCGGCTCCGCCGGCTTCTCCACCAGCCGCGTGATGCGCCCCTGATCGACGACCGCCACGCCGAGCGAGCGCGCCGCCTCCTCGGACACCGGCACCAGCGCAAGCACCGCGTTCATGCCCGCCTCGGGATCGAACGCGCCTACGAACTCCGTGATGCCGTTCTCGAAGAGGTTGTCGGAGAGGTACATCACGAACGGATCGTCGGCCAGGAAGCTGCGCGCCACCTTCACGGCGTGCGCCAGCCCCTGCGGCGGGTTCTGCAGGATGTAGCTGAAGCGCGCGCCCGTGTGCGACGCGAGCGTCTCCTTGATGCTCTCGAGGGTCAGGAAGCTCACCACCACGCCGATGTCGGTGATCCCGGCCTCCACCAGGTTGTCGACGGCGTAGTGGATGAGCGGCTTGTTCGCCACGCTGATGGTCGGTTTGGGGCGCAGGCTGGTGATGGGTCGCAGGCGCGTGCCCAGCCCGGCGGCGAGGATGAGTCCCTTCATCTGCGCTCCTCTCTCGTGCTGCCTGATGCTACCGCGGGAAGCGCGTTCCCCACGTACACATCCTGGTGCCCCGCCGCTCGCCGGCCAGCGCGGGGCCCGTGCTATCTTGGACTCGGTTCAAGAACGGTGTGCCCGCCGGGCCTGCGCTCGGGGGGTGCGCACGCCGGGCGGGCGGCCGAGGGCCGTGCGACCGACCCCCGCCCCATGGGAGGGCCAGGCATGGCCGTTCGCGTCGTCAAGCCACCGCCGGATTCGGGCAGGGTGGAGCTGGGCCGCACCCTCCCGTCGCTGCTCGACCAGGCGGCGGTCGAGCGTCCCAACGCGCGCGCTCTCAACCAGCGCGTCGCCGGCGGCTGGGAGCCGCTCGGCACGGAGGCGTTCCGGCGCCGCGCGGAGGACCTGGCGCTCGGGCTGCGCGAGGCGGGACTGGCGCGCGGCGACCGCGTGGCGTTCTACGTGCACAGCGACGTGTCGTTCGTGCTCGGCGACATGGCCTGCCTGCTGGCCGGCCTGGTCACGGTCCCCATCTACCTGACGCACGCCGAGAGCGCCCTCAGGCACATCCTCACCGAGTCCGAAGCGCGCGCCCTGCTGGTGTCCGACGCCGAGCTGCTCACGAGGATCGCGCCGTACGTGGCGGCCAACGCCCGGCTCGGGCTGGTGGCGCTGTGGCGCGCCGACCTGGCGGCGGCCGGGGTCGGCGAGGCGCGGCTCTCGAGCTATGCCGAGCTGGAGGCGGCGGGGGCGAGCGCGCGCGCGGCGGCGCCCGGCGCGGTGGAGGCCCTGCGCGCCGACATCGCGGCGAGCGATACCGCCACGTTGATCTACACCTCCGGCACGACGGGCGTTCCCAAGGGCGTGGAGCTCAGCCACGAGAACCTGACCTCCAACGTGATCGCGGCATTCACCGGCCTGACCACCTTCCGCCGCGGCGACGCCGAGGTGGTGCTGTCGTTCCTGCCGCTCACACACATCTTCGCCCGCACGCTGCAGTACGGCGTGATGTGGTACGGCTCCAGCGTCTACTTCGGCGACCCGGCCAGCGTCGGCGAGGACCTGCGCGAGCTGCGGCCGACGTTCTTCGCCACGGTGCCGCGCGTGCTGGAGAAGGCGTTCGACCGGATCGTGGCGGCCGGCGCGGCGCTCGGCGGCGTGCGCGGCCGCCTGTTCGCATGGGCCATGGCGCTGGCCCGGGCCTACGACGTGGAGCGCCCGCCCAGGGGCGCGGCCGCCCTCGCCCACGGCCTGGCCGATCGGCTGGTGTACGCGCGCTGGCGGGAGGCGCTCGGCGGGCGGGTGCACACCGTCATCGTGGGCGGCGCGGCGCTTCGCTCGGAGCTGGCCACCGTCTTCAAGGCGGCCGGCATCGACGTGCTGCAGGGCTACGGCCTGACCGAGACCAGCCCCGTCATCGCCTTCAACCGCCCCGATCGGAACCGGCCGGGCACGGTCGGGCTCCCGCTCGCCGGCACGGAGGTCGGCCTGACCGACGACGGCGAGGTGCTCGCCCGCGGGCCGCACGTCATGAAGGGTTACTTCCGGCGCGAGGCGCTCAGCGCCGAGGCGATCGCCGCCGACGGCTGGTTCCACACCGGCGACCTGGGCGCGCTGGATGACGACGGCTACCTGCGCATCACCGGTCGCATCAAGCACCTGTTCAAGCTGTCCACCGGCAAGTTCGTGATGCCGCAGCCGGTCGAGGAGCGCCTGGCAGCCAGCCCCCTGGTCGACACCGCGCTGGTCGTCGGCGAGGGCGAGAGGTTCTGCGCGGCGCTGCTGTTCGTGGCGCGGCCCGAGCTCGCCGCCGAGCTCGCTGAGGCCGTGACGGCGGATGCGCTGGCGCGGCCAACGGTCCAGGGACGCTATCGCGACCTGGTGGCCGCCGCCAACCGCGACATGCCGCACTGGTCGAGCGTCAAGCGCTTCGCGCTGATCCTGGACGAGCTGACCATGGAGAGCGGCGCCGTCACGCCCAAGCTGAGCGTGCGACGCGAGCTGGTGCTGGACGACTACCGGGCGGTGGTCGAGGCGCTCTACCGTGACGCGCAGCCGCCGCCCGGCGTGAGCGTGGTGGAGGTGTAGCGCCCGGACGGAGGCGCCCCGCGGGGCGCCGCCTTTCAGGACCCCAGGCGCAGGATCCTCGCCTCGTCGATCGCCGCTTCCGAGACGCTGTCGGCGATCATCTGGCCGATCTCGTCCAGTGCGAGAGCCTCCAGCGGCGCGGGGCGGGCGACGAAGAAGCCCTGCGCCTGGTCGCAACCGATGTGCCTCACGCTGTCGAGCTGGCCGTGCGTCTCCACGCCCTCCGCCACGACCGTCTTGCCGAGCGCGTGGCCGAGCGAGACCACGGCGTCGACCACGTTGTACGCGCTCTGGGTCGGCGCCGTGTCCAACGCCTCGATGAACACACGATCGAGCTTCAGGGTGTCGGCGGGCAGCTCGCGCAGGTAGGCCAGTGACGAGTACCCCGCGCCGAAGTCGTCGATCGCGATCCGTACGCCATGGCCGCGGAGCCTGGCGAGTCCCTCCACCGCCTCCTCGCGCTGGCCCAGCAGCGCTTCCTCGGTGAGCTCGAGCTCGATCCTGGAGGCGCTCAGTCCGGCGCTGTCGAGCGCCGCCAGAACGTGGTCTGCGAATGCCGCCTGGATGACGTGGCCGGGTGCCACGTTGACGCTCACCGACGGCCGCTCGCCGTTCACGGCCGGCCACGCGGCCGCATCCCGGCACGCCGACTCGAACACCCAGCGCCCCAGCGTTGCCGTGAGGCCGAGCTCCTCGGCCAGCGCCACGACCGTCGTCGGCGCGACCGGCCCGAGCTCCGGGTGGGTCCAGCGCACGAGGGCCTCCAGCTTCACGACCCGGGCGGACGACAGGTCGACGATGGGCTGGTACACCAGCCGCAGGTCGCCCCTCCCGAGCGCCGCCCCAAGGTCGCGGTAGAGCTGCATCCGCGACGCCTCTTCGCGCCCGTCCTCGCCGAAGAAGCGGACGCCGTTCTTGCCCTGCCACTTGACGCGGTACATGGCTTTGTCGGCGCGGCCCACGAGCTCCTCGAAGGTGCGCCCGTCGCGTGGGAAGAGGCTGATGCCGATGCTGGCGTGCACGCTGACCGGATCGTCGCACACGTCGTGCGGCTGGGACAGCGCGCTCAGCACGTGACGCGCCACCGCCATGGCGTCCCCGGCGTGGCCGATGTCCTTGAGCACCACCACGAACTCGTCGCCGCCGAGCCGCCCCACCAGGTCCCCGCGACGGGTGTGCTCGGCGAGACGGTCGGCCACCGATTGCAGCACGCGGTCGCCGACGTTGTGGCCGAGCGTGTCGTTGACGACCTTGAAGCGGTCCAGGTCGATGAAGAGCACGCACATGACGTCCGTCTGCGAGTCCGAGAGCTCCACCAACCTCTCCAGCTCGCGGCCGAGCGAGGCTCGGTTCAGCAGGCTCGTGAGGGGGTCGCGGTCCGCCTGGCGCTGGATGGCGGCGTTCTGTTCCGCCAGCTTGTGCCGCAGGTCACGCAGGTAGCCCACCAGCGCGCCCAACCCCACGGCGACGAGGAGCGGCACCCCGGCGTTCGCCAGCGTCGATTGCATGTGCAGGACGACTGCGTAGAGGACGGCGTTGGCGATCGACACGGCGACGCCCGCGAGCACGCCGATGGTCGTTCCCCAGAGCCACGCGCAGACCATGACGGCCGCGAAGCCGACCACGGCCACGGAGGGCCCCAGGAAGGGCGTGAGCAGCGGGAACGTCACCGCGTAGCCGGCGATGAGCGCCACAGCCACCACGGCCCTGAGCACGCGCTGGCTCCGGGCGTAGTCCGGCAGGCGGAAGGTCACCAGCCGAGCGTAGCGGTGTCCGCTTACTTGAGTCTTAAGTCGCGCCTGCACGGCGCGCTCCGCTGGATGCCGGTGGCGACCGGCCGGGGTCAGGGCGTGGTGCCGTCGAGGGTGAGCAGGGCTCCGTACAGGTCCGGCCGCCGATCGCGGAAGAAGCCGAAGCCGGCTCGGGAACGCCTCGCGGCCGCCAGGTCCAGGTCCGCAGTGATGAGCGTCTCGCTGTCGCGGTCGGCCTCGACCAGCACCTCGCCGAGATAGTCGCTGATGAACGAGCTGCCGTAGAAGGCGGCATCGCCCTCGCTGCCCACGCGGTTGGCGGCCGCGACATAAGTGCCGTTGCACACGGCGTGGCCGAGCATGGCGCGGCGCCACGGCGCGCGCGTCTCGACCGCGCCAGCAGCGGCCGGCTCGGAGCCGATGGCGGTGGGGTAGAGGAGCAGGTCGGCGCCCTGCAGGGCCATGGCCCGCGCCGCCTCGGGGAACCACTGGTCCCAGCAGATCCCCACGCCGACGGTGCCGAAACGCGTGGCCCATACCTTGAAGCCGGTGTCGCCAGGGTTGAAGTAGAACTTCTCCTCGTAGCCCGGCCCGTCCGGGATGTGGCTCTTGCGGTAGACGCCGAGGCGGCGGCCGTCGGCGTCGAGCACCGCCACGCTGTTGAAGTGGGCCTGGCCGGCCCGCTCGAAGAAGGAGACGGGCAGCACCACGCCGAGCTCGGCAGCGAGCGCGGCGAAACGCCCCAGGAAGGGATGGTCGTCGACCGGGTGGGCGAGCTCGAAGCGCTCGTCGCGCTCCAGCCGAGGGAAGTAGAGGCTCGCGAAGAGCTCCTGCAGCAGCACGATGTGCGCCCCGGCCGCCGCGGCCTCGCGCACGAAGCCCTCGGCCTTCGAGAGGTTGTCGTCCAGACGGTCGCTGCAGGCCATCTGCACCACCGCCAGCCGCACCGTATCCGTCATCTCGCCTCCCCTTGCGTCCCCACGGTCCTCGCCGACGGCAGGCCGGGTCCCGCCCGCCGGCGTCCGCCTGCCGTCACGGTGCGGCCGGCTCGCCCCACGGCTGCTGCTGCGTGACGCAGTGGAAGGCGCCGCCTCCGGTGACGAGCTCCGTGGCGCTCAGGCCGATCACCTGCCGTCCCGGGAACAACGGGCGCAAGATGTCCAGCGCCTCGCCGTCGTTCTCGTCATCATAGAGCGGCACCGCCACGAAGCCGTTGCCGACGTAGAAGTTGGCGTAGCTCGCGGCCAGGCGCCGCGCGCCGAGCGTCAGGCGCCGCCGCGGAAGCGGCAGCGGCACGACGCGGTAGGCCCGGCCCTCCGGCGAGCGCAGCGCTCGCAGCGTTGCGAGGTTGTGGGCGGTGGGCGCGTGGTTGGGGTCGTCCGCATCCGGCTCGAGCGCGCACACCACGGTGCCGTCGTCCACGAAGCGCGCCAGGGTGTCGATGTGGCCGTCGGTGTGGTCGCCTTCCAGCGCCCCCTCGAGCCACACCACCTGCCGCACGCCGAGGTTCTCGCGCAGCATCGTCTCGGCCCCTGCCTCGCTCGCCTCGGGGTTGCGCGCGCGCGACAGCAGGCACGAGCGCGTGGTCAGGCACACGCCCCGGCCGTTGACCTCGAGGGCGCCGCCCTCCATGACGTAGGCGATCTCGAAGCGCCGCATCCCCAGCCGCTCGGCGACCGCGCGCGGCGCGCGGTCGTCGTCGTCCCAGGGCGGGTACTTCCCGCCCCAGGCGTTGAAGCGCCAGTCGGTCAGGGCCACCCGGCCGCGGTCCTCGACCACGAACAGCGGGCCGTTGTCGCGGAACCAGGCGTCGTTCAGTGGCAGGCGATGGAAGGCGAGGCGTTCGGCCGGCGCGCCGACGGGCGCCAGGCGCCTCCTGGCATCGGCCTCCGAGTCCTCGTCGCGGACGTTGAGCACCACCGGCTCGAAGCGCAGCACGGTGGCGACGAGCTCGGCCACGTCGCGCCGTACGCCCTCCAGATGCCCCTCCCAGAGCGCATCGTCGAACGGCCAGCTGAGCCACGTCGCGGCGTGGGGCGCCCACTCCGGCGGCATGGCGAAACCGAGCTCGCGCGGGCTGTGCATGCCTTCCTCCCAGCCGCGCGCCTCTTCGCGCGCGGCCACTGCCGGGTCCTGATGCTATCAGACGGCCCAGGCGCCGCCGTCGTGGGCCTTGCTCTGTGAGCGCCGCTCGCCGTCGCCGCCGTCGCGGGCTCGGCTTCGGGAGCGCAGTGCGCGCCCGCGACGCGCGCGGCCCTCCCGGGCGTCGAGCGTGGCGCGCCTGCGCGCGTGCCCGCACGCCTTTAACCGGCCTCGTCCGGCGTGCTAAAGTACGCGCGCTCGACGCGCGTGACGGGCCGCCCATGCCCTGACCGGGATCGGCGGGGCCCCGCACGGCGCCTGGGGCGGCGTGGGGTGCATGTCGTGTCATGCCCACGCCAGGAGGGCCCGATTGAACCACCCCACCAAGCCCAGCAAGCCGACCGAGCCGATATTCAAGACCTCGGACGCCGAGGAGCTGTACGGCGTGCGCACCTGGTCCAACGGTTACTTCGACGTCTCGACCGACGGCGAGCTCACGGTGTCGGTCAGAGAGTCCGGCTCCGTGTCGATCAAGCGCATCGTGGACGATCTCAAGGCCGCAGGCCACGAGCTGCCCGTCATCTTGCGCTTTCCGGACGTCCTCGAGGACCGCATCGATCGCATCAACGAGGCCTTCGCCGACGCCATCGCCGAGGCCGGCTACAAAGGCCGCTACGAGGGCGTGTTCCCCATCAAGGTGAACCAGCGGCGTGTGGTGATCGAGACCGTCGCGACCTACGGCGAGCACTACCGGACCGGCCTGGAGGCGGGCAGCAAGGCGGAGCTGGCGCTGGCGCTGGCGCAGGGCGGCCACCCCGAGGCGCTGATCTGCTGCAACGGCTTCAAGGACGATGACTTCATCCGCCTGGCATTGTGGGGACGGCGTCTGGGCCGCCACGTGATCATCACCCTGGAGAAGTACAGCGAGCTCGAGCGTGTGCTGCGCATCAGCCGCGAGATGGGCGTGCGGCCGGCGCTCGGCGCGCGCTTCAAGCTGCACGCGCGCGGCAGCGGCCAGTGGGAGGCATCCGGCGGCGACGACGCCAAGTTCGGCCTCACCGCGGCAGAGCTCCTCAGCGTCGCCAGGCGGCTCAAGGAGGAGGGGCTGGAGGACGCTCTGGAGCTGCTGCACTGCCACGTCGGCAGCCAGCTCACCGACATCCGTCGGATCCGCGCGGCGGTGCGCGAGGCGGCGCAGGCGTACGTGGAGCTGGCGGAGATGGGCGTCGGGGTCACCTACCTCGACGTGGGCGGCGGTCTGGCGGTCGACTACGACGGCAGCAAGACGACGTTCTACGTGTCGGCCAACTACGGCCTGCGCGAGTATGCCGACACCGTGGTGTACACCGTGCTGGAGGCGTGCCAGGAGTGGGGCGTGCCGCAACCCACGCTGGTCACCGAGTCCGGCCGGGCGCTGACCGCCCACCACGCCGTGCTGGTGTTGCCCGTCATCGACGCCATCGGCCCGACGCGCGACGACCTCGAGCTTCCGGAGCTCGAGGGCGAGGTGCACTCGCTCATCGGCGACATGCGCGAGCTGCTGGCGGGCGTGACGGTGAAGACCTACCGGGAGGTCTACAACGAGGCGGTCAGCAACAAGGACACCATGCACAGCCTCTTCGACCTCGGCTACCTGAGCCTGCTCGAGCGCGCCCATTTCGAGCAGCTCTTCAACCGCATCATGGTCAGGGTGGCCAAGGTGGTGGAGAACCTCGAGTACGTGCCGGAGGAGTTCGAGGACCTGCCACGGCACCTGGCCGACAAGTACGTCGTCAACTTCAGCGTCTTCCAGAGCCTGCCCGACAGCTGGGCGATCCACCAGCTGTTCCCGATCATGCCCCTGCACCGGCTGACCGAGCGCCCCACGCGCAACGCCACGCTGGTCGACATCAGCTGCGACTCGGACGGCAAGATCGACAAGTTCATCGACCTGCGCGACGTCAAGAGCACGTTGCCGGTTCACGAGCTGAGGCGCGGCGAGCCCTACTACCTGGGAGCGTTCCTCACCGGCGCCTACCAGGACGTGCTCGCCAACGCGCACAACCTGTTCGGGCGCGTCAACGAGGCGCACGTTCGTCTGCAGGGCGAGGGCTACGAGCTGGAGCGCTTCATCGACGGCCAGAAGGCGCGCCGGGTGATCGAGAACATGGGCTACGAGACGCCGCTATTGCACGGCAAGGTGGCCGACCTGGCGGGCGAGCGCACCGAGCGCGGTGCCATGAGCGACGACGAGCGCCGTGAGCTGCTCGAGCTCTACGACGCGGAGCTGGTGGGCTACACCTACCTGGAGGCGCTGTGACCGGCGTCCGAGCGGTGCGCGCGCGGCGCCGCGGCGCGGCGTTCCTGGGCCCGCGATGAGCGATTTGCGCGGGATCGCCGGCGCGGTGCTGTGGCACCCCTCGGGGTGCGTGCTGTTGCAGCATCGCGACGATGCGCCGGGCGTCAAGGACGCCGGCAAGT
>Ga0307441_1000485_pt1 | contig 14492 bp, 18 predicted proteins | sample SalMarWE160420MG_FD_202149 | JGI IMG/M metagenome (GOLD analysis project Ga0307441, IMG submission 202149) | Salt marsh sediment microbial communities from the Plum Island Ecosystem LTER, Massachusetts, United States - WE1604-20 | ecosystem: Environmental > Aquatic > Marine > Intertidal zone >... | reverse complement strand
CGGGGAGACCATGGCCCAGCAGTGGGGGCCCTGCAGTGGGGGACCTGGAGTGGGACCGGTTTCACGTGCGCCGGGCACTCACGTTCGGGAAGCATGCGCCCGTGTTGGGCCCGCGCGAGGCCGGCCGCGGCGAGGCCGTCCTCTACCCGAGCGACGACGTGGTCGAGGTGCTCGCCGAGCGGCGCGAGCAGCAGGCCATGGAGCGCGACGTGGCGCTGCGGTGAAACGATGGCGACCTCGTCTTCAGCACCGCCGTCGCGACGGCCGTCGACCCGCACAACGTGCGGCGCTCGTTCAAGCGCATCGTCAAGACGGCGAAGGTTCCGCTGATCCGCATCCACGACCTGCGCCACACCTGCATCATGCTCGCCCGCGACGCGGGCCTCGACCTGCGGGTGACCATGCAGATCTACTCGAACGTCGCCGAAGCGCGCAAGCGAAAGGCCGCGGAGAGCCTTGGGGAGCTTCTAAATGACATTCTGACGACTGCACCTTTCTTGCACCTGCGGAGTGCCAAAACGAGCCTATTTCGCCCGTCTCCACCCAGCCCGCCGAGCCGAGGAACCCCGTCCCCCACACCAAATCACCTCGAACCCCTCCCAGCCCAACCACGCCCCGGAGACTTCACTCGCGGGGGGTCACTTGTTCCGATCCAGTACCGCCCACCATAGACAAGTTCGTCCCAGACGCGAAAGACCAAGCTCCTCACAGGCCCGCTTGGCCTCCATTCTGGCCAGCGGCAGCTTTCCGGCGGCTATACATCCATCCACCATCGCATACACGACGGGCGTCTACCGATGGCCGCCCGCGAACATGAGGCACCGCCCGACAGCCAACATCTGGTCTTCGCTGCCGTGACGCGCCCCAAGGGAGAGGCATTCGCCCGCCGTCTGTTCCGCGAAGCCGGACTCGAGCCGCACCAGGGCCTGCCGGCCACCGCAAGGGCGTTACGGCCGCCACTCCCCGCGAATCTCGGCATACAGGCCCGTGAGGGAGGAGGCCCGGAACCACAACTGGGTCATGCTGCACGTGGGCCGCTCGCTCGAGCCGGTAACGCAAGATTTCGCTACTCTATACGCCGACATTCCGGATGCGCACGTGCTGAACGAGCTTCGTGCAGACCTGCCCATCGTGGTGGGTCGGGCCGAGGCGCGGGGGCAGAGCGTTCACCGCGCCCGCAAGCGCTGGGTCAACCATGCTGCGATGACGTTCGCGGGTCTCATGAGTTGAACTCCAGCCACCGCGCCTGCAGCTTGACGAAGACCGGCGTGCGCGCGAACTGCCGCCAACCCTCGGGTTCGAACGATGGCTGCCCCTTTGACCCTTCGCACAGGCGGGCTTTGTGGCCCGAAGGCGGTTGGCGACGGCCTTCTCCACGGTTGAGCTAGCCTGGAAATCAGCGGCTGGGATCGAGGAGGACCTTTATGGCGCCGTGGCGGATGGCGTCGAACGCGCTGTCGAAGTCCGGCATGGCGAAGCGGTGTGTGATGAAGGCCTCCAGGTCGATTCGCTCGGCTTCCAAGAGGGCTGCCAGGGCCGTCCACGTCTTCCACATATGCCGCCCGAAGCTGCCGCGTATGGTCAGTCCGAGCTTGTTGACGGACTGCGTGATGTCGATGGGCACGGGCCGCCCCGGATGCCCGACGGTAACGAGGGTTCCTTCTCTCCGAATCATGGGCAGTGCCCACTCAAAGACGTCGGCAGCTCCAGAGGCCTCTACGAGCAAGTCCACGCCTCCTCGGGCAGGGTTCGCCTCGTGCGCGAGGAGAGCTCGGTCACCACTTCCTGGGTTGATGGCAGTCACCCCGAGATCCCTGGCGGCCTCGAGCCGGGCCGAGTCGATGTCGAACGCGAGTACGCGTGAGGCGCCAGCGATGAGTGCGAGCTTGCAGGTTAAGAGCCCGATGGGGCCACAGCCCGTCACCGCGACAGTGTCGCCCGGCCGAATCCCACTGCGCTGGAGGGCGTGCATTGCCACGCCAGCCGGTTCCAGGAGGGCGCCGGTCTCGAAGCTCATCCGCTCCGGGAGCTTGAAGAGCACGGATTCGGGTGCTGTGGCGAGGGTCGCGAAGGCGCCGTCGTGGTCAATTCCGAAGAGTTGCAGATTCTCGCAGTTGTGAGCATTCCCAGTCCTGCAGGCGTAGCAGTGGTTGCAGGGTATGTGGGTCTCGAACGCAACCCGGTCGCCGACGCTTACGCGGCTGACGGCACTTCCCACGGCTCTCACCGTGCCAGAGGCTTCGTGCCCCACGATTCGAGGGAACTGGATGGGGAAGTTGGCGGCGCCTTCGTCCCACTCGTAGATGTGGACGTCGGTTCCGCAGATGGCCGTGGTGGTGATCTCGACGAGCGCCTCGTCGGCCGCGAGTTCGGGTTCCGGCGTGTCCTGGCTGTAGGTCAGGCCGCGTTCTGGTTCGGTTTTGAGGAGCGCTTCCACGAGTTCCCTCCTTTGACCACATGCCGACCTGACGTTGGAGCTGATGCTGGACCGCCCCTGACTACAGCGATGGTGCCCGGGCAGCCGGGACGGTAGTAGGCCGTGCCGGCGACCGCTCGCCTGCTTCGGGGGTGTCGTTCCATGTTGGCCATTGCAGCGACTAGTTTAACCGGTTACCATCTACGTGCGCGAGACTTGACCCACGTTTGGGGTGAAAGGAAGCGAATGTTGTGAAAGTCGGCATCAGTTCTTGGGCGTACCCCTGGTCGGTCGGCGTACCTGGGTTCCTGCCTCAACGTCCGATGCTCGCCATGGACCTCGTTGTTCGCGCGCACCAGCTCGGCGTACGGGTCGTGCAGTTTGCGGACAACATGCCGCTTCACGAGCTCGATGTCGGCACGCGGCGCGAGGTCGCGGTCGCGGCACGGGGCTGGGGTATCGAGGTTGAGGTGGGGACTGTGGGATTGCACCCCGCCATTCTGGCCGAGTACCTGAGGATTGCCCAGGACATGGAGTCGGCCATCGTCCGGGTGGTCATCGACACTCCAACAACGCAGCCCTCCACCGACGAGATCGTGAACACCTTGAGCCGGGTTCTCCCGGACTACGAGAAGGCCGGTGTCCGGCTGTTGATCGAGAACCACGACCGCTTCCGCGCCGAGACCCTCGCCACGATCCTACGTGCCGTCGATAGTCCCGCACTGGGAATCTGCCTGGACACCGTGAACTCGCTTGGCAGCCTGGAGGTTGTCGAGACGGTGCTGCGCACCCTGGGGCCCTGGGTGAGGAACGTGCACGTGAAGGACTTCGAGATCCATCGCAGCAACCACATGATGGGCTTCACTGTCGAAGGTGTGCCGGCTGGCGCCGGGCGCTTGGACATCCCCTGGCTGCTCGGCCAAGTAAGGGCACTGCCTCACGACGCCAACGTCATCCTGGAGCTGTGGCCACCGTTCGAGGGAGACGTGGCGTCCACAGTGAGCAAGGAGCGGGCCTGGGTTGAGAAGAGCGTCGCCTACCTCTTGCGGGCGTTGCGCGAGACATGATCGTTGTCGCTCGTGCTGCCAGGTCCGTGTTCCCCAGTGGCCTCGTGTCTCTAGCCGGCCGGCGCGCCACCTGGCCAGGGGCAAGAGCCTGGTGGTGTACTTGGATCACCCTGCCCCTCATGCGCCCATGTGTAAACCGGTTAAACTCATGCCAAGCGGTCCGTTGATTGGTGAGAGCAGAGCTTTGCGGTCCTCACGGTCCTGTTGATGGAATCGAGCGGGCGCTAACCGATTAACTGAACTGAGGAGGCGGTACGCGGTTCATGGCAGCGACGATTAGGGACGTGGCGAGGCTGGCGCGGACATCGACGGCGACCGTGTCGAATGTCTTCTCCGGCAAGCGCAAGGTGAGCCTCGAGACCGAGGCTCGCGTCCGGCAGGCGGCCGCCAGGCTCGGTTATGTGCCCAATCAAGCGGCTCGCACATTGGCAACCAAGTCGTCGCAGGTGATCGCTGTGCTGGTGAGCGACGTGGCGAATCCCTTCTTCGCGCCAATGCTACGAGGCGTAGAAGAGGTGGCCCGCGCTCACGGTTATCTGGTGCTTGTTGGCGACAGCAACGAGAGCGTAGCCAGCGAGGAGGAGTACCTCGCCAGCCTGACGCACCGCTACGTGGACGGCATGCTGCTCTCGCCGGCAAGCGAGCGCAGTCGACCCCCCACCGGCATCACGGACTGGGAGGGCCGGCTGGTGCTCGTCAATCGCGGTCTGCAGGGGGTCAACGCCGACCTCGTCACGACGAACAACCGCCACGGCGGCGCTCTGGCCACCAGTCATCTTCTCGCACAGGGCCATGAAGACATCGCGTTGATTGTCGGTCCGCAGGACGTGAGCACGCATGCCGATCGGTTGGAGGGCTTCAGGACGGCGATGGCCGATGCGCGGGTTGCTGTCAGGTCCGAGTTCGTGAAGGTGGTGGGCTTGGACGCCCATTCCTCCTACGTAGCAACGCGTGAGCTGTTCGTCGCAGACTCGTCCCAGCGCCCCACGGCGCTGTTCACTGCAAGCGCGATCCACGCCATGGGCGCGTGGCAGGCGCTGCTGGAGCTCGGCTTGAACGTGCCGAGCGACGTCTCCTTCATCACCTTTGACCGGCCGGACTGGACCGACCTTGTCATCCCGAAGATCACCACCGTTCAGCAGCCCGGCTACGAGATCGGCCGGAGTGCGACGCAGCTGCTCCTGCAGCGCGTGGGCGCCTTTGAGAAGAGTGGACGTGTCATGCGCCCGGAGCATCAGCTCCTCGAACCAACGTTACAGCCGGGAGGCTCGGTATTGCCTCACAGGCTGGCGGGGGCGCGGCGAGAGGGGGTGGATACGAAGTCGTAGCCCCACGGTGCTAGCTCGGGCCTGCGGTGTTAGCCGCATGCAGCCATGCTGAGAGTCTGGAGGCGAAGTCAGATGAGAAGCCGGAACATCCCAAAACAGCTCGTTGTCGCGCTCGTTGCCGTTGCGCTTGGCCTCTTCGGGGCCGCCTTCGCGCAGACGACGATGCGCCTGGCCCATATCTCTCCGGCCGGTTCCCCCGCCGACAAGGGCGCGCAGCTGTTCGCCAACCTCGTGAACCAGGGGACCAACGGCAAGTACACGATCAAGATCTACCCGAACAGCCAACTCGGGTCCGCTCCGGAGTACACGCAACAGATCAAGCTCGGCACCCTTGCCATGGGGCTCGTGACCTCCGGGCAGATGCAGGAGTACGTCAAGCAGTACGGCATCATTGAGGCGCCGTTCTTGTTCTCGAGCCTGCAACAGGCCCACAAGGTTCTGGATGGCCCGGCCGGCGACCAGCTCGCAGCGTTGGCGAAGCAGCAGGGCTTCATCATCCTGTCCAACTGGGAGTGGGGCTTCCGGCAGATCACCAATAGCGTTCGGCCGATCCAGGAGCCCGCCGACATGAAGGGCCTGAAGATGCGGGTTCCGAGCGAGTTCCAGATCCAAGACATGATGAAGGCGCTCGGTGCTTCCACGGATACCATCGCTTTCCCTGAGCTGTACACGGCGCTGGCGCAGAAGGTCGTCGACGGCCAGGACAACCCGGTGCAAACGATCTTCGACCAACACTTCTATGAGGTGCAGAAGTACCTGGCCATCACGAATCATGCGTACAACACGCAGATGCTCGTGATGTCCCAGCACGCATGGAACTCACTGTCGGCGCAGGAGCAGCAGGTCTTCATGAACGCCTCCAAGCGGGCCGGCGACCTCGTACGGAACCTCGACGAGCAGCAGCAGTCCAGCGAGATAACGCAAATGCAGCAGAAGGGCATGGTCGTCACGCATCCAGACCTGGCAGCCTTCCGCAAGGCGGTTCAGCCGGCCGACCAGCAGGTCTATGACTACGTTGGCGACGCTTTCGCGCAGAAGTTCGTCGCGGAGGTCGAAGCGGCGGCGGGACAGTGATTCGTCCCTGACAGGAGCGCTACCTTTCAGACCGTGACTTCACGCCGTCTTCGGGGCTGGGGTCGGACGGTGTCGACCCCGGCCCCAGGAGAGTCGAGCCAAGCGTTGTGCCTCTGGAAAGGCGCCAGGAGTAGCGACAAGGCATGATCTGGGTTCCGTTTGTGGCTCTGGTCGGGCTCATTGTGCTGTCGGTGCCGGTGGGCTTCGCCATGGGGCTGACCTCGCTGCTGGTCCTCTGGATCAACCACGCCTTCTACCTCTTGCCTGCCCTAAGCGAGCGGATGTACTCCGGCACGACGTCATTCCTGCTCCTGGCGATCCCCTTCTTCATCCTCGCCGGCTTCTTGATGAACGCCGCGGGGATGACGACCCGACTCTTCCGGTTCGCGAACTACATGGTCGGGGGTCTACCCGGAGGGTTGGGCCACGTCGATGTTCTCGCCAGCATGATCTTCTCCGGGATGTCGGGGTCGGCCGTCGCCGATGCGTCCGCGCTCGGCGCCATCGAGATCAAGGCGATGACGGACGCTGGCTATGACAAGGACTTCGCGGCCGCAATCACGGCGGCCGCATCGACCATCGGCCCGGTCATCCCGCCGAGCATTCCCTTCGTCATCTACGGTGGCCTCGCGAATGTGTCCATCGGCGCTCTCTTCCTGGCAGGCTTCCTGCCGGGGCTGGTCATGGGATTGGCGTTGATGGTCGCCGTGTACCTGATCGCTCGCCGACGGAACTACCCGAGGCTGACGGAGCGACCGTCGTTCCGGACCCTCGCGCTCAGCTTCCTCGATGCGCTCGCTGCCATCGGGACGGTCGTCATCATTGTCGGCGGCATCGTGGGGGGGTTCTTCACGCCCACGGAGGCAGCCGCGGTGGCGTCGCTCTACGCGCTCCTGCTCGGTCTCGTGGTGTACCGCAGCCTCAACATCCGTGATATCCCGAAGATCCTCTGGGACACCACGCGCAGCTCTGTTCAGGTGCTCTTCATCATCGCCGCCGCCGCCGTCTTCGCGTTCGTGCTGACGTACCTCAATATCCCCGACTCGCTCTTGCACCTCGTAGGTCAGACCCACAGCAGCCCGCTCGTCATCCTGATGGCAGTGAACGTTCTGATCCTCGTCCTCGGGATGTTCATGGAGGGCATCAGCATCATGCTGATCGCCATTCCGCTTCTGCTTCCATCGATCCATCTGCTCGGAATCGATCCCGTCCACTTCGGGGTCATCTTCACGCTGGACATCATGATTGGGCTGATCACGCCACCGATGGGACTGTCTCTATTCGCGGTCATGACCGTTTCCGGGATACGCTTGCCTGCGCTTGTGCGGGAGATCTGGCCCTACGCCGTCGCACTGATCGTGGCACTGGTGATCGTCACCGTCTGGCCTGGCATGGTGCTTGCGGTACCGCACGCGCTGATGCACTACGGAGGTTGAGCAGATGGGCGAGGGCGAACACGGCGGCACCGGACCCGCACCAGGCGTGCACCCCGAGGTAGCCACTTCGCTGGACGCGTCGATCGTGGATGCAACCACGCATCCCGAGCCGCTGCACCCCGGCGCGGTGCGCAAGGCGGCTCTGGCGATCGAGATGGCGTTGCGCCTCTTGAGCGCGGTGATCCTGACAGCGTTGCTGGTGTTGCTTCTCTGGAACATCTTGCTCAGGGCCGCAAACGTCGGCGGGAGCCAGGTTCCCACTGAGGTCGTCGAGCTGCTCTTCACGTGGTTCGTCTTCCTGGGCAGCTCCATTCTCGTCTACCGGTGGGATCACATCGAGGTGCCGCTGGTCTATCTCTTCGTGAAGGGGCGGCGCATGCAGCTCGCAAGTCGCGCGGTCGTGCTGTTGGCGTGCCTTCTATTCGTCGTCTTGCTTGTGAGCTCGAGCATGAGCCTGCTGGCGGCAGCCTCCACGAGAACAAGCCCGATGCTCCACCTTCCTCAAGGCTACTGGTATGCGAGCGTCCTGGTGGGCTCGGTGCTCATGGCACTGGCGATGCTGCTGCGGCTTATCGATTACGCGATCAGGTTCTTTCAGGCTGCCGATCTCGATGCACCAGGGACCGGCACGTCTTAGGGGAGTGACGCCGTAGGTATCTGGCGAAGCTCACTCGCACGGGACAGCTGGATTCGAAGCGCTTTGAAGGGAGCTCAAACGCATGAAAATGGCCAATGCTTGGGACGAAGAAGGGGTCGTCATCGGCGCTCCGTACGCGCGGCGCATCAAGGTTTTGCTCGCGCCCGACAAGGAGGGGGTTGCGGAACTCACGTTCAGTCATGCGCTCATTCCGCCAGGGAGCCAGACCGACTATCACGTCCACGACAGGGGCGAGCTCATCTACATCGTTCGAGGCCGCGGCGTAGCCGTGTGCGAAGGCGAAGAGACACCAATCCAGGAGGACATGGTCTTCTGGGTCGAAGCGGGCGAGCACCACCAGATGAAGAACACGGGCAGCGAGGAACTCAAGCTCGCCACCGTGTTCGTGCCTCCGTATACCGCCAAGGCCAACTACGACCGGTGCATCTCGGCGGCAAAGGAGTCGAACGGCTAGCCGACGTTCCCGGTCTTCGTACAAGAGGCTTGACGCGGCCATTCGCGTGGAGACTTGGCCCCGCTTCGCGACCTCAGGCTTGGTGTCGATGCCCTTCCGCTTGCCCGCTGGTGGGCTGTGCCGTTCCTGAATCTGCGACGTGGTAGGTATGCCGTTGCTTACGGCGTTTGGCGGGCCTGCAAGGCCCCCCGAGGCCCTCCATGGACTTCTAGGATGTCTCGTCGCGCCCCGAGCCTCCACGCCCCCGACTCCTGGCACGCACCACCTCGACGGTGACCAGCCGGCTGCGCATGGCCCAGGCGAAGCAGACGACCGCTGCCAGCACCAGTCCGCCCGAGGTCACGAAGAGCGCGTGCGCTGCGGGCGCCGCTGTGAGGCGCCACCACGGTTCGGACCCGGCCCGGAGCAAGAGACCTGCGTTGAGGAGGTAGAAGCAGGCGGCTTCCCACCCCCGTTGCCGGATCCCACCCGGTCGCGGCAACATCCAGAAGGCCACCCCCATCACTGTCAACAGGAAGAAGCCGACCAGCCCGAGGTGCGCGTGCGTCGGCCCGAGCACGGCAACCAGGCCGGGACGCAGCGTGAGGGCCACGCCCAGCGCCGCGGTGGCGAGCAGATAGAGCACCCCACCGCGCAGCAGGGCCACCTCGTAGCGGCTCATCGCCGGAGCCGCCGCGCCGTACGGTCCGGGGCGCTCCTCACCACCCGACCCACGCGCCAGTTACCACGACGGCCACCGTGACCAGGCCGTAGCCCAGCTCGAGCATCCCCACCCGTTTCGCCTGCAGGACGGGAGCGCCTGCGCGCATCCCTGCGGCCGCGCGGACGAGCAGCAGGGTGAAAGGCAGCAGGGTGGGCCACGGTAGGGCCCGGAGCAGGACTGCCGCCGAGATCACGACCAGCCCTGCCACGTGAGCCGCGAGCGCCGGCCCACGTGCGGCCGACGCGCCACGCTGCAGGCGCAAGCGCGCACGAACGTAGAGGATCGAGGGAGCGTTGCGCGCCGCTGCCACGAGCCACAGGCCCAGTGCCGGCGGCCACGCTCCACCGGCCGCCAGCACGATGGCGGCGGCGAGGGCGCCAAGCGCGACGGTGCCGGCTACCTCGGCGCGGAGGTCACGGCCCCGGTTGCGGGCGTCGTAGGCGAGCTGCAGCAGGGCGACCGGCCGTGCCGCCGCCAGGGGCCACAACGCCGCCGGGCGTGCGCCCGCCAGGAAGGCCGCTGCGACCATGGCCGCGGCCAGGACCGCGTAGGCGCCCGCCACGCCGAACGCCGGCAGCGTCCTCGGGTAGCGCTTCCGGCGCCCAACGTCCGCCAGGGCAAGGCCGAGCGGATGCTGCCACAACAGCGCGGCCAGGCCAGCGCCGACGAGGGCCAGGCCGGCCGCGCTCGGCGCGACGCCGAGCCCGAGCAGGGCCGGCTCCAGCAGGAACGCCCAGGCGCCGTGCTCGTTCGGGAGCGCCAGCGTGCGCCAGCGGATCCTCGGGCGGGTAGCGGCCGCGCGTTGCACGTGCGTTCAGCTTTGGCTCTGGGTAACGGTGGGGAGCAGCGTGAGCACGACCTCGAGCGCCTCCAATGCCTCCACGCGGTGAGCCAATCCGGCGTCCATGCGGAGTAGTCGCCTGGGCCGACACCCACGGCGTCTCCGCCCAGCGTCATGCGGGCGCGACCGCGGAGGACGTGGAGGAGTGCCGGACGCGTGGAGGTGTGCTCGCTGAGCTCCTCGCCTTCTGCGAAACCGAACCAGGTGACCCGCGCGCCGGCCTCCGAGATTAGCGTGCGGCTCGAGATCCCCGCGTGCGGAGGCTCGGCGCCGGAAGCGCGTTTGACGAGCCCGTAGCCGGCCGGTTCGACCGCGTCTGTCGCGGCGGGCGCCTTCACGCCGCCCGGCCGATCCGCACCCGCCACCGCTCCGGACCCTGCTCCAGGTATTCCCACTCCACCAGTCCCGTGCGCTCGGCCTGGAACTGGTAGTACAGCGGTTTGGGGTCGTGGTCGTTGATCAGCTCGAAGTCACCGCCGGGAGCGAGCGCGTCGAAGGTGCGGAAGATGAGTGGGTGCCGGTCGCGCGGGGCGATCGTCCTCATGTCGAGGGTCGTCACCGTGTTCGCTTCCATGTCCTTGGGTTCCATCCTTGACTCTCCTTCCAGCCAGTGGAGCGCTCCGACCGGACAGGCGGCCATGGCCTCCAGCGTGCCGTGGGCGATGGCGATGCGCTCGGGCCGCGCCAGCATGCCGGGCGCCACGTCGTCGCACGCGCCACAGTCGATGCAGCGATCGACGTCGAGCGTCATGGCCTCGGGTCGGCGCAAGGGACGTGCCTTGCCGTGAACCATGACGGCGACCTCCCAGCCGCCGCACGCCGAGCACGGTGAACGTGCCGGCGCCGGCCTCGAGCTCCTTGGCGTGGCCAGGCAGTACTTGGACCACATCGCCGCGGCCCACCGCGAAGCGTTCCTCTCCGTCGACGACGGTCCCTTCCCCTTCGGGGACGGCGAAGACGGTCTCCGCGTCGTCGCCGGCGGGCGCCTCGAGTCGCTGGCCGTGCTGGAGGCACAGCAGCATGGCTGCGAGGCCCTCGCCTACGCTGAGCGGGCGCGGAACCGGACCGGCCTCGGAGAAGCGTCGGGCCTCGAGCGCACGGTTCAGTGGCATGGCGCGGCCTCCGGCTCCCTCGGGGCCGGCGCGGTCAAGCTCGCCGGCGCCGCTCCCTCGCGTCTCAGCGTGAGCGAGCGTAGACGAAGGATCTGACGCGGATCGCGGTCGACGCGGTCTCGGGTCGGCTCTCGCGCATCACGCCTCCGAGCTTCCGGCGGCCGGGGGCGCCGCCGCCATGACCTGGGTCAAGGATGCCACCCAGGTCAAGGCGATCGCGGGGGCGGCCGACCTAGGCTTGGTGCATGCAACGACGCGTGCTCGACAACCGCGGCCTGGAGCCCCCCATACCGATAGTCCGCACCCTCGAGGCCCTCGAGGAAATGGCCGCCGGCGACGTGCTCACCATCTACAACGATCGGGTGCCCGTGTACCTGTTGCCCCAGCTCGAGGAGCTGGGCGCAAGCTACCAGGTGGAGGAGCAGGCCGACGGCAGCGCCCGCGTTCGCATCGTCAAGGGGCCGCAGGAGGCCGGTCGGTGATCGCCCCGCCCGGGGCATCGGGCGCAGCCCGGCCAAACCTGCCGCTGACGTCGCTGCTGGCCGGGGCGGTGGCGCTCGCAGCGGCGGCCACGGCCCTGGTCGTCGATCCTTTGACGCTCGCCGGTCCGGCCGCCACGCCCGCCTCGCTGGCGCTCTTGCATGCCGTCACCGTCGGCTACGTGGCGCTGCTCTTCGCGGGGACGCTCCAGCAGCTGCTGCCGGTGCTGCTGGTGACGCGGCTGGGGTTGCCGTGGCTGGGCAGCGTGGCGTTGCCGCTGCTGGCGCTCGGCGCCATCGGCGTGGTGGCCGGCTTCGCGCTGGGCTTTCAGCCGCTGGCGCTGGCCGCGGGCGGCGCTCTGGCCTCGGCGGCGCTGTGGGCCGTGGCGGTGCAGGCCGTGACGACCTACGCCCGTGCCTGACGCGAGTGTGCCGGCCGCGGCGGCGTCGCCGGCGGTGCCGCTAAAGCCGATGCCGCTCGGCGCGCGATCGCCCCCGGCCGTTCCAGCCGACCGGACCCGGCCGCGGCAGGCCTGGTGACCGCCACCGTCTACCTGGCGCTCACCGTCACCCTCGGGTTCTTCCTGGCCGCGGCCTTGCACGTGCCGCCGCTGGCGCGCGCCCTCGGGTACCCGGTACAGCTCCACCTCACGCTGGGTCTGTTCGGCGCTTTCCTGCTCGGGATCGCTGCGGCGGGCCGCAAGCTACTGGCGATGTTCGCCCTCAGCAAGGGCACGGCGGCCTACCGGTTGCGGATCCTCACCGTCCTGGTGCACGGGGCGGTCGCCGCGGAGCTGCTGCACGCGTTCGCCGGACTACCGTCGCACGGGGCGGCGCTTGTCCTGCTGGCGGCGGCCGGGGGGCTGCAGCTCTGGGAGGAAGCGGCGCTGCTGCGCGTTCGCCTCCGCAGGCGGCTCGAGCTGCCGGTGCGCCGTAACCTCCTCGCCCACGCCTTCCTTCCCGTCGCCGGCGTCCTGGCAGCCGCCGGGCTTCAAAAGGCGGCCGGCGCCGCCTTGCTTCTCGGGTTCGTGGTCCTCGCCACCAGCGGCATGCAGGTCAAGATCGCTCCATTCCTGTCCTGGCAGGCGCGTTACGCAGCGCGCGGCGCAAGCGGCGGCGCGCCGCTGTTGCGCGACATGCTTCTGCCCGGGCTCGAGCCCCTGACGACCGCCGGCCTCGCGGGTGGTGCCGCTGCCGCCACCATGGCCACGGTCACGCACGCGTCCGGCTGGGCCGTCGCAGCCGTCATCTTGCAGGTCGCGGGAGCGTGGGCCCAGCTCGCGCAGACGGGGGCGATCCTCTTCGGGCGTCGGGGCGCAGCCTCGCGCCCGCCGACCCGCGAGCGCGTTCCCCGAAAGGAGACCGCATGACTCCGAACGTGCACGCCGTCGGCCCCGGCGTCGACCCGGAGGCCCTTCTGACGGCGCTCGGCGAGGTGGTCGACCCGGAGCTCGGCATCGACATCCTGAACCTCGGCCTGGTCTGCACGGTCGAGGTGGCGGGCGAGGCCGTGGCGGTGGAGATGACGCTAACCACCCCGGGCTGCCCGCTGCACGCCAGCATCGCCGACGCAGTCGAGTCCCGGGTCGCCCGCGTGGAGGGTGTGGGCACCGTCGACGTCATGGTGGTGTGGGACCCGCCGTGGACTCCGGAGTCGACGAGCGAGCGGGCGCGCCGCGCGCTGGGATTTCGCTGAGAAGCCGCCGGTGAGGCTCAGCGCCCCGCTTGGCGGGCCAGTTCGCCGAGCGCGACCCCGTCCACCCAGAGGACGGTGCGCCCGTTGAGTGAGATGATGCCGCTCTGGCGCAACCGCGACAGGTTGCGGCTGACGAGCTCCGGCACGGTGCCGAGCCGCGCGGCGATGGTCGCGTTGGTGTCCAGGGCGAAAGGGACCCCGGCTCCCGATGCCTCGAGCAGGTAGGCGGCGAGGCGCTGGATCACCTCCTGGAAGGAGATCTGCTCGATGAGCCCCACAAGGCGCCGCAAGCGCCGGCCCAGGGTGCGGACCACGTGCAGCACGTGCGTGTGACGACTCTTCGCCGCGAATCGGCCGACCGCTGTGGGCGTGCGAGAAGCTGTCACGTCGGGCCTCTTCTGGTGGGCGCGGACCTATGCCGGTGTCGTTGCGGCCTTGCCTTGCAGCGCTTCGTGGAACGTGACGAGGCGGCGGTGGTCTTCGTCCCAGAGTGCTAGGGCGACGGTCTTGAAGCTGTCGATGAGGGTGAGCGTGGTGACGTGTTGGAGGATGGGGTTCTCGCGGTGGCAGCGCTCCAGGTTGTAGTTGGGGATGCGGGGGCTGAGGTGGTGGATGTGGTGGAAGCCGATGTTCCCGGTGAACCACTGCAGCGGTTTCGGCAGGTGGTAGTAGGAGCTGCCGTGCAGGGCGGCGAGGGTGTAGTCCCACTTTGGCGTGTGCTCCCAGTAGGTGCGTTCGAACTGGTGCTGCACGTAGAACAGCCAGGTGCCTGCGCTGGCCGCCAGCAGGATGGCCGGCAGGCCGATCATGAAGGTGGGGAGGATGCCGATGGTGAGGCTCGAACCGGTCAACACGGCAGCGATGGCGGCGTTCGTCAGCCATACCGAGCGCTTCTCGCCGGTGCGCCAGCTGGCCTTGGCTCCCAGCGGGAGGCGTTGCACGATGAGGAAGTTGACGCCCGGCGCGATGCCGAACAGGAACAGGGGATGCCGGAAGACGCGGTAGCCGACGCGCTTCCACCACGGCGCGGTCGCGTACTCGTCGACGGTCATGGTCCACACGTCGCCGACGCCGCGCGCCTCGAGCTCGGCGTGGTGCGCGTGGTGGATGGCGTGCGTCTTGCGCCAGAAGTTGTACGGCGCGAGCGTCAGGACGCCGCTGAGCATCCCGACCGTGTCGTTGGCGCGCTTCGACTTGAAGAACGCGCCGTGGCCGCAATCGTGCTGGA
>Ga0307441_1000484_pt1 | contig 14504 bp, 14 predicted proteins | sample SalMarWE160420MG_FD_202149 | JGI IMG/M metagenome (GOLD analysis project Ga0307441, IMG submission 202149) | Salt marsh sediment microbial communities from the Plum Island Ecosystem LTER, Massachusetts, United States - WE1604-20 | ecosystem: Environmental > Aquatic > Marine > Intertidal zone >... | reverse complement strand
CTGCCTGCGCAGCCGCTCGGCGACGTCCTCGACCCGGGAGAAGCCGCTCAGGCTCAGCGGCACGGGCTCGAAGGCCATGACCAGCCCGACCAGGTAGCGCGCTTGCGGATCGAACCCGAGCAGGCGGGCGCGCTCCACGGCCTCCGGGGACGGCTCGAAGCGCCCCTCGATGAGCGAGTCCAGGAAGCTTCGCCGGAAGCGCTGCTCGATCGATGCCAGCTGCGCCTGGTGCGCGAGGTGGAGTGCGGCCACGATGGCGGCGTGCTCGGCGGTGCGCTCGTCGAGCCGGTCGAGGGGACGCCCGCCCTCGACGAGCCACACCACGGCGGACTGCGCGCCGTGCATCCGGATGGGCGCGACGGCGCAGCGCTCGCGGCCCAGCTTCTCTGGCAGGGTCACGCTCAGCGAGCCGGTCTGGTCCCTGCGGCGCCGGCGCAGGCGCTCGGCCACGTCCCGCGCAAACGTGCAGAAGCCCGCCTCCTCCCACAGCGCGGGGCGCTCGTGGGCGGCGCCCTGGAGCTCCGCGCCCGCCAGGATCTCCCCCTCCATGCCGGTGAAGGCGACCGCTCTGCCGGCAAGGCCGCTCAGCTCGGACGCGAGTTCGCTCAGGCTCCTGGCGTTCGCCGCCGCCGCCGTGAGGGCGCCGTGGATGGCCTCGGAGCGTTCCAGCACGCTCATCTGCTCGCGCAAGAGCTCGTTGTGGACCTCCTGCGTGATCTCGGCGAACGGCACCTCCCAGGGCACCTCCACCACCGGCAGGCCGAGCCGCTCGGCCTCGGACCGCATCACCGCGGGCACGGCCTCGAAGAACTGGGGAACGGCGAGCCCCACCGCCGTCACGCCGCGCCCCGCGAGCTCATCGATCAGCGCCACCTGTTCGCTGGCGACGCGCGGCCAGGCGTAGCCCGTGGTGAGGACGAGCTGGCCCTCCCGCACCCACGAGACCGGGTCCGGATTGTCGACCACGTGGACCCACCGCACCTCACGGTCGAGGCCGGAACGCCCCGCGACCACCTCGGCACGCCGCAGGCTGGGGAGAGCGAGGGCTTCCTGCAACGTCATGGCCCCATGCTATCGGTTGCGGCGACCGACGAAACGGGCGGCCGCCTCCCTGGACTCCGGCCGACGCGTTGGCCGCCAGGGATTCAACAAGACACTGCCGGGGACGCGACTGGAGCCGCTTCGACGGGTCCCGCCGCGATGCGCCGGCGACGCTCGAGGGCCAACCCGGCAGGGCCCGTCCCGCCGCCCGAACGGCGATCCGCCCTTCACAGGATTTGTATGACCTACGACCGCAACGTTCGCTTTTTCCTACGTAGACATGGGGACGGATGTCCTGATAGCTTGGCTTTCACGCTGAAGGTCGGTCGCTGTCGGGCACGGGCGGGTGCCGCTATGGGCTGCACGTGCACCGTGGCGGAGGATTCCACGACGGAGGTGACGCGTTCCATGAAAGCAAGATTGCGTGCGTTCGCAAAAGCGTTGATGGCCGGGGCCGTCATCGTCCTGGCCGGGAGTGCAGCCACTGCACTAGCCCAGAACAACACGCTCACCGTGGCCACCACCGCCGGGGTGACGACGTTCGATCCCCTCTACACGCTGTCCACCGAGGTCGGCTACATGGCGAACGTCTACCAGGGCCTGACCTACGCCCAGAGCGAGAACGGCACCACCAAGATCCTTCCGCAGCTGGCCACGAAGTGGACGCATTCCCCCGACGGCCTGACCTGGACGTTCACGATCCGTCAGGGGGTCCACTTCCACGACGGCAGCGTCATGACCGCCCAGAGCGTCGCCAACTCCATCAACCAGACCATCAAGACCAACCAGGGCGCCGCCTACATCTGGGCGCCGGTGAAGTCGGTGACGGCAACGGATCCGGACACGGTCACGATCCAGCTCAAGTACGCGGCGCCGCTCGATCACATCGTGAGCTCGGAGTACGGCGCGTGGATCGTCGGACCCGACGGGCTCAAGCAGCCCCAGTCGTGGTTCAACGCCGGGCATGACGACGGCACCGGCCCCTACACCATCAGCGGCTACCAGCGTGGCGCGGAGATCGACCTCAAGGCCTTCCCGGACTACTGGGGCGGCTGGAGCGGAAGCCACTACACCACGATCGTGAACCAGATCGTGTCCCAGAGCTCCGTCCAGCAGCAGATGGTCGCCTCGGGACAGGCCGATATCGCCACCGCCATCACCGTCCAGGCGCTCACGGCGGTGAAGGCCAACCCCAACCTGGTGGTCGATGCCAACCCGTCCTTCTACTGGTACAACGCCTTCTTCAACACCAAGAAGGCGCCGCTCAACAACGTGTTGGTACGCAAGGCCCTGGCGTACGCGATCCCCTACCAGGCCATCGTCAAGGTCGCGACCGGAGGCTACGGGAAGCAGCTCGACGGGCCGCTCCCGTACGGCCAATACCCCCACGTCGCGGGGCTCCCGCAGTACCACCAGGACCTGCAGAAGGCCAAGGCGCTGCTGGCGCAGGCGGGCTACCCCAACGGCGGCCTGCACCTCACCGTCACCTACGCCTCCCAGAACCCCGAGGAGCAGAAGTTCGCGCCCCTCATGAAGGAAGCCTTCGCCAAGATCGGCGTGGACCTGACCATCAAGCCGATCCTGTGGCAGGAGCAGTGGGCGCTCGGCAAGGGCGACCCGCAGAAGGCGCAGGACATCTTCCTGCTCCTTGACTGGCCCAGCTACTCCGATTCGACGCCCGACCTGAAGGCGCTGTACGCTTGCGAGACCAAGACGGTATGGAACCTGTCCTACTTCTGCAACAAGCAGTTCGACAGCCTGCTGGAGGCGGCCTCCAAGGCCGAGGTGACCGCCCCGGACGAGGCCCAGACGCTCTTCGCGCAGCTGGAAGACATCCTGTACCAGCAGGTTCCCGCCGCCTGGCTGTACCAGGACGCCAGCATCCTGGTGATGAACAAGTCCGTGGGCGGCTACCAGGCCAACCCGGCCTACCCGTTCGTCATCTTCTACTACCCGCTCCACCCGTCGACCTAGCGACTACGGCGGACAAGGCACGTCACGCCGGTCTGGGCGAGCAGCCGAGCTGCAACCCCAGACCGGCGAACGCGCCGGTCAGGCCACGAGCGAGAGCGGACACCATGCCCCGCCAACGGGATTCGACGTCCACGGGAGACGCCTAGAAGGTGCGAGCCGGAATCTGGATCTACATCGGCCGACGGGTGCTGCACACGGTCGCGTTGATCGTCGGCATCACCCTCATCACGTTCGTGCTCTCGCACATCGTGCCCACCGATCCCGCGGCGATCTACGCGGGTCTGCACCCACACGCGGCCCAGATCGAGCAGGCCCGCAAGCTCCTCGGGCTCGACAAGCCCCTCTACATGCAGTACCTGCTGTTCCTCAAGGGCCTCGTCACGGGGCACTGGGGGATCTCGTTGCGGACGCACCGCGAGGTGCTTCACGACCTCATGACGTTCCTGCCGCCGACGCTCGAGCTCGTCATCGCCAGCACCGTCCTCGCCACCATCTTCGGCATCCCCCTGGGCGTGTACGCCAGCCGCCGGCCGGGCAGCGCGGTCGACACCGCGATTCGCCTCAGCAACGCCGGCTTCGTGAGCATCCCGGCTTTCTGGCTGGCCCTGCTGCTGCAGATCGTGTTCTTCGGCCACCTGCACCTCCTCCCCCTCGGGGGCCAGCTCGACCGAAGCTACGCCCACGCGCTGCCACACGTCACCGGCTTCCCCATCCTCAACGCCATCGTCACCGGCCACATGGCTGCTCTCGGCGACGCCCTGTGGCACCTGATCCTGCCGAGCCTGGCGCTCGGCGCGTACTCCATCGGCTTCATCGCCCGCATGACGCGCGCCACCATGCTCGACGTGTTGAGCTACGACTACATCCGGCTGGCCATGGCCAACGGCTACTCGAGCCTGCAGATCTACTTCCGCTATGCCCTCAAGAACGCGCTCGGGACAGCGCTCACCGCGCTGGGGTTGATCTTCGCGTTCTCGCTCACGGGCGACTTTTATATCGAGCTCATCTTCTTTTGGCAGGGGCTCGGCACCTACGCCGTCAACTCGATCCAGGCGATCGACACGCCGTCCATCCTGGGTGTGGTGGTGCTCGTCGCTTCCGGCTACGCCGTCACCAACCTGATCGTCGACCTCATCCGGGCCGCCATCGACCCGAGGCTGTCGATCCAATGATCCACGGCCGGCATGGCAGAGAGCGCAGGCGGACGTCATGAGCGTCGCGCGCATCGACGGCCTCGGCATCGCGATCCGCACGGGTAGCGGCGTCGCCCGCGTGGTGAACGGCGTGTCTCTGGACGTGGGGCAGGCCGAGGTGCTGGCGCTCGTGGGCGAGACGGGCAGCGGCAAGTCGCTGACGGCGATGTCTTTGCTGGGCTTCTACCCGAAGAAGAGCGACGTGAGCGGCAGCATCGTGGTGGAGGACATCTCGATGCTGCCCCTGCGCGGCGACGCCCGGCGTCAGGTCCGCGGCCGCAAGGTCGCCGTCATCCTCCAGAACCCGTCCACCGCGCTCAATCCCGTGTTCACCGTCGGCACCCAGATCTCGGAGGTGCTGAAGGTCCACCAGCACATCCGCGGCAAGGCCGAGCTGCGCCAGAAGGCGACCCAGTACTTCCGCGAGGTGGACCTCCCGCGCGGCGATCAGCTCTTCGATGCCTACCCCCACGAGCTCTCCGGCGGGATGAAGCAGCTGGTCCTGCTCGCCATCGCCCTGGCCTGTCAGCCCAGCCTCATCGTCGCCGACGAGCCCACGACCGCGCTCGACGTGACCACGCAGGCCGAGGTGCTGAGGCTGTTCCGGCGCATCCAGAAGGAGCGTGGCCTGGCGGCGCTGTGGATCACGCACGACCTCGGCGTGGCCGCGCTCATCGCCGACCGCATCGCGGTGCTCTACGCCGGCTCGCTCGTCGAGCAGGGGCCCGCGCGCGACGTCCTCACGGCCGCCCACCACCCCTACACGCAGGCGCTCATCGCCAGCCTGCCCGAGCGGGGCCGGCGGGTGAGGGACCTCGAGGCGCTGGCGGGCGACATGCCGAGCGCCCTGCAGATACCCGGCGGCTGCCCGTTCCACCCGCGCTGCCCGAAGCGCATGCCCCGCTGCGAGAGCGAGCCCCCTCGCCCGGCGCCCATCTCGGACGACCACGTGGCCGTGTGTCACCTGTACTCGGAAGAGACGGGCGAGCCGACGGAGGGCCTGCCATGACCCAGGGCGAAAGCCTCCTCGAGGTCACCGACGTCTCGCACCGTTACGCCACCGCGAACAAGCGCCCCGGCGCCGGGCACTGGGCGCTCACGGACGTGAGCCTCAAGCTGCGGCCCGAAGAGACCCTCGGCGTGATCGGCGAGACCGGCTCCGGCAAGTCGACCATCGGGATGATCGCGGTGGGCCAGATCGCACCCACGCAGGGCGAGGTCGTGCTCAACGGCAAGCCGTTCGCCGAGGCCTGGGAACCGGGACGCGTGCAGATGGTCTTCCAGGACCCCGTGTCCTCGCTGGATCCGCGCATGAGCGTGCAGGACATCCTAACCGAGCCGCTCCGCGCCGCCGGAATCGGCACGCCGGCGGAGCAGCGGGAGCGGGCGCGAGCCCTGATCGAGCGCGTCGGCCTGAACCCGGAGCACCTCGGCCGGCGCCGCGCCGAGTTCAGCGGCGGCCAGTGCCAACGCATCGCCATCGCGCGGGCGATCATCACGCAGCCCGACTTCGTGGTCCTCGACGAGCCAACGTCCTCGCTCGACGTCATCGTGCAGGCCAAGATCCTCAACCTCTTGCAGGACATCAAGGACGAGTTCAAGACCGCGTTCATCTTCATCAGCCACAACCTGGCGGTCGTGGAAGCGGTCGCCGACCGCGTCGTCGTCCTCTACCGGGGCCACGTCGTGGAGGAAGGACCCGCCGACGAGGTGTTCGCCTCGCCGTCGCACCCTTACACCCAGAACCTCGCCAGAGCGATCCTCGGCATCCGAGACGTGCTGGAGCGCGACAGCATCCTGGGCGAGGCCGCAGCCCCCAAGCTCGACGCCGCTCCGCCGAGCCGAGGCTGCATCTACGCCCCGCTCTGCCCGCTGAGGGAAGCGGTCTGTGAACAGACGGCCCCGAGCCTGGCACCCATCGGGCGCGGCCGCAGCGTGAGCTGTCACGTCGCGGCGCGGGGCGAGGCGGGCGTCGCCGAGGCGCGGGCCAATGGGACGCAGGCGGCCGCAGGCGGGGCGTCCGGAGCCAAGACGGGCGCATCGGGAGCGGGGGCGGGAGCATCGGAGACGGGACCAGACGCGTCTGGGGCCGGGGCGGAAGCGCCCGAAGAAGAGGTGCAAGCACCGCGTTCGGGGGGCAGGAGATCATGAGCCGAGCGACCATCGCCATCGCCCAGCTGCCTCTCGAGGACGGCCGCGTCGACGCGAACTTCGGGCGCATCGAGGCGGTCGCGAAGCGCTACGGGCCCAACCACGACGTGGTCCTCTACCCGGAAGCGACGGTCACCGGCTTCCCCCCGCCGGATGTGGCGGCCTCGCTGGCGGAGCCCTTGGACGGGCCGGTCGTGCAGCGGTTGACGACCCTGGCCGCCGAGGTCGGCAGCGTGCTGGTGGCGGGCATGCTCGAGCGCGAAGGCGAGCGCGTCTACAACACCAGCGTCATGGTGGGCCCGGAAGGCCTGCTCCTCAGCTACCGCAAGACGCACCTGTGGATGGGCGAAGCGGCCCGCGTCGCGCCCGGCGACGCATTCCGCTGCCGGACCTGGAACGGGGCCTGCTGGGGCCTGCTGGTCTGCTACGACATCGAGTTCCCTGAGACCGCGCGGGCGGTTGCAAGCATCGGGGCGGAGGTCATCCTGGTCACGAACGGCAACATGGCGCCCTACGGGCCGACGCACCGCAACGCGCTGAGGGCCCGCGCTCAGGAGAACCAGGTCTTCGTGGCGATGGCGAACCGGGTCGGCATCGCGGGAAATACCAGCTACGTCGGCGAGAGCGCGATGGCGAATCCCTACGGCGAGGTCATGGGAGCGCTGGGGCGCGACGAAGGCGTGCTGTCGGTCTCGGTGGACACCGCCACCGTCCACGACAGCCGCCGCGACTACGACTACCTGGCAGAGCGCCGGTTGCCCATCGGCGTGGAGCCGGTCACGACGGACGGCCCGGTGCGCGCTTGCCGGATCCGCGTTGGCGAAGGAGGGTCCACTCCATGAGGGGATTCGGTAGCAGGGTGGCGTCCTCGGCAGTGGGACGCCGCAGGGGGTTCATCGCCGACCTGCTCGCCTCGACGAGCGAGTTCGCGCCGCTCACGCGCTGGATCATGTACGTCTCGCTGGCGATCGTCGTGCTCGTCCTCCTCGCCGCGATCCTGGCTCCCGTGATCGCCCCCTACCCCTCGCAGGGCGCCGGCAACGCCGACATCAACGCGATCTTCCTGCCGCCCAGCGCGGCCCACTGGTTCGGGACCGACCTCGAGGGACGCGACGTGCTCTCGAGGGTCCTGTTCGGCGCGCGGCCGGACCTGATCGCCGCCTTCGTGGTCGTCGCCGTCGCGGTGCTGCTCGGCACCGTGATCGGCGCGGCGGCAGGCTACGTCGGCGGCGTGGTGGAGACCCTGCTGATGCGCCTCACCGACCTGTTCCTGGCCTTCCCCTCGCTGCTGCTGGCCATGGTGATCGCGTTCATCCTCCGGCCCAGCCTGACGAACATGATCATCTCGCTGTCGGTGTCGTGGTGGCCGTGGTACGCGCGCCTCGTGCACAGCCAGGCGTCGACCCTCAGGCACGAGCGCTTCGTCGTTGCGGCCCGCATCGCGGGCGTCCGCAGAGGCAGGATCCTGCTGCGCCACATCATCCCCAACTCGTTGACGCCGGTCCTCGTGCAGGCCACGGCAGACATCGGCAACGTCATCATCGCGACCGCGGCGCTGAGCTTCCTCGGCCTCGGCGTGCAGCCCCCCGCTGCCGACTGGGGCACCATGATCAGCAACGGTCAGCAGTACATCCTGGCCCAGTGGTGGTTCGTGACGTTCCCCGGCCTTGCCATCTTCATCACCGCTACGTCCTACAACCTCCTCGGGGACACGCTGCGTGACATGCTAGACCCGTCGGCACGCAGGGGGCTGGTGTGAGCGGCGCTGCGGTGAGCAGGGTTGCGGTGAGCAGGGTTGCTGTGTGCAGGGCTGGTGTGATCCCGCGCTAGCGGTCGACCAGCAGCGGGTAGGGGTCGACGGCATGCCACCTGCACGAGTCGGCCGGGCTCTCGTACACCCCGAAGTGCAGGTGGGGCGGCGTGGTCGCGGCGTCGCCGGTGTTGCCGACGTAGCCGAGCACGGTGTCGGTGGTGACGTGCTGCCCCTCGCGCAGCTCCTCGGCGAAGGCGCTCATGTGGGTGTAGAAGTAGCGGCGCCCGCCACCCCCCACGACGGTGACCGAGTTACCGCCCAGGCTCAGGCTCTCGATGCTGTACACGAAGCCTGCCGTGGCGGACCGGATCGGCGTGCCCTTCGGCGCGAAGATGTCGACCCCCTCGTGCGAGCGCCCCCCGGCGCGGGCGGCCCCCCAGGTGTCGCTCACCTGCCGCACGCGCACCCCGTCGACCGGCATCAGCAGGGCCGCGTCCACCTCCGCCCCGACCTTGGCGAAGAACAGCGGCAAGACAGCTGCGTAGCGTGCGCGCATCTCGAAACGCAGCCGCTCCGCTTCGCTGGCGTAGGCGCGCTGCCGGACCGGGCACACCAGCTTGGCCAGCTCGGGCCGCAGGTCGGAGTAGGCGGGGTCGGGCAGCGCTTGCCCGCGAGCCAACCCGCCCCACGCGGCCCAACCCAGAGCGAGGGTGCATCCGAGCAGCACCACACGAACAGCACGGCAGGCCGTCGCCCCAGGGAGCTTCGCGGGGGACGACCCCAGACATGCACCCGTGCTTCCGCGGCCATCCTTGGGCCCGGGGCGTCGCTCACGGCCCGTCACCATGTGGACGCCTCCACCCGCAGCGACACGATCACGGCCTCGAGCTCCGGCCGCAAGCTCAGGCCGCCTCCGCCTCGGCCAGCGGCCCGCGGTCGGGCCACAACGGGAAGAGCACCTCGAAGACCTCCCGGCGGACATCCAACGCCTCGTACGCCGAAGGGATCGAGCGCGCCAGCGCGCTGTCGGCGAACCCGGCGAGCGACTCGGCGCTATCGAAGAAGTAGATGCCGCAGTAGTCGCCCGTCGCGGCCTCCCGGCCGTAGATCTTCTGGACCAGCCCAGGCACCTCCCTGAACTGCGGGAACCGCTCCAAGATCCGCCGACTCAGCTCCTCGTCGCCGAGATCGGACTTGACGCGAACGAACAGCACCTCAGGCATACGCCCCTCCCATACGCTCCGCAAACGCGAAAGCCTCCCCAGGGTGGAGACAATATGCCCGCGAACGACCCGACAGTCAAGGTCCTCGTCCTCACCGCCGCCGAGCCCCTCGACCACGCGGCCGGGAAGCGAGCCGCGGGTGGATAGCGGGACGCATGCGCGCAGCGCACCGTTAGCCGGCGGTCACGGCGGGACGCTCGTCCCGGCCGCGCTGCGCCCACCGCGCCATAATCGTGCCCAGGTGCCGCCGCCCATGGCGGCCTGCATTGAAAGGACGTGAGCCGGTGACCCCGCATGCCCTCGGCTTCTGGAGTCTGGTCGTCCGCGCCATGGCGGTGCACACGGTCACCTACACGCTGGTGGGGATGGTGGCCTTCTCGCTCTTCCGTTACGGTGCGTCCATTCGCGAGGACCCGGTGCGGCGCGCCAGCATGCGCCCCACGGACGACCCGCTGGTGATGGCCGGCCCGCTGTTCCAACCGCTACGCGGAGCCCTGTTCGGGGTGGCGTTCTACCTTCTCCGGGACGTCGTCTTCGCCCCCGGCGGCTGGTGGGTGCTGTGGCTTACGTTGGTGATCGTCGGCATCCTGTCGACGTTCGCGCCGGCCGCATCCTCGATCGAGGGTCTGATCTACCTCGAGCCCAGCCCGACCGGCTTCCTGTGGGGCGGACTGCTGGAGATCCTCACGCAGTCGCTGCTGCTCGCGGTCGTCACATTCCTGTGGGTGCGGCACCCGCTACCCTGGCTGGACTGGCTGATGGGCGCCCTGTTCGTGCTGGCCTTGGCGATGCCGGCCATGGGGCTGGCGGCGCGACGCGCACGCCAGGGCGGGGGCGGCGGCGCGGATGGCGGCGCGGATGGCAATGAGGATGGCGGCGCAGGCGACGGCGCCTAGCTGGCGCGCGGCGTCCGGCGGCTGCCGTCGGGCCCGTTGGCTGCAGTTCAGCCAATCACCCGCTTGGCCCGGCCGGCGCGCGCGTGCCGCAGCGGCGAGCCGCGCCGGCTCGTGCCCGATGCCGAGACTCGCCTCGACGTTGCTACTGCCCTCTCACGCCGTAGGCGTTGGGTCCCTGTGTTCCCGGTGCGAAGAGGAGGACGAGAGCCATGAAGAAATTGACGATCGGGACGAACATCAGCAGGTACAGCCAGGCGCTCTGGTTGAAGTCGTGGAGCCTGCGCGCGCCATAGCTCAACGTCGCGATCAAGACCACCACCACGAACGGGAGAAACGCAAGCGTTCCACCCATCGACGCGTTGGCTTCGTTGCCGGTACCGCCGGTGACGATCAGCTTGCCGACCAGCACGACGACGCCCCAGACGATTCCGTAGCCGATGTACTCGAGGCGGCCAATGCGTCCATTGAACTTGAAGGGGTTGAAGTTGCCCATTGGTCCTCCTTGGTTGTGGGTCCGCACTGGAGGATGCACCGGGGCCGGCGGCGAGTCGGTCGATTGCTTCACATCTCGTTCACATCTTCCCGCCGAGGCACATGCTGGAAATGTCGTCACAAGCGGCGAACGTGAAGAGAGCCGGCGCAGTCCAGGGTCGCTCCACGCCCTTGGGCGTGCCAACAAGGCGCCACCCGCCAGTCGCGGCGTGAATGCCGTTCCGTGACGAGAGAACGTCCGGGCCCCGCACTCGGGGCCCGGACAGAGGCGGAACGTCTCGAGGGCGCTAGTGGCCCGGCACGATGTTCACGGAATCCGTACCCAGGAAGTCGAGCCCGCCCGCCTGGCCGCCCAGGCAGCCCTGCGTGTCTGCCGGGTCGAGGTTCGTGTCCTGGAACGGGAAGTGGTAGACGACGTCGCCATAGGCGTCGCCGTTGACGTATTGCGGGTGCCCCTTCTTGTGGGCGATGTGGTCATCCGGCAGAGGCGTCGAGCACTCCCCGAAGCGAAGGGTGCTCTCGTCCACGGTGCTCACGTCGAAGCTGGCGGAACCCAGCAACGCGACCGGGATGTTCCCCTTCGAGTCGGCGCCGTAACTGTTGGGGAAGCTGCCAGGCTTGATGTCGATGGCGACGTCCAGCGGCTCCCAGGTCTTCTTGGCGGTGTCGCTGAGCACCTGAGACACGAACGTCTGCGTGCCGGCGGTGGCCGTGATCGTGTCGACCGAAGCCTTGGCGTTCGTGTAGGAGAAGAAGGCCTCGCCGTTGGCGTCCGTGGCGTCGGAGCCCTCTGCCGGCGTCGGCTCGCTCGGGCTGCCGTCGATGACGCTGGGCCCGCCGCTCACGGAGAAGTCCACCGAGATGCCCTGCACCGGATCGCCGAAGTCATCCGACACGGTGGCGGTGACGTTGTGCGTGTCTCCGACAGTATTGAACGCGCTGGCAGGCGTCAGGTCGAGGCTTGCCGCGCAACCATGGACGTTCACGGTCGGGGCCGGGAAGCTGACCGAGTGCCCTTCGTCGTCGGTGTAGACGATCGTCGCGTTGGTAGCCAACACGCCTCCGGGCTGCGTGGGGTCGTGCGTGATTGTGTAGGTCAGGCTCACGTCCTCCGTCTGGAGGTCGCCGATGCTCCAGGTGAGCATATTGCCGCTCACCAACACCGAACCCTTGCTGGCGCTCGCGCCCGACACGCTGAAGCCGGAGCTAACCGCATCCACGACGCTGGCGTTGCTGGCCGCCGGAACGGTGATGGCCGCACCCAACGCCGCGAAGATCGTGCTCAGGTCGGAGCTGTCGGGGGTGGTGTAGACGTGTGTCGAGGCGGGCGTGCTCGCGATGGCTTGCAGCAGCGCGAGGTTGTACGAGCCGAGGCCGATCGAGAAGATCTCGGCGCCGGCGTTCTTCAGGTTGGTGGCGGCCGTGGTCGCCGCACCGACAGGGTCGGGGCCGATGTTCGGCTGACCGTCGGTGAACAGGATCACGACGTCCTGGGACTGTCCCGCCGCGAGGTTGAGGCCGCCCGCGATGTCGGTGTTGCCGCTCGCGGCGAGCGCAGCGATCTGCGCCTTCACGGCATTGGCGTCGGCGGTTGGCGCGATGTCGAGAGACGCCGAGGTTGCGAACGACACGACGCCGATCATGCTGCCGTTGCCGATGGCACCGTCCAACGCGCCATCGGTCGCCTCGTCGATGATGTCGACGAAGCCGTCAGCCGCGGCCTTCAGGTCTGCCAGCGGCGCCCCGCTATTGATGCCCATGCTGCCGGAGCGGTCCAGGACCAGCATGATGGTCAGCGGGTTGCCGGCGATGCCGGCCTCGGCGGAGAGGCTCACCGTAACGGTGCTCGAGCCGCTACACATCATGTCGCTCGGCGCGACCGTCTTGTCGCCCGTGACGCTTCCAGAGACGTCCATCACCGAAAGGGTTGGCGGAGTCTGCGAGGCCGGAGTCTGGGGCTGAGTCGTGTTGCAGGCTGCGAACAGGATGGCTAGGGTCGCACCTGTCACAACGAGCGCCGTGCGAGCGAAGCGCTTCGTGTGTCCCATCTCTTCGTGCTCCTCGTGGTTGCGGAGCGGGTCTACGTGGAACTGCGGTGTATCCGCCCCGAAGGGGACGAGAACCGACCGCAGCAAGGACCGCGCGAACCGACCGCAGCAGGAAGCGCGCGACCCCGCCACCGCGTGGGGCGCGGCCACCCGCTCCAGGCGAGACCGACCCCGTTCCGTGATCCGACGGGTTGGTCCAGCCTGCACCCCCCCTCCGTTGGCGTTGGCTTCGAATTGTCTTCACCGTAGCGGGCGCGCATGCCCGTCTCAAGCGACGCAAGTCGGCATCCAGCCCCGACGGGGGACCTACGACTTTGGCCTCATGGGCCAGTCCGCTGCGCCGCAGGAGCGGCCGCTTGGGGAGCGGCCCTCAGTCTCTCCTGACGCGGAGTGCAAGCACGTAGCGGTTGTCGACGTTGAACTTCATGAGCAAGCGCGACACATGCGCCTTCACGGTCTTCTCGGTGATCCCGAGCTCATCGCCGATACGCTTGTTGCTCAGGCCACGTGCGACGAGCTTCAGCACGTCGTGCTCCCGACAGGTCAACGGCGTGGGTCTGTCCGGATCGAGCGCGCTGGCGAGGACCGAGCGCGGCGCCCACACCTCCCCGCGCATCACCGCGGCGACGGCCTCGACGAGAACCGATCGACCCGCGTCGGGTCCCAGCACGCCGCGGTATCCCGCGCGAAGCGCGGCGACGCAGTCCGACTCTTCGCCGCCGATGAGCGCAAGCGCCGTGCCAGGCGCAGGCGCGGGGGGCATACGTGACTGGGTCAGGTCGACGATGGTGACGTCGGCAGACCCCTCTTCCTTGGCGGGAGCGTACCCGCACTGTTCGACGAGGGCCAACATACCCTGAGCTACCATCCGGTGCCGAGCTGTGACAGCGATGGTTAGCATCACGCCCCTCCCCTGCTTCGAGGCGGCCCGGCGCGGCTCTCAGCAGCAGACGTCACGAACCAGCACTCGTGGATGCAAGGACGTGCAAGGAGTGACGTGCGGCAACGTTCGGGTTCGAGGACGCCATGACGCGCGACCCACCACATTATAGGCAAGTTGACGCTCGGGGCTTCGGGGCGAAAGCAAGCCATCTGGGCAAGATGCAGAACGAGAAGTTGCCACGGGGTCGGTCGTCTTGCGGCCGGATCGCACGAGGGTGGGTCGATCAGGCCGCGGCCGACGGCTCCTTGCATTCCGCCGGTGTCACGGGAAGGACGGTGGTCAGGTGACTCGCGATCTTCCACTCCCTGTCGGGCAGGCGTGGCGATCAGGTAACAACCGCCCTGGACAACCGCCCTGGACAGCCATGACCGCCGCCCACACAATGGGGTTGATGCGACCGTGGGGACACGTTCGGCGCGGCCAGGAGGTCATCCTGATGGCGGGCCATGCGTTTGGCTTCTGGCGCGCGGCGCAACGCAGGCTGACCCTGAACGCCGTCAACGGCACCACCGTTGGATGGATCGCCTTCCCGGTCTTGACACACGGCCATAGCTTGCGTGAAGAGCCCGTTCGGAAGGCCAGCCCAGGTCACTGCGTTCGATGAAGATGGTCGCCCCCACCCCGGCAACACCAACGAGGCAGCAAGCGCGGCCGCGCACCCAAGCCGCTCAGGCTGCCCGCCATTACTACCTGGACTATCTGCGCGCCGGGGTGGTGGCGCTGGTGTTCCTCCACCACACGGCCATCACCTACGGGGCGTCGGGGAGCTGGTACTTCTACGACGCCGCGG
>Ga0307441_1000483_pt1 | contig 14560 bp, 12 predicted proteins | sample SalMarWE160420MG_FD_202149 | JGI IMG/M metagenome (GOLD analysis project Ga0307441, IMG submission 202149) | Salt marsh sediment microbial communities from the Plum Island Ecosystem LTER, Massachusetts, United States - WE1604-20 | ecosystem: Environmental > Aquatic > Marine > Intertidal zone >... | reverse complement strand
TAGGTGAACCTGGGTCCGAACTCGCCGTCGGCGAACCGGGCATCGTTGGCCACACCGAGTAGGTGACCAGGGCCGAGCGCCTCGAAGAACGATTGGGTGAAACGCAGGTTCGTGACGGCGCCGGTGATTCGGCCGTTCTCGATCATGAACGTTCCGTTGCGTGTCAGTCCCGTGGCCACCATCGTCTTGGGGTCGAGGATGCGGCAGTAGTTGAACGTCGAGACGTAGATGCCGCGTTCGACATCGGCGATGAGCTCGTTGACGCTGCGATCACCGCCGGCGACGAAGATGTTCGTCGTCACCGGCCCGATGCCTTCCGCTCCGGGGAAGTTGTGACCGGTCGAGACCGTGCCCGCCTTCCGAGCGGTCCTTCGGTTGTGGGCAATGCCCCTCGTCACACCGTTCGACACCAGCTCGAGACGCCGCTTCGCGGTGCCTTCGGTATCGAACGGCACACCGAGCGCCCGTACGTCCGTCGCGTCGTCCCACATCGAAAAGCGCCGGTCGAACTGCTGCGCGCCGAGTTCCACGAACGACTGGCCTTCGCTCACCATCTTCCCGTTGAATCCATAGAACGCGAGGAACATCGTGATCGTGGCGACGGCTTCCGGCGCCAGAACCACCTCATAGACGCCAGGCTTCGCGTCGAACGGGGAAGCACTGTCGAGGGCCCTCCGGGCAGCCAGAGAACCGACGGCCGCACCGTCGAGATCGCCGATTGCGGCAGACGTCGCATGCCCCGACCCCGCCGAGGTACCCGTCTGATGGATGCCGTCGAGGATCGCGACCGAGTCGCGCCGTTGCGCGAACCGACCCGCCGTGTTGGCGAACGCCACCGTCTCTCCTTCGGTCTGGCAGTACCCGGCGGCGAGCATCCCGTCGCCGGCGTCGACGAACGCCTTCACGAGCGCAGCCCTCGCGGCGGGAAGCGCGTCGTAGGTGACATCGTCGACGTGCTCGACGTCCGGTATCTCCTCCGGTCCGCCCACCCCGGGCCAGTCCTCATCGACAGGCTGGAGGGCAGCGGTCTCGAGCGCCCCGTCGACGAACGCAGCGAGAGCATCCGGCTCGGTAGAGGTGGTCGTTGCCGAAGCGACACGTCGGTCGACGGCGACCCGAAGACTCACAGTGTCACCTTCCTCTGCGACGTTTTGGTGGATGAACGAGTTCGCGAAGCGGGTCAGTGACAGGTTCCCGTGCGAGGCGACGACCTCCGCTTCGGCTCGGTCACCGACGAGGGACAGGACACGTTCGGCCAATTCGGCAGCCCGGTTCATCCGCGCACCCCCACCCGTACATTGGCGAATCGGCCGGGTGCGGCCGAATGTCCCGTGTGTGCAACTTGCATCGGCTGTCCCTTCCCGCAGTTCGGTGTGCCCCAGTGGATCCACTCGTCGCCTCCGGCGAGCATGTCGAGACTCGACCAGAACACCGGTCCGATGCCGGTGTAGGTGGGGTTCTTGAGCATCCGCCCGAGCTTCCCGTCCTTGACCTCCCAGGCGATCTCGGTTCCGAACTGGAAGTTGAGTCGCTTGTCGTCGATCGACCAGGATCGGTTTGTCGACATGTAGACGCCGTCCTTCGTCTCGGCGATGATCTCGTCGAGACTCGACGGTCCCGGCAGGATCCCGATGTTGGTCATCCGCACCATCGGCAGTCTGTTGTAGCCGTCGCCCCGGACCATGCCACCTGGAGACACGCCGGCAAGGGCCGCCGAGTCCCTTCCTGAGAGAACACCGACCCACACGCCGTCGCGCACGATGTCGACACGCTGGGCTTTGGTGCCTTCGTCGTCGTAGCCGAACGTCCCGAGCGCCCCCGGCAGGGTGGCATCGGCGGTGATGTTCATCAGCGGAGAACCGAACATGAAGGTGCCGAGTTTCGGGAGTTGGAGATGGGAGGTGCCGGCGAATGCGGCTTCCCACCCGAGGATGCGGTCCAGTTCGATCGCGTGACCGACCGACTCGTGGATCTGGAGGGCGAGCTGAGATCCCTCGAGAATGAGGTTCGTCTCGCGCTCTTCCATCTCGTCGGCGGTCAGCAGTGCAGCAGCCTCCTCGGCGATTCGGCCGGCGTTTGCAGCGAAGTCCCACCTGCGAATCACCTCGTATCCGCCGGTCTCGAACTGGCCGAACGACTGGGGATAGGACCTGCGCTGGCTTTCCCGCTCGCCGATCGCCGTGGCGTCGAATCCTCCACCCGATTCCACGATGTGCTGGTGAATCCGATGCCCCTGGGATGACACGAACCATTTGTTCGTGTCGTAGAACGTGAGCTTGCCGGTCGCGATCGCGATGCCGTCGACCCCCTGCATCGTGCGCGTGACACCTATCAGGAGATCGACCTTCTCCGAGAGTGGAACAGCGAAGGGATCCTCGATTGCCGGCGTCTGGTAGCTGTCCTCGACGACCTCGATGTCTGCGAGATGCATCGGTTCGCCCGGCACGATCGCACTTGCCCTGGCGATGTCCGTGGCCCGCGCCCCGGCGGCCCCCGCGGCTCGTATCGTCAGATCCGCGGTCGCGAAGAACCCCCAGGACGATCCAATGAGGGCACGAACCCCGACGCCGGCTTTCTCGCCGCGGTCGAGCGATTGAACCGCCTGGTTCTGGACATCGATGGCCTCCTCCTTGCCGATCACGACGCGCGCGTCTGCGTACGTCGCCCCGGCGGCGAGGGCTCCTTCTACGGCTGCGGTGGCAAAGTCGAACATGGTGCCAAGCGTATCCGGCCCACACCGATACGCCGCTCGGTCTACCGGTACCCGGGTTTCCGATCGCTGAGCACTGGCGGCACCGGCAAGCCAAGCTCGTCCGCCACCCACCAGGCCGCACCGTCGACGAGCTCCAGATTGTCGGAGCACCAGAGATCCGGATCGGAGATCCCCGGACCCGGCCCGCGTGCCAGCGCCCACAGCGACCACACCAGATGTGTGGCCGCCCACTTCGCTGATTCCTGCATCGGAAGCGGCCGTCGGCCCCCGATCACGAGATCGATACTGATGGTCGACGCGTCGAACCACGGGCTGCCGACGCAGGCGTGCGACCAGTCGACGATCACGACTCGACCTCCCAGGAAGCACAGGTTCGGGTACCAGAGGTCCGAGTGAACGAGGGTGTCTCCAGCCGAAGGGAGAGCGATCGCCTCGAGGATGGCGTCCGCGTGGGATTCGAGCCACGACACGAGTCCGGGTGTTGCTTCGCGGGCATGGTCGACGAACCCCTTGCACACGTCGTCGGATGGCCCCTCGAACTCAGGGAGATCCAGCTCGGCCGGTATAGGCATCTCGCGAAGCTCCTGGAGGGTCGCCTCGAGCGGAGACAGGTCTGACGGGTACGGTTCCGGCCAGTGACCTTCGGTCAGGTCTTCGAGCAACAAGACCGGCAGCTCATCGTCGATGGCTCCAATGCATCTGGGAAGAAAGGACGCCTCGACGGCTCCGAGGAAGGCGATCTCGCGGCGCAGCTCGTCCGAGGTTTTCTCGTCGGTTCCTGCCTTGACGAACACGGTCGTCCCGTCCTCCAGCGTGGCAATGCCGGTCGAGGCAAACGTCAAGCCTCCCGCCCTCGGTGACCACTCCGCGACCCGAACGCCAAGAACTCGCTCGACAGCCCGTGTCGTCTCAGGTCCGATCATCCGTCCCCCTACTGAAGCGGCTGTACGCCGACCGTCACTCTGCGTCCCGCGGCCATGCCGGCGGGCACCACCTCGTGGCCGAACGGTGTCAGGGCGGCACCTGCGAGCTTGACGTGTGCGACGGCAAACGGGATCCCGATGACCGTGATTGCGTTGATGACCGCGGCGGCCAAGTGGCCAATTGCCAGCCAGATCCCAGCGATGAGGATCCACACGACGTTGGCCAGCGCCGAGCCGACTCCGGCACCCGGTTTCTCGACCAGAACACGACCGAACGGCCACAGAGCGAATCCCGCCAGCCGAAACGCCGCGATCCCGGCCGGGATCGTGATGATGAGCACAAACGCCATGAGGCCGAACACGGCGTACCCGAGAGCCAGTTCCAGCCCACCGAGCAGTAGCCACAGGATGTTTCCGATCACGCGCATTGACGAACCCTCCTGTCGACAGCGTACCGGCGAGTCTCCGTTCACACGGATGTAACACACGAGAAACGGACCAGCAACAGGCACAAGGGATGATGGATCGCCATAAGAAAACATAGGGAAGAGACATGGGGATTCTCCGAGCCTGGACACGACAGCGGCGACTCTGGCTGGCCCTCGCGCTGCTGTTCATCTGTCTTCTTCCGGCAAGCGCGGCCTGGGCAGCCGACCCGACCGGAGCATCAACCGTCGACGTGTCCACGGACCCCGGCCTCGCAGCCGTTCTCGGCGTGAACTACGCCTGGACGCTGGTCGCCGCCTTCCTCGTGTTCTTCATGCAGGCAGGATTCGCTCTCCTCGAGGCGGGCTCGACTCGGTCCCGCAGCGCGAGTTCGGTGTTCATGAAGAACCTGATGGACTTCTGCATGGCCGGCCTTGCCTTCTGGGCGTTCGGGTTCGCACTCATGTTCGGTGGTTCCGAGCTGGCGTCGGGTCTGGGAGATGGCAACCCGATCATCGGGTTCTCAGGCTTCTTCCTCTCAGGTGAAGCCAACGACGTGGGAACGATGGCGCTGTGGTTCTTCCAGATGGTCTTCGCTGCGACGGCGGCAACGATCGTCTCGGGCGCCGTCGCCGAACGCACCCGTCTGGATGCCTACATGGCATACAGCTTCCTCATCAGCGCGCTCATCTATCCGATCTACGGACACTGGGTCTGGGGCGGCGGGTGGTTGTCGACGCTGCCGTTCGGTGCCGGGGCCAGAGACTTCGCCGGATCCGGCGTTGTCCATGCGGTCGGTGGCGTCGCAGCCCTCGTTGGCGCGTTGATGGTCGGACCGCGCCGAGGCAAGTTCAGCGAGGATGGTCGTCCCCGATCGATGCCTGGCCACAACATGGGGTACGTGGTCATCGGCGGGATGATCCTCATGTTCGGCTGGTTCGGGTTTAACCCTGGAAGCACCCTGGCGGCAACCGATCTACGCATCTCGACCATCGCCGTCAACACGTTCCTCGCAGGCATTGCCGGAGCGCTGGTTGCCTACTACGTCGGCCTCGTCAGGGAGCGGAAGGCAAACGTGGCGGTGACAGTCAGTGGCCTCGTCGCCGGGCTGGTCGCGATCACGGCACCGTGTGCCTACGTCGACCCGTGGGCGGCAGTGGTGATCGGCGGCATCGGCGGAGCTCTGGTGATCTGGTCCGCCGAGCTGCTCGAACGGAAACTCCATCTCGATGACCCGGTGTGGGCAGTGGCTTGCCACGGTGTAGGCGGAGTGTGGGGACTGCTCGCCGTCGGGATCTTCGCCAACGGAACCTACGGCGACGTCGGCGGGCTCATCTCGGGGAATGGTGGGCAGATCCTCGCACAGCTCATCTCCGTCGTGACGGTGGTCGCATGGACCGCGGTCACATCGGCAGCGGTCTTCTGGTTCATCAAGCGGTCGGTCGGATTGAGAGTCTCGGCCGCCGACGAATTGTCCGGCTTGGACAGTTCCGAGTTCACACAGCCTGGCTACGTCTTCGAATAGGAAGGAGAGAACGTGCAGTTTGTTGCGATTGCCGCCTTTGCGGTGATGTTCATAGCGTTCGTGGTGGTGCCCAAGCGCCTCCTCGATCGCGAAGACGAAGACTGAAAGAGATCTCCCTTCTGGCGTGAGATGCGTGGATACTGTGCGCCTTTCAAGAACGGATGGAATGCACCATGTGTCGCCCGGATCAGCGCGTGAGCGTCGTCCAATGCTCGATCGGTGCGCCCTCGATCCTGATGAGCCGCTTCTTCTTGAGGTTCTCACGCATGACCCATCGCACATCCGGATCGGCACAGGGCATCCACATCCCAAGCGCCGAGATCCCGTCGTCAGGATCGGCAGCGACGGCAACGCTCCAGCAGTAGCCGAGAGCTTGGCGGAGCACTCGGAACGCATCGTCGCGACGGTCGGCAGCACCCTCGATCGATCCTGTGATCTCGTCGAGGATCTCCAGCACGGCCCGGCAGTGATCCTCGTCGCGAAGGAGCGCCGGCTCGCACAGCGCTGCCACGGCGGCGCGCTGCTCCAACCGGTTCCCATCCGCCCACGACCTCATCTCGGAAAGGAGCCCATCCATGTCGACTCGGCCCCACCGCTGGAGCGCCATCGCTACCGCCTCCCTGGTTCGCCAGCGTAAATCGGAGCCAAACGATCGAAGCTCGGGCAGCAGATCCGTACGGCCCTCAGCGAGGAGGCTCCCGAACCCGACCACACCGCACACCATCAGGAACTCGTCCGGGGTGTTGACCGGCGCCCGGTCGGCGGTCCACTTGACGAGACGACGAAACAGCGGTTCATCACCCTCCTCCGCCACTGCTCCTGCCAACTCGAGGTTGCCGCGGGGGCCGGGCAGGTTCGAGTGCTCCCGAATGAACGCTTCAGGGTCGGGTGCAGCACAAAACGCCGCTCGGAGGTCGTCGACCTTGCCCATCGCCGTCGATGCTACGCCCCCTCCCACCCCTTCTGGCGTGAGCTGGGTAGACACTGTGCACCTTTCCCACGCAAGAACAGAAGACGTGTGGTCTTCTCACGCACGAACGGGATGGACCTCAGCTGGAGTGCGCCACCGCCATGAGCGGAGCCCATCGGTTCACGGCACGACCGTAGTGCTCGCTGGCCGCCCTCAGATCATCCATGTCGAGCGCCTCCAGGGACGCATGCAGATCGGCGGCCGTCTCGTCGAACACGAGATCCGTGTCGCTGAACAAGCCCGCCACATCCCCGTAATCGAGTTCCACCATCGCGGTGGCCGGGAAGTCCTCCAGCCACGAACGGAGGTCATCCAGCTCCTCGACAACCATGTCTTCCATGCCGACACCCCGAAGCGTGTCGAGAGCAGACGCCACACGATCGGTCGCCTGCACGAGCGACGTCCGATATCGGATCGTCCTCCCGGCCGGTCGATCCACCAGCTCCCGCTCCGAGCTGTCGAAGATCACAAACCAGCGAATCGGCACATGCCACGGAGCAGTCAAGATGTGCGAACGGGCCGATGGCTGGTAGGTGCGCAGCTTCTCCAACTCCTCGGCGGCCTGCACGGCCACTCGCTCGGGCACGATCAGATCGCCGCCGATCTCCGAGTAGGCAGAATGAAAAGCGAGAACCCCCTCCAGAACCCTCAGACGCGGGAATCGAGGACATACGAACTCCGCCCCATTCCACTCGGCGGCGAGGGCATCGTCGTTCATCGGTTCAGCCAACAGGCCGTAGACGCCGTCCTGCAGACGAACCGGCGGGACGTCCTTCGCGACGGTGGTCGCCGGCATAGTGCCGGCTGAGACGTACACCCTGAGGGCTGAGGTCGGAATCATTGCGAGCATGATATCGCTCCCCGTCACATGGGTCCCAAGGAGCCGCACCCACTAGACTGAACACATCCGGAGGATTCAAAGGAGCGGCCGCAAGTGGGTGTACCCCGCGCTATCGGAGTGATTCTTACTTTCATTCTTACAAGCCGTCCCGCACACATCGGTCCCGCCAAAGGCGGGACCGAACCTTTTTCTGACGATCTCGCGAGCGACTGAAAGGAGCACCGTGGAAGTCGTTGCCCAGCTGCAGGAGAATCACAGGGCTCTGGGTCTCAGCGACGAGCAGGTCCTCGACATGTATCGAGGCATCCTCCTCGCGCGGCGGCTCGACGAGCGAATCTGGGCCCTCAACCGTCAGGGCAGGGCCGCGTTCGTCGTATCCGCGTCGGGCCATGAAGGATCCCAGATACCGCCCGTGATGGCACTGGACCCCGACATCGACTGGGCGCTCCCCTACTACCGGGACCTCGGGACTGTCCTCGCATGGGGCATGACACCCACCCAGGTGATGCTCGGCGTCATGGCCAAGGCCGGAGACCCGAACTCCGACGGACGCCAGATGCCCTCCCACTGGTCGCTCCGCGCACGCCGAATCTTCACCCACTCGTCACCTATCGCAACCCAGTTCCCACACGCCGCAGGCATCGCGAAGGCACTCAAGCAGGACGGCAGCAACGCCGTCGTGTTCGTCTCGGGAGGTGAAGGATCGACATCTGAGGGCGACTGGCACGAAGCCATGAACTTCGCGGGGATCCACAGCTTGCCTCTCATCGTGCTGATCGAGAACAACCAGTACGCAATCTCGGTACCGGAACGAGACGAGGTAGCGGGTCACATCGCTGCCCGTGCCGTTGGGTACGGCATGCACGGCGTCGTCGTCGACGGCAACGATCCACTCGCCGTCTACAAGGTTGCCAAGGACGCAGCAGAACGCGCGCGCCGCGGCGACGGGCCAACCCTCATCGAAGCGAAGACCTACCGCTACTACGCACACACCTCAGACGATGACGACACTCTGTATCGCACCAGGGAAGAGGTCGAACGGTGGCGTCGCAAAGACCCACTCAGCCAGCTGAAGGTGTATCTGATAGAACAGCGTCTGCTCTCCGACGCAGACGACGAGCGTATGGAGGCAGAAGCCGCCGCCCAGGTCCGGCAGGCGGTAGAGACTGCCGACGCGACACCGGATCCCACGGACGCGTTCAGCAACGTCTACCTGAATCCGTACGTTCCCGGCGAGCCGGCAACCAGCCCAGAGCCGAAGGTGGTTGGCGAAGAAGTCAACCTCATCACAGCGATCAACCGAAGCCTCCACGAGGTCATGGCTGCCCACGACGACACCGTCGTGTTCGGTGAGGACGTCGCCGATCCCAAGGGCGGCGTGTTCAAGGCCACCGAAGGGCTCGAAGTGACATTCGGTGAGGAGCGCAGCTTCAACACTCCGCTCGCCGAGTCGTTGATCGTCGGCATCGGCGTCGGGATGGCCGCCGCCGACAAGCGACCGATCCCTGAAATCGAGTTTGCCGACTTCATCCACCCTGCCTTCGATCAGATCGTGTCAGAGGTGGCGCGCGTTCACTACCGCACGAAGGGCACCTGGAAGTGCCCCATGGTCATCCGCACCCCCTACGGCGGAGGTATCCACGGCGCGCTCTACCACTCACAATCGATCGAAGCGTTCTACGCGCACGTGCCAGGCCTGAAGATCGTCATCCCTTCCACACCGGCCGACGCCAAGGGATTGCTGTGGTCGGCTGTCGAGGATCCCGACCCCGTCATGTTCCTCGAGCCGAAGAAGCTCTACCGGCTCGCAACCGGGCCATTCCCGGAAGGCGAGCATCGGGTCCCCCTCGGAAGGGCAGCAATCACACATCCAGGCACCGACCTGACGATCCTCGCCTATGGGACCATGGCACACTTTGCCATCGAGGCGGCCGCACTCCTCGACCAGCAGGGTGTATCTGCAGAGATCATCGACTTGCGGACCTTGAAGCCACTCGACTGGTCGACAATCGAAGCATCCATCGCCAAGACCGCACGCGTGCTCATCGTCCACGAAGACAACGAGTTCGTCGGGTACGGGGCCGAGCTTTCGGCACAGGTCGCCGACAAGGCATTCGAACTGCTCGACGCCCCGGTGCGCCGCTACGCGACTGCCGACGTGCCGACCTTCCCGTACAACGCCAAACTCGAAGCAATGGTCATGCCGAACACGGCGGGAATCGTCGAGCACGCCTTGGATCTCGCGAAGTACTGAACGTCCGACCCAGGTACCCTTGCTCGGATGTCTCTTCTCGCGCGATTGACCGAGATAGCCGGTGATGCCTTCGAAGCCACCGGCCTCAGCCGCGCGCACGGTGAGGTCGTCGTTTCGCAACGCCCTGACCTCGGGCAGTTCCAATGCAATGGTGCCCTGGCGGCCGCTCGAGAGGCCGGCAGGAACCCTCGGGACATCGCCCAGGACGTCATAAGGGCACTCCTGAACAACAGCTCCTTCGAGCATGTGACGGTCACCGGCCCCGGATTCATCAACCTGACCTTGAGAGACGAGACCATTGCGGCCGCCATGCAGACCATCGCCGACGACGATCGATGCGGCTGCGAGCCTGTCGACACACCCGTGAGGTATCTCGTCGACTACGGGGGGCCCAACGTCGCGAAGGCCATGCACGTCGGACACATCAGAGCGACCATCATCGGCGATTCGATCCAGCGCCTCTTCCGATTCCTCGGTCACGATGTCATCACAGACGTCCACATGGGCGACTGGGGCACCCAGATGGGAATGCTCATCATCGAGCTGGAACGCCTTCGCCCCGACCTCCCGTATTTCGACGAGTCGTACGAGGGGCCGTATCCGGAGCAATCCCCGGTCACCCTCGACGACCTCCAGGACATGTACCCCGACGTCGCCGCGAGGGCCGCCGAGAACCCCGACATCGCAGAACAGGCCCGTGCCGCGACCACGGAGCTCCAGAACGGCAGACCCGGGTATCGGGCACTGTGGGAACACTTCCACAAGGTGAGCACCACCTCTCACGAGCGGGACTTCGACGCGCTCGGCGTCCGATTCGACCTGTGGTACGGCGAAAGCACCGTAGGGGATCGGCTCACGCCTCTGGTCGACCGAATCACGGCCTCCGGAAAGGCCGAGCAGAGCGACGGGGCTCTCATCGTGCCTGTCGCACGCGACGACGATTCCATGGACATCCCACCACTGCTCCTCACCAAACGAGACGGCTCCTTCCTCTACTCGACATTCGATCTCGCAACGCTGGAACAGCGCATCGACGATCTGCACCGCCAAGACATCGTCTATGTCGTCGACGCCCGCCAGTCATTGCACTTCACTCAGGTATTTCGAGCAGCACGCATCGCCGGCATCGTTCCCCCTGACGTAGCCCTCGAACACATCTCGTTCGGAACGATGAACGGCACCGACGGCAAGCCGTTCAAGACACGAGAAGGCGGGGTCGTCAGGCTTGGAGACGTCATCGACATGGTCACCAACGCTGCCATGCAGAGGCTCGACGAGGCCAGGATCGCTGAAACGTACCCTGCCGAAGAGCGCGCCGCCATCGCACACGCAGTAGGCGTGGCCGCCCTCAAGTTCGGCGACCTCTCCAACCACCGGACGTCAAACTACATATTCGACCTCAACCGGTTCAGCTCGTTCGAAGGCAAAACCGGCCCCTATCTACAGTACGGAGCGGTACGCATCCGTTCGATCCTCCGCAAGGCAGAAGAACAGAGCCTCGCACCCGGTCCAATCATCCCACCGACCATCGACGTCGAACGAGACCTGATGCTGTTCGTCGCTCGCCTTCCCGACGTCCTCGACCGGGCCGCCGAGCTTCGCGCTCCCAATCACATCGCAGAGTACGCCTACGAACTGACGACCCGCTTCAACCGTTTCTACGAGCGTTGTCACATCCTCAGTGAAGAAGACGAAGCCCGGCAGGCGTCGTGGTTGAGTCTCGTCGACGCCACCCTGGACCAACTCATCCTGACGCTCGATCTCCTCGGCATCACCGTGCCGGAACGCATGTAGCTCATGAATATCCGACCAGCCGTTCCCGCAGACAAAACGGCCATTGCCGCATTCACCACCGAAACGTTCACATGGGGCGACTACGTGGTTGAGGCATTCGACGAATGGCTCGATGACGACAGTGGGATGCTTCTCATCGCGACCGACGATGCCAACCAGGCGGTGGCCATGGCCCGCTGGACGTTCGTCGCACCGGGCGAGGTGTGGGGACAAGGCGCCCGAGTCCACCCGGACCACCGCCGCAGAGGGATCTCAAGTGCCCTCACGGAAGCCGGCGCCGTGTGGGCCAAGGAGCGTGGCGGAAAGGTACTTCGCCTCCTCACGGAGGAGTGGAATGAGGCCGCTCGAGGACAGGTGTCCAAGTCGGGGTTCCGGCTCGTATCGAAGTGGAACCTCTGGATTCGATCCATCGGGGACGCGGCACCGAAGGTCGCCGGCAACGGCGGGCGGCGCGTCCCTTCGGAAGAACGGTTGATGCCTGCAAGGGAATCCGAAGCAGGGCCGGCGTTTCTCGCCTGGTCCGGCAGTCCGCTCGTTTCGGCAACCCACGGTCTCATCTCCGAGAGATGGACATGGCATCACCTCCGAGCGGGCGACCTCCTGAGCGCTGCCGGCAGACGAGCGCTCTGGGCATGCCCGGCAGGGTGGGTCATCGCCGAGATCGACGACGACGAAGCCCGCACCTTCTGGGTGTCATGGCTGATGGCAGCACGAGACGACGCCTACCGGCTCATCCGCGTCACGATCGATCGTGCGATCACGGATGGGTCGGAGCGAATCGCCCTGATGCTCCCTGCGGTCGACTGGCTCGACCGCGCCGCGAAACGTGCCGGTCTCGAAGATCGATACAGAGGACTGCTGTACGAGAGGGCGCTGTAGCGAGCTTCGCTCGCAGCGGACAGCCAACAGCAGACAGCAAGAACGCCACCACGACCGCCACAAGGTCCCTTGGTGGGCACCACCCCCCTACCCCCGGCGGCTCCGCCACCGGCGGTACTTTCCCCCCAACGTCGCTTCGCTCCTGGGGGGACCAACAGACCATCTCCTCCGCTCGCGAGGGCAAAGCCCGAGTGTTGGGGGAGGTGGCGTCGGTTCGACGCCGGAGGGGGTCGTTCTCACCAACCAGGACAGCGGACGGGGCACAGCGCCGTCCCAGGTACGAAATACGAGGTACGCCGAGCGAAGTGAGGCCTAGGCTGAACACGTGTTCCAAGGACCTCACGTTTCACTCAGGGCGATCGAGGCCGACGACATCGCCGACCTGCACCCAATCATCACCCACAAGGACATGTGTGGGCGGCGCTATATCGACGATGAAGATGGCCCGCTCTCGCTCAGGGACGTCGAGCGAGCCCTCGAGAAGTGGAGGGATGCCGAGAACGCGCTTCATCTGAAGGTGGTCGTCAATGAGGAGCTGATCGGTTACGCAATGGTCGAGTACCAATGGGATCCGCTCACCCCGTTCCTTGCTGTGGTAATCGCGCCGGTCCACCAGCGTGCCGGCTACGGAACGGAGACGGCTCGGTTGCTCATCGACTACGTGTTTCGGAACCTCCCGGCAACAGCCGTACATAGCTGGATCGCCGATTGGAACACTCCCGCTCTCGCCTTCACGGAGAGTCTCGGATTCACACTTGCCGGCAGGGTACGGCGGGACGGAATCTACGACGGTCGCTTCTCCGACTCGATCCCAGTCGAACTGCTTCGAGAAGAGGCCTCTCGTGCCCATTGAGGGGACCCTGGTTCGGCTGCGTGAGGAGAGAGAAGGGGACGCGGAACTCCTTGCGGCGCTACGCAACGACCTGGACACGCAGGCGTGGAGCAAGACGCTCCCCCCCGACTACACGGTGCCCATGCTGCGAAAACGATACGAGCAGCGCGAATTCAACTACGACCCCCTCGAGGGCCGGTTCATCGTGGAGGAGCGTTCAACCGGCAACGCCATCGGGCACATCGGCTACAACGGTTTGCATCGGCGCCACTCGGTGGGCATCGGCATCATGTTCTCGAAGAGCGCGTGGGGCAAGGGGTACGCAGAAGAGGCGAATGAACTGCTCGTCGCATTCCTATTCGTCGAACTAGGCGTCCAGGTCGTGCATCTCTGGACACACAGCGGGAACCCTCGGGCGATCGGTCTCGCGGAGAAGGTCGGGTTCAAGGTGGCGGCTCGGATGCGCAACGCCATCTACAAGAACGGAAAGCTGCTCGACAACGTCGTCATGGACCAGCTCCGGGAAGAGTTCTTCGCCCGCCACCCCGAACTGACCGACGAGTTGGGAAACCCGTTCGGATAGCCTGCTCCGCAGAGTTCCGTTGGTGGGCACTGTTCCCTCCCCCGTCGAAGCCGCAGGGCTGAACGTGTTCCCTCGCCTCGCGAGGGGAGGGGATCACTCGGTCTCGCTGGGGGGAGACAAGGAAGTCAGCTGCAAGACATTCGCCTCGCGACGATTCTCGCCTCGTGGTGGTCATCGAACCAGCCCTCTTCGTACTCCTCGACCACCAGCCCCTCCACGAGTCGCGGCAACTCTCCTTCATCGAGAACGAACTCCCGCGGTGGTCGCGGGTGACGTTCGAGATTCCGTGCAGTTGCGATGGCGCACACGAGGACGCCGCCGTCTGACAGGGAATCGATCATCGGTGTGAACAAGTCCCTCCGCAGAAAGTGCGAGCAAAGGATCACATCCCACGGTCCGCCGGGCAGTGGTGCAGACCTGAGGTCCACGCGGACGCACGTCAGCGGTACCCCCCTTTCCCGAGCTTCGGTCTCGGCGAGCGACAGCGCTTCGTCCGACACGTCGACAACCGTCGTGTCCAGACCTCGAGATGCCAACCACAACGCGTTGCGGCCGTTCCCACCGGCGACATCGAGTGCTTTCCCCGCGACCGGGATCCACTGGGCGACCGACAACAGGTGCGAACTCGGATCGCGCCGCCACCCGTCTCTGTATCTCTGATTCCAGTACTCACGAGGATCGGGTCGTGCTTTCATGTCCCGTAGAGGAAACCATGCCCGCACAGAACTCACAATCGGATCACAGCACCGCCCGCCGCCTCGACGCCTTCGGTCAGACGGTGTTCGCCGAGATGAGCCGCCTCGCTATCGAGCGCGATGCG
>Ga0307441_1000482_pt1 | contig 14581 bp, 14 predicted proteins | sample SalMarWE160420MG_FD_202149 | JGI IMG/M metagenome (GOLD analysis project Ga0307441, IMG submission 202149) | Salt marsh sediment microbial communities from the Plum Island Ecosystem LTER, Massachusetts, United States - WE1604-20 | ecosystem: Environmental > Aquatic > Marine > Intertidal zone >... | reverse complement strand
ACCGGCACGGCGACGTCCACGGCGACCAGCCCGGCCACCGGCACGGCGACGTCCACGGCGACCAGCCCGGCCACGGGCACCGCCACGAGCACGTCCACCAGCACGGCTACGGCGACCCCGGCCGGCCAGGCGGCGGGTGCCGGGACGCAGGCGATGATGAGCGCGGGCAAGACCCTGTACGACTCCGACTGCGCGAGCTGTCATCAACCCAACGGCGCCGGGATCCCGCCCACGTTCCCGGCCCTGGCTGGCAACGCCTTCCTCTCGGACGCCACCGCCGTGGTGCAACGGATCTTCGATGGCAAGGGCACCATGCCGGCACACCCGTCGTACACCGCCAAGGACCTGGCTGCGGTGGCCACCTACGTGCGCAACGCTTTCGGCAACAGCTACGGAGCGGTGACGCTGCAGGAGGCGAGCCAGGCGGCCCCGAAGGCGGGCCAATGACCGGCCCGAGGCTCGCGGTGCCCGGCGTCGCCGTGACGGCGGCGCGGCGCGCCGGTCGGGGAGGACGTTGAGATGTACCGCAACGACCGCGTGATCCCCTTCTTCACGTTGCTGTTCGCGGTTGCGCTGTTCTTCATCGCCTACCTGGACGGCCGGCACATCACCGCCCTGGCGGGCGGCAAGGTGCAGCCGCTGTCGGTCGGCCAGATAGGCTTGATCAGTATCGGCATCGTGCTGCTGGTGTACGCCGTGATCGGCTACGTGTCGGTGTGGCTGGAAGGTCGGGAGCTGCGGCCCGGGACGCATCCCGCCAAACCTGGCGGTGCCCAGTGGGTGGGCATGGCGCTGTCCGCACTGGCCGTGGCGCTGTCGGGCCTGTTCGCGCAGTCGATCATCCACAGCCTTCGCACGCAACAGACCCACCCCGCCGTCGAGGGCGCCCTCTTCGGCGGCATCTCACTCACCGTCGCGGGCATACTCGCGCTCTACAAGCGCTACTACCAGGATGGCGAGGTCCACGTGGAGTCCGAGGATTCGGAGGTGCCGTGGTAATGGCGAACGACGACGACCGCAAGGCAGCGCCGTCGCAGGGCCCCGGCGAGCAAACGCCGGACACGGACCTCGATGCGGAGGAGCGCGAGCGCGTGATTCAGCGGCGCCGCTTCTTGCAGGCGGGCATCGGTGTCACCGTCGCCCTGACGGTGACAGGGCTGTCGGCCCTGAGCGTGACGGGCAGCCTGCGGCCGATCGCCAAGGTGACGCCCGAGCAGGAGCCGCCCGAAGACGGCGACCAGCTCGTGTTCGCCTCGGCCCAGAGCAAACTCGTCACGCCTGCCGACATCAAGGTCGATCAGGAGCAGACGCTTGCCTACCCGAAGAACCCCAAGACCGGCGTCGTCAAGAGCGGCACCGACAACAACCTCATCCTGCTGTCCCGTTTCCAGCCGAGCCGGCTCGGACCCGACACGGCGCCGCACGCGGCCGACGGCATCGTGGCGTACTCCGGCGTGTGCACCCACCTGTGCTGCACGGTGAGTGACTGGGACAAACAGAACGGCTGGCTGCTGTGCCCATGCCACCATTCACAGTTCGACCCGCGCCAGGATGGCAAGGTTGTGGCGGGCCCGGCGCCGCGTCCCCTGCCGATGCTGCCGCTCAGGATCGACGGCGGGCAGCTCGCGGTAGCGGGTGCGTTCATGACCACGGTCGGATGCAGTTGAGGGGGTTGGGCGATGGGTAAGTGGCTCGACGAGCGCCTGGCGCTCTCCAGGCTCTACAAGAAGTTCTTCCGGAAGATGTTCCCGGTCCACCACTCGTTCTTCCTCGGCGAGATCACCCTGTTCTCGTTCGTCATCCTCGTGCTCACGGGCGTGTTCCTGTCCATCAACTTCGAGCCGTCGATCCGCATGGTGCAGGTGGGCACCAAGCAACTCCCGGCCGCCTACGCCTCGGTCCAGTTCATCGACACGCTGCCGTTCGGACAGGTCATCCGCAGCATGCACCACTGGGCGGCCAACGTGTTCATCGCCGGCGCCTTCTTGCACCTGCTGCGCATCCTGCTGACGGGCGCCTACAAGAAGCCGCGCGAGATCAACTGGCTGATCGGCTTCGCGCTCCTGGTCTTCGCGGTGGTGGCGGCATTCACGGGCTACTCGCTGCCGTTCGACGCGTTCTCGGCGACGGCCACCAAGGTGGGCTACGAGATTGCGGCGTCCATCCCGCTCATCGGTTCTTGGCTGGCGCAGCTCTTCTTCGGGGGCACCTTCCCGACCGAGCACTCGCTGCCTCGCATGACCGCCCTCCACATGATCTGGATCCCGCTCATCATCGCCATGCTGATCGGTGCGCACGTGCTGATCATGTTCCTGCAGAAGCACACGCAGCCGAAGTACGCCGAGAAGGTGGCACCCGGCAAGATCCTCGGTGTGCCCTTCTGGCCGCAGCAGGCGCTCATCATGGGGGTGCTGTTCGCCGTGTTCGTGGCGGTGCTCGCGGTCGTGGCCGGCGTGTTCAACGCCAATCCCATCGAGCACTTCGGCCCTCCCGGGCCGGGGACGCCGAACGTGAAGCCGGAGTGGTACTTCCTGTGGCTGTTCGGCTTCCTGAAGATGATCCCGTCGAGCTGGCACTTCAAGGTGATCGGGATCTACTTCGGCACCGAATTCATCGGCATCCTGATCCCCGTCCTGCTGATCCTCTTCGGGTTCGTCTACCCCTTGCTGCAGCCCTCGAAGCAGAAGCTCCGCTACATCGAGCTGCCCAGCGAGCATCCCGTCAGGACGGCGACCGTGATCGGGCTGCTCGGTTTCTTCATCGCGGCCACGATCGCGGCCTACAAGAACGGCCTCGGGCTCAGCACGGGCTTCCTGTGGGTGCTCGTCATCGGTGGCCCGATCGTCGTGGGCTTCGTGGCCTACGCGGTGCTGCGCGCCATCTACCCGAAGGGCCGCGGCGAGCGCGGCGAGATCGGCTCCGGGGCGGACCCTTCGCCGGGCGACTGATCGGCGCGGCGTCGCCGTGGCACCGCCGCGTGCCGCTCGCTGGCGCGCTTCAGCCGCCCGCTGTGGCGGGGCGCTTCAAGCGGTCCAGGTACTGCTTGCGGAACTTGGCGAGCTTCGGCGCGATGACGACGCGGCAGTAGCCCTCGCCGGGGTTGTTGGCGTAGTAGTCGCGGTGGTACGCCTCCGCCGGGTAGAAGGCGGCCGCGGGCTCGAGCTCGGTGACCAGCGGTGCGGGGTAGAGCCCGGCAGCCGTCACCTCGCGCATGACCGCTTCGGCGTCGGCACGCTGGCTGTCGTCGTGGTAGAAGATCGCGGAGCGGTACTGCGGGCCCACGTCGTTGCCCTGGCGGTCCCGGGTGGTGGGGTCGTGGGTGCTGAAGAAGACAGCGAGCAGGTCGCGGTAGCCGATGACGTCGGGATCGAAGCGGATGTGCACGGCCTCGGTGTGGCCGGTGGTGCCGCTGCACACGCGCTCGTAGCCGGGGTCGGGGACGTGGCCGCCGGTGTAGCCGGAGGTCACGGACTCGACGCCGGCGAGGTCGCCGAAGACGGCCTCCAGGCACCAGAAGCAGCCCCCGGCCAGCGTGGCGGAGGCGAGCTCGGTCGCCGGCCGGTCCGGCGCGTCGCGGGCGGGGGACTCGGGTCTGGACGTGTCGCTCATGCCTCCATGCTAGGGCCCGCGAAGGCGAACGCCTGTCGGGCGAAGGCGTGGCCTGTCGGGCTCGGCCGGGCGGACACGGGGCGAGGTACCTGCGCGGACTCGGCCGCCGCCGGCGTCAGGGGATCCCGAGGGAATCGCGCTCGCCGGCCAGGTACAGCCAGGTGCTGAGGACGGTGTCCGGGTTCAGCGAGATGGTGTCGATTCCCTGGTCGACCAGCCAGCGCGCGAAGTCGGGCCTGTCGGACGGCCCCTGACCGCAGATGCCGACGTACTTGCCCGCCGTCTTGCAGGCGCGGATGGCGTTGGCCATGAGCGCCTGAACGGCGGGATCGCGCTCGTCGAAGAGGTCGGCCACCAGGCCGGAATCGCGATCGAGGGCGAGGGTGAACTGCGTGAGGTCGTTCGAGCCGATCGAGAAGCCGTCGACGTGCTGCAGGAAAGCCTCCGGAAGGATGGCGTTGGACGGGATCTCGCACATCATGATGATCTGCAGGCCGTTCTCGCCGCGCTCGAGCCCGTGGTCGGCCATGCGCCCGAGCACGTCGAGCAGCTCGCCTTCGGTACGGACGAAGGGGATCATCACCTTGACGTTGGTGAGGCCCATCTCGCCCCGCACGCGCGTCAGGGCCCGGCACTCCGCAGCGAACGCGTCGGCGAACGTCTCGGCTCGGTAGCGCGACGCTCCCCGGAAGCCGATCATGGGGTTCTCCTCGCGTGGCTCGAACGCCTGGCCGCCGACCAGATGGGCGTACTCGTTGGACTTGAAGTCCGTCATGCGCACGATCACCGGCTGAGGCGCGAACGCCGCGGCGATGACCGCAACACCCTCCTTGAGCTTCTCCTCGAAGAAGCGAGCCGGGCTGCCATAGCCGGCGCTGCGCCGCTCGATCTCGGCACGCACCTCGGGTGGAACGTCCGGATAGGCCAGCAGCGCCCTCGGGTGCACGCCGATGTCGTTGTTGATGATGAACTCGAGTCGCGCCAGCCCCACCCCGCGGTTGGGCAGCTGCGCGAAGGAGAAGGCGCGCTCCGGCGAAGCGACGTTCATCATCAGTCCGACCGGCAGCTCGGGCATGCGGTCGAGCTCGATCCGCTCGATGTCGAAGCGTGGATGCCCAGCGTAGACGACGCCTTCGTCCCCCTCGGCGCAGCTCACGGTGACCTCGTCGCCGTCGCGCAGGAGCGCGGTCGCGTCGCCGCTGCCCACCACGGCGGGGATGTCGAGCTCCCGCGCGATGATGGCGGCGTGGCAGGTGCGGCCACCGCGATCGGTGACGATCGCCGACGCCCGCTTCATTACCGGCTCCCAGTTGGGGTCGGTCATGTCGGTCACCAGCACGTCGCCGGGCTCCACGCGCTCCATCTCCGCGGCGCTCGGCACCACCCGCACGCGACCCTTGGCGATGCGCGAGCCCACGGCGCGACCCCGTACCAGGACCTCGCTCCGTTCGAGCTGACGGTATCGCTCCAAGACGCGGCCGCTGCGGCTTTGAACGGTCTCCGGCCGGGCCTGGAGCACGTAGATGCGTCCGTCCTCGCCATCCTTGGCCCACTCGATGTCCATGGGGCGTCCGTAGTGGTCCTCGATGGCGAGCGCCTGGCGGCCGAGGTCGGCGAGCTCGTCGTCGCTCAACGCGAAGCTCAGGCGCTCGGCCTGAGGCACCGGCACCGTCTCCACCAGCGCGGAGCCGGAGCCGTAGACCATCTTCTCGGCCTTGGAGCCGAGCCGGCGCTGCAGCACCGGCGGCCTCCCGGCACGCAGGGCCGCCTTGTAGAGGTAGACTTCGTCCGGGTTGACGGCGCCCTGCACCAGCAGCTCGCCGAGGCCGTAGGCGGCGGTGACGAAGACCACCTCGCGGAACCCCGACTCGGTATCCAGGGTGAAGGCCACCCCGCTCACGCCGAGGTCGCTGCGCACCATGCGCTGCACGCCCACGGATAGCGCCACGTCGACGTGGTCGAAGCCGTGGTGGCGTCGGTAGGCGATGGCCCGGTCGGTGAACAGCGAGGCAAACACCTTACGGACGTGCTCGAGGAGCGCCTCCTCCCCGCGGACGTTGAGGAACGTCTCCTGCTGACCCGCGAACGAGGCCTCGGGCAGGTCCTCGGCCGTCGCCGACGAGCGCACCGCCACCGCTGCGGGGGCACCGCCGGAGCCGAGGCCCGCGTACGCCTCCCGCAACGCCTGCGCCAGCGCCGGAGGCAACGGCGTCTCGAGGATCAACGTGCGAACCGCCAGGCCCCGCTCGGCGAGAAGCGCCACGTCCTCGCCGTCGACGCCCTCGAGCAAGGTGGCGATACGCCCGCCCACGCCGCTTTCGTCCAGGTAGGCGCGGTACGCGGACGCGGTGGTGGCGAAGCCGCCGGGTACGCGGACGCCCGCTTCCTCGAGGTTCCGCGCCATCTCGCCGATGGACGCGTTCTTCCCGCCCACTACGGCAACGTCATCGAGTCCGACCTGGTCGAACGGCAGGATGTAATCCATCGGCGCCCCCTGTCCACGCGTCGAAGGCTCGAAAGGCTTGCGTTGCCCTGACTCTGTGCCTAGCCCCTGTTCGTGCCGCCACCGGCGACATCCGAACTGTGCGGTCGCCAAGGGCGCCCTCGAAGGGCGCGTCCAGGCGGCGCCGAGACCGGCGCGCCGCCGGCTGGTTAGGATGCGGGCGGCAGCCCGGAGGTGGCATGAACGCCAGACAAGTGTACTTCGTGTCGGATCATACCGGAGTGACGGCGGAAGTGCTCGGCCATAGCCTGCTGGCACGGTTCGGGGACCTGTCCATCCGGACCAGCACCCGCCCCTTCGTCAACACGCCTCAGCGCGCCGACGAGCTGGCGGCTGAGCTGGCGGGGCTCGAGGCGGAGCCGGTGGTGTTCTCCACCATCACCGATGTCGGCGTGCGCGAACGCATTGCTGCGGCGCCCTGCGTGCATGTCGATCTCTTCGAGCCGTTCCTGAACCGTCTCGAAGCGGTCTTCGAGAGCCCGCCGCAGGCGCAGGTCGGCGCCTATCACAGCATCCGGGACCTCGCCAGCTATCAGGCGCGCATCGACGCCGTGGAGTTCGCCCTGGCGACGGATGACGGCGCGAACGTGCGCCGCTACGGCCAGGCCGAAGCCGTGATGGTGGGGGTTTCGAGGGTGGGGAAGAGCCCGACGTGCCTGTACCTGGCGTTGCAGTATGGCGTGCGCGCAGCCAACTACCCGCTGGCCGAGGACGACTTCGAGAGCGACGCCTTGCCTGCGGCGTTGGCGCCTCACCATGCCCGCTTGTTCGGGCTAACCATCGCGGCCAGGCGCTTGCACGAGCTCCGCCAGCAACGCCGACCGGGGAGTCGCTATGCGGATTTGCGGCGTTGCGAGTACGAGGTGAGACAGGCCGAACGCCTCTTCAGGCGCCACACCATCCCGTTTCAGGACGCGAGCTCATTGTCGGTCGAAGAGCTCGCCGCCCTGGTGCTCCAGCGCGCCGGCCTGGTCCGTCACCGCTAGGAGGGCTGGATGGGAGCAGCCACGCGCGCCTCCTCGGGAGCAGGCGCCTGCGGCCGCAGCGGGACGTGATGCCTGAGGAGGTCGACGTGAGGCGTGCTGACGCGTACCTCGAGGCCGTCACCGTCCCGGCGGACGGTCAGCACATGGGCGTGCGTGGCGTGCGCCGTGACCTGGGCGCCGGCGGCCACACCCACGATGCGGTCGAGGTTCAGCGGCACGCGGGCCAGCGGCTCGGCCCCCCGTTCTAGCCGGTCGCGCACGGTGAGGCACGACGGGCTGATCTCGAGGGTGAGCCCATCCTGGCTGTGGATGACGAACGTGTCTCCTTCGTCGTCGGTGTTCGGGTCGTGGAAGAAGTCGCTCATGAACGGTCCTCTCCGGGTATCGCAGGCCCCGCGCGCGAGCGCGCGCGGAGGCAGGGCGAGCATCCGTACGGTGCCGTGAGCGAGCGTGGCTTGGCGCGGCGCCCGGACGGCGCCACGGGGTCCCCCCTCGGCGTGGACCCTCGATAGCTTATATCCAAGTAAGGTTTCCTACATGTGAGCGGGTTCGCTTTCGCGGCGGGGCGGAGAGCGGGGTCGCCGGTGCGATCGCGCCTTAGGCTGGAAGTATGCCGGAGCTGCCCGACGTCGAGGCGTACCGTGCCGCGCTGGAGGTACGCGCCGTTGGGCACACGCTTGGCGGCGTCCGGGTGAGGGGCGTGTTCCTGCTGCGGACGGTCGAACCTCCGCTGCCGGCATTCGCCGGCTTGCGCCTCACCGGCACCCGGCGGATCGGCAAACGGCTGGTGCTTGCCTTCGAGGAGTCCGACCCACGCTACCTGGTCCTGCACCTGATGCTCGCCGGCCGCCTCGGCTGGGCCAAGCCCGGTGCGGGACTGCCGGGCAAACGAGGGCAAGCGGCCTTTGACTTCGACGACGGCACGTTGCTGCTCACCGAGGCCGGCAGCCGGCGAATGGCTTCGCTGCATGCCGTGGTCGGCGAGCGCGCCCTGGCGTCGTTCGATCCGGGCGGAGTGGAGCCGGTGACGGCCTCGCCGGACGCCTTCGCAGAGGCGCTCGGCCGCGAGCGGCACACCTTGAAGCGGGCACTCACCACGCCCAGCCTCTTCGCCGGCATCGGGGGCGCCTACGCCGACGAGATCCTCCACGAGGCCGAGCTGTCGCCGGTGACGCTGACCTCGTCGCTCGACCCGGACCAGGTCGAGCGCTTGCGCTCGGCGTGCCGGTCCGTGTTGACGCGGTGGACGGCGCACCTGAGCGAGGGCGTGGAGGCGGGTCGCTGGCCCAAGGTGACGGCCTTCCAGGAGGGGATGGCGGTGCACGGCCGCTACCGGCAGCCGTGCCCGCGGTGTGGCGCGCCGGTGCAGCGCATCCGCTACGCCGAGCGCGAGACGAACTACTGCGCTACCTGTCAGACGGGCGGGGTCGTGCTGGCCGACCGGGCGTTGTCACGGCTGCTTGGGAAGGACTGGCCGCGCTCGTTGGAGAGCTGGGAGGAACGGGTCGGGGGCTCCGGCGGGGCGCGCGCGGACGGCTCGGGCCGGTCCCCCTGAGCCGGAGACGGGAGTGGCGGGCGGCGACCGCCGGCCTCGTCGGCCCGTGACCGTCACCCGCCAAGCGCGGTTGCGGCCCTCGCGGGCTGCCGTCTTCAGCCCGACAGCGAGGTCAGGGTGATGAGCTCGAGCGGGATGAGCACGCTGCCGTTGCCGAAGATGACGGGCGTGCCGACGACGAAGCTCTGGCCGTCGTAGGCGTTGGACGGCCCGACGTCCACGGTCGTGCTCGGGGTGCCATAGCCGACCGCTCCGAAGGCAATGGCCAGGGGCGTGCCGCCGGTCGTGGTCAGGGTGGTCGAGGCCATCAGCTGGTTGGCGTGAGCGGCGAGCTCAGCCACCGTGTAGCTCCCATTCACGACCGAGTCGCGTACCAGGTTCGACATCGCGCTCTTGCTGTGCATGAACTGCAGGAACGCCGCCATGCCCGAGGCGCCCTCGAGGGTCCTGAAGGCGCCGTCCGTGGGCGCGAGCACGGTGATCTGCTTGGAGCCGCCGACCAGGTCCGAGAGGCCACTCACCTTCACGGCCTCTTCGAAGCAGGCGTAGCTCGTCTTGTTGGTGGGGATGCTGTTCTCGTAGCAGACGCCGGTCGTGCCCCCCACGGAGTGGCCGTCGACGTAGCCGGCCAGGGTATCCCCGCTTACGGCCAGCGCGCTGGTGTTGATGCTGGGGTGCGCCAGCGCCGCGCCCAGAGCGAGCGCTGCGGCGATTGCGAGGCCGAGAGCGGCCTTGTGTAGATGCGTGTGCATCATGTTGGCTCCCTTCTCGCGCGAAGTACGGTGGACTCCGCCACGAGCCTTCGGCGCCGGTTTGGGGGGACTTGTCTCCACCGGACGCGACGCCGAAAGCCTAGGTCGCGCGATTGAAGGACGGCGAGAATTGTCGATGCAGGCTCCGTGCAGTCGTCCAGGAGACGGTTGCTGCCTCTAGGGCTGCCGCCTGCGACGCGGCCGGCGACCGCGGCGTACGGGCGGGCGTCCCGTCAGCGGGGGCCGAAAGCCAGTCCGGTGAGCGCCACGAGGTTCGCGCTCGGCGCGTCTCCCCGGTTCGGCCGTACCCCCCACGGCAGGGCCGTTGTCCTCACAGGGACGTTATCGGTGCCGGAACGCTCGGTTCGCACCCCGGGGTGCGGGAGCGGCATACACTTCCGATGTGACCGGCGCCGATACCCCCGAGCCTCTCGTCGTCAGCTTCGTTCGCGCAGCTCGCGGAACAGGGCCGGGCATGCGCCTGCAGGAGTGGCGCTCCGAACGGACGGGCCGTCTGTTCGAGGTCGACGAGGGCGATGCCTACCGGCCCGCCGAGGAGCTCCAGCCCGGCGCACGCGGCTTCCTGTGGTTCGTCGGCGGCGTCCCGGTCGTGACGCGTGAGCCTGCCGGGCCGCCTCCGCGCCCCGCCGCTGGCGCCAGCGGCGCGCCGGCCCCGGTGCCGCGGCCGGCCCGCGGCCGCATGTCCTGGCTGTGGGGACTGCTCCTCGTGTTGGCGTTGCTGGTGCTCGTCGGGGTCTTGCGGCCGTGACGGAGGACCGGCCGGTCGCCGGCGCAGTCGACGACGGCGCGCGAGTGACCGCCGAGGGCGGGGTAGGCCGTCGACATGCCGCTGGGGCCCGAGGCGTTCGGCGAGGACTATCTGTACTTCTACGAGGCGGCGCTCGACGACGAGCGCAGCGACGCGGAGGCGGAGGTCGTCTGGCGCGTGCTCGGCCTCGAGGCGGACAGGGAGGTTCTCGATCTGGCGTGCGGGCACGGTCGTATCGCCAATCGGCTGGCCGGCCGTGGCGCCCGGGTCATCGGCGTCGATGCCGATGGCTTCTTCTTGGAGACGACGCGGCGGGACGCCGCCGCGCGAGGCGTGGGTGTCGAGTACATCCAGGGCGACATGCGCGACCTCGCCTGGGATGGGCGGTTCGACGCCGCGCTGCTGTGGTTCACCGCCTTCGGCTACTTCGACGATGCCGGCAACCGCGCGGTACTGGAAGGCCTTCGCCGGGCACTGAAGCCGGGCGGGCGCTTGGTGGTGGAGCTCAACCACCTGCCCTGGATCCTCGCCCATCGGCAGCGGCAGCTCTTCCAGCGGCGCGGAGCCGACGTCATGCTCGACGTGAACACCTGGAAACCGGCCACGAGCGAGATGCAGACGCACCGCACCATCTTGCGCGACGGCGCGGTGCGCGAGCTCGACTACAGCCTGCGGATGTACATGCCGGCCGAGCTGGCGTCCTGGCTGACGGCGGCCGGCTTCCGCCAGGCGAGCGCGCTCGGCGCCAGCGGCGAGCCGCTGACGGCGGCGGACGCCAGGTTGCTCATGGTCGCGGAGGCCTGAGTCCGAACCCCTGAGCCCGAACCCCTGACTCGCGCCTGCGGCGACGGGTCAGGGTGCGTCCGTTTCGCCCGGCTCCGGAAGCTGCGCCCGGCGCTCGTAGAACGCCGGCGGGGCGATGCCGAGCATGCGCAGGTACACGTAGCCCTGGCCGCGGTGGTGGACCTCGTTGTCGATGAGATAGAGCAGCGTGGTGTAGATGGGCGCCGTCCACAAGCCGAAGGCGTTGGCCTGCTCCCGGAAGCGCTTCGCCGGGATCCGCGCGAAGCTGTTGGCCAGCACGCCGTCCGCCTCATCCCAGGCGGCGAGCAGCCCGGCCTTGTCGGACGGTCCCGGCTCGCCGTAGCCGCCGGCCGACCACTCGTCCTCGAGCACGCCCCGCATGGTGGGGGCGATCATCTGCAGCACCTCGGTGGCGAGCTGCGCGAACGGGCGCATGCCACCTGCGCTGAAGGTGAACAGACGGTCGTCCGGGAACGCTTCGATGACGCGGCGCGTGAGCCGGCGGTGCCCCTGCCAGTGCTCGAGGAGCGCGTCGGCAGTCAGGAAGGTCGTGTCGGGATCTCGTGGGGTGCTCATCGTCCTCTCCTTCGTCGCGCCCGGTCGCAGCCGTTGACCGGCCAGAACGTTGGCCACAGCCTCGTGCTGCTTGCCGGCTCGATGCGGCGCCGGTACGGAGGCTGGTTGACGCGGCGCCCAGGCCGGCTTGACGGACCCACAGTCTATACTTATTATTTAAGGCATGTCCACCGCCGCCCGCAACGCAGGATGTGCCTGGAGCAACGCGGACGTCGCGCTGCTGAAGAAGCTGCTCACCGAGAATACGCCGGAGCGCATCATGGCACTCAAGCTGGGGCGTAGCCCGGCGGCGATCGGCGCCAAGATGGCCGCGCTTGGGCTGGCCCCGCGCGCGGCCGCCAGCCGGGTCCGGCGCCGCGGCTAGCGCGGGCTGCGTGCCGCGGCGTAGCGGACTGGCGCGGCTCAGGCCGGGTGTCCCTTGTCAACCTCGCGGCTTCCTCGCATCCTGCGGGTAGGTGGCGCCGCGAGCGCAACGCCGATGGCCGCCGGGCGCTCCGGACTCGGAGCGAACGGTGCGCCGCGTACGGTGATGACGTGATGACGGGTAGGTGCGCCGGGACGTTGCAGCGAGCGCTGGCAGGCCTGCTGGCGACCTGGCTGCTGGCGACCTGGCTGCCGGCAACGGCGTGGGCGGCCGGGCCGGGCGGCGCGCAGGCGCTCTACCTGGCCGGCTCGTTCGAGCAGGCCTATGCGCAGGCGGCGGCCGTCGAGACGGCGGCTGCCCAGACGTTGGCGGCCCAGGCTGCGATCGCGCAGGGCCTGTACGTGGCGTCGTCAGGTGCCGATGCGCTCGCCTGGCTGCGCCGGGCGGACCGGGCGGCGGATCGCGCGGTCAAGCTCGCGCCGGACGACCCGGCGGCCCTTCTGGCGGCCGCGCAGGCCAAGGGAGAGATCGCGCGCAAGGCCGGCGGCATCGGCAGCATCAACACACCCAACGAGGTCGGTAGCCTGCTCAAGCGTGCCGTGGGTCTCGATCCCACCAACGCCGACGCGCTGGTCGGCCTGGGCATGTGGAACCTGCAGCTGACCGAGCGCGGTGTGGGCTGGCTGTACGGTGCCCACCGTGACGGCGCGATGGCGATGGTCGAGCGCGGCGTTTCCCTGGCCCCCACGAAGGTCAATCTGCGCGTCGAGTACGCCACGGCACTGCTCAATGCCGGCGATGCCTCGGCAGCGCGCCGGCAGTTGCAGCAGGCGCTCACGTTGCCCACCCCGACGGCCGTCGACCGTTACGAGCACGAGCGGGCGGTAAAGCTGCTGAATGCGATGGAATCGGGCGCCGGCTAGCCGGCGCCCGGCGCGACAGGCTCGACACGTCGCCATGGATGGGGAGTGGCGACGGGCGACTGGACAACGCGGGCTCGCGCCGCCGCGAGCGGTACGGTGGCCCCGGAAGGGGGCGAGCCATGCAGCTCGACAGGCGCGACGTGGTGGTGGTGGGCGGCGGTTCGGCCGGCTCGGCGATCGCCGGGCGACTGAGCGAGGACGCCGGCACGCGCGTGCTCGTCCTCGAGGCGGGACGTGCCGACTGGTCTTGGGACGTGCTCATCCACATGCCTGCGGCGCTGCCCTTCCCGATCGGCAATCCTCGCTACGACTGGGGCTACCGCTCGGAGCCCGAGCCGTTCATGGGCGGGCGCCGCGTCTACCACGCGCGCGGCAAGGTGCTCGGCGGTTCGTCCAGCATCAACGGCATGATCTTCCAGCGAGGGAACCCCATGGACTACGATCGCTGGGCGCTGGCCCCCGGCATGCAGGCCTGGGACTATGCCCACTGCCTGCCCTACTTCAAGCGCATGGAGACGTGCCTGGCCGGGGCCGATGCGTGGCGTGGCGGAGAGGGCCCGCTGGTGCTCGAGCGCGGACCGGCGAACGGGCCCTTGTTCCGGGCGTTCTTCGAGGCGGTGACGCAGGCGGGCTACCGGCTCAGCGATGACGTGAACGGCTACCGGCAGGAGGGCTTCGCGGCCTTCGACCGCAACATCCACCGCGGCCGTCGCTGGTCGGCGGCGAGGGCCTACCTGTGGCCGGCACGGCGCAGACCCAACCTGGAGATCCGCACGCGCGCCTTCGTGACCCGCATCCTGTTCGAGGGCGAGCGTGCGGTGGGCGTGGAGTACGTGCGTCATGGCCGACTCCAGCGCGCGTTGGCAGGCGAGGTGATCCTGGCCGGCGGGGCGATCAACACCCCTCAGGTGCTTCAGCTCTCGGGCGTGGGCCCGGCCGATCGCCTGCGCTCCTTGGGCATCACGCCGGTGGTGGACCTGCCCGGCGTCGGTCGGAATCTGCAGGACCATCTCGAGGTGTACGTTCAGCACGCCTGCAAGCAGCCCGTGTCGATGGCGCCGTGGCTGGCGCGGTGGCGGCGGCCCTGGGTCGGCGCGCAGTGGCTCGTGCTCCGCAGTGGGCCGGGCGCGACCAACCACTTCGAGGCGGGCGGCTTCGTGCGCTCCAATGACGCGGTCGACTGGCCCAACCTCATGTTCCACTTCCTGCCGCTCGCCATCCGCTACGACGGCAGCTCGCCGGCCGCCGGCCACGGCTACCAGGTCCACGTGGGCCCGATGGTCTCGGACGTGCGCGGCGAGGTGCGGATCGTGTCGGCCGATCCGCAAGCCAAACCCGCTTTGGCGTTCAACTACCTGTCGACCCCCGACGACCGCCGCGAGTGGCTGGAGGCGGTGCGCACGGCGCGCCACATCCTGTCCCAGCCGGCGTTCGCGGCCTTTGATGACGGCGAGCTCGCGCCCGGGCCGTCCGTGAAGACCGACGAGCAGATCCTCGACTGGGTCGCGCGCGACGCGGAGACCGCGCTGCACCCGTGCGGCACGGCCAGGATGGGCACGGACGCCATGGCGGTGGTCGACCCGTCGTCCCTGGAGGTGCACGGCATCGAAGGACTGCGGGTGGTCGACGCCTCGGTGATGCCGAACATCACCAACGCGAACATCTACGCCCCGGTGATGATGGTCGCCGAGAAGGCGTCCGATCTGATCCGTGGCCTGAGCCCGCTGGCGCCGTCGGAGG
>Ga0307441_1000481_pt1 | contig 14598 bp, 15 predicted proteins | sample SalMarWE160420MG_FD_202149 | JGI IMG/M metagenome (GOLD analysis project Ga0307441, IMG submission 202149) | Salt marsh sediment microbial communities from the Plum Island Ecosystem LTER, Massachusetts, United States - WE1604-20 | ecosystem: Environmental > Aquatic > Marine > Intertidal zone >... | reverse complement strand
CGCCCTTTGGGCTTGGGTCATCTCGGGCTCGAACAGGGGGCGCGCTTTTTCCCGCTTCGGGCTGCGATGCTCGGTGCGACACACGGGACCCGAAAACCCCCGCATGAATTGACGGCGCTGCCGTATGGTTCAGTAGGCGCAGCGCATTGCACCGAACAGACTCGTCCGTGCTTTCCGTGGCACCTTGGTCTCTCACGATTGGTCATTCTGCGCCCTGGGTTCGGGACGTTGCGGTATCCCCGCCCCGCCCTTCTCCACCGGGTCCTGGTGAATGGTCACGTCGGCGTGGGGAAAGGCCTGCAGAATGGAGACTTCCACCTCCTTCGCGATGCGATGGGCATCGGCCAGGGGCCGTCCAGCGTCAATCTCAAGGTGAAGCTGGATAATGGGCAGCCGCCCGGATTGGCGGGTGCGCAGATCGTGCACACCGAGCACGTCGGGATGGGCCAGCGCAAGCGACTCGATGCGCACGCGCTGGTCGTCCGGCAACTCCCGGTCGAGAAGCATCTGAAACGCGTCTCGGCCGATCTGCCAGGCGCTGACCACGATGTAGACGGCAATGGCAATGGCGAACCAGCCATCCAGGCCGTTCCAGCCGAAGGCCTGTGCCAGCACCAGCGCCACGATCACGCTGACGCCGGTGGCAAGATCGGTCCCATAGTGCAGCGCATCGGCGCGAATGGCGGTGGAGCCTGTCAACCGTATGACATGGCGCTGCACGGCCAGCAGCACCACGGTCACCACGATGGAGAACACCATCACCGCGATACCCACACCGATATCGGTCAGCGCACGGGGATGCAGCAGCCGGTCCACGGCCTCGAAGATCAGGAACACCGCCGAACCGGCAATGAAGGTGGCCTGGGCAAGCCCGGCCAGGGATTCGGCCTTGCCGTGGCCGAAACGGTGCTCGGCATCCGGCGGTGCCAGCGAGTAGCGCACGGCGATCAGGTTGACCGCCGAGGCGCCCAAGTCCATGAGCGAATCCACCAGCGAGGCCAGCACGCTCACAGAGCCGGTCAACGCCCACGCCACGAACTTAGCCAGGATGAGTATCGCCGCTGTAGTGACCGAGGCGTAGGTGGCACGCCGCAGCAGTCTTTCCGATCGAGCCGGCGCGAGATCACTGGCCATGGCGGATGCAAGCAGCTCCGTAATGAGCGGCACAACGGCCGGACCCGTCGATGTTCGCGCAGCCGAGCGCGGCGAGCAACTGAGCGCCATCTTCGGCAAGGGCTCCGCCGCCCGCCGCGCTGTCGGAGGCGCCCCACCGTGGACCGGCCATCGTCAGGCACAGACAGGACCGGCCCGCGATCGGCAGGCATCCGGCCGGAGACACGGACAGGGCCGGCGCGGCACTGGACAGCCGCGCCCGGAACCGTGACGGGCATGAGATAGGGGGCAGCCACCGGGACCGGCCGGCAACCGACCAATCCGGTCACCCGGATGCCGCCATCCGTTGTCGGTGGGGATTGGCGTGCGGCACCATGGCAGCCGCCGGGGGTTGCCCCCCGGCGAACCGGACAGAGATCCGCGCTTCAGTCCTCCAACGGCCCGCGTCGGTGGCAACCGCCGGAGCGGAGCGCGCTACACCACGCTGCCGAAACCGGAATCGGTGGCGCCGGGCGGCGGTTCCAGTCCGGCCAGACGGCACCCCTGGGCCAGGGGACCGCCGGGGAATATCTGATAGAGGTAGCGTATGCCCCCTTTGGCATGAAACTTCTCTTCCAGGGCATCGTGCAGCTCGCGCACATGGATATGGCCGTCCTCGTGGCGCGCATAGTAGTCCTGCAGCGCCCGAAAGGCGTCCCAATGGTCCTGGCCGAGCTCCAAACCTGCTTCGGCGGCAGCTTTGGTCGCCGTTGCCGGCGTCCAGTAATGGGGTGCATCCGGAAACGCGGGATCGCGATCGGAGTCCCAGCCCGGGTGCATGATGTCGTCCATTGTCGGCTCGCCCGCCATTGTCTTCCTCCTTATGCTTCATCCAACCCACGACAAGGGGCCATTCGCCTGCGCGTTGGTGCAGGCATCGAACCCGCTCGGGCCCGCCAATTCCCCCTGCTTCGACGTCAGCAGGCGGCGCTTCGCGCCTTTCCCCTCAGCGACACGGTGCGCGTAAGCCCGCCTTCATTCCAAGCATAGTCCATGATGACCATGGGGTAGTGACGGGCGACGGGATTGGCATTTTCCACACGTCGGAGCCGGTGCCCCCCCGCGCGCCCCAGGGAACCTCTGCACAGGTCGATCCAGTGGATGATGGCAAGGCGCAAAGGGGCGAGGAAGCGCCGTTTACAAACGGTCTGTCGCTTCGCGACCCCCCATTCCGGGCGCCTTTACAACGCCGTGAGCGCCGCTTCAGCGGCCTGTGCAGAGGTGCCCTAGCGGTAGGCAAAATCCTCCACCGCCTCGGCACCCCACATGCCGAGCTCGGTACGATGCCGCTCCACGTCCCCGGGGTCGCTGCAGCGCAGCAGCACCACGTAGTGACCCTTGTCGATGGCATCGTGGTAGCTCTGGAGTCGCTCCTCCGGGACACCCATGCGGTGCAGCGCAACGGCGAGCTGGGAGATGGCGGCGGCGCCCGCCATGGCCCCGCCGGCCACGGCGGCACTGGCGGCCACGGCCGCAATGGCTTCCACCACCGGCCCCACCGCAAAAACGGCGCCCAGCCCGGGGATCACGAACATGCCGGCGGCGCTGGCCAACGCCCCCCAGAGACCGCCCCAGAACGCGCCCTGGCCGGCCCAGGCCTTCATCCGCTCGCCGACGCCGGCGTAGTAGATACCGAGCACGTCGTCGCCAGCCGATTCCTGCCGGCCCAGGAGGGAAATGCCGTCCATGGGAAAGTCCCTTTCGATGAGCCGCTCCACGGCCCGCGCGGCCCCATCGTGGTCTCGAAAGACCGCCACCAGCAAGCGGCGCTCGGAAGGGTGACCGGCGTTCTGTTCGCTCATGATGGCGTTCCTTTGCGGACCGAAAGCACACCCGACGTATCTTCGCCACGGCAAGCCGGGGCGGCCATGACATGGATCAGCAAGCGGGCTCGCGCTGCGAAGGTTGCTCGGGCCTGTGAACACTTTAGAGACCAGCGCTCGCCGCTATAGTGCTAACGGGCCCTAAAGCCGCGCTATGCTTGAATAAAGGGCGCAAAAATGAGGCCCGCCGCCGGGAGTACCTGGGTGGGGACACCCTGCATATTTTCGCCGGACCGCTTCTTCAACGTCATGGGCGAAGGCTGGTACGTGGAAACCCGCCACGGGCCGGTGGGTCCGTTCACCTATCGGGAGCAGGCCGAACGCTATCTCGCCACTCTGCGGGCGCGTTCCCGCCGGCATCGGGAGGAACCCTGGGACGGATGCAGGGGAGAGCCGCTCCATCGTGTCCACGCACCCGAGCGGCGCAAACGGGACCCGCGAACCTGACGCCCGGAATCGCGCCTTTGTTGGTATGAAGATTTCTGATATGTTCATACCACACAGGCACGAGGGTCTCACTATTGGAACACTTGCCCGGCAACTGGTTCGCACTGCTCGCTGTCGTGTTCCTGCTGGGCCTGCGCCATGGCATGGACCCGGACCACCTGGCCACCATTGACGGGTTGACCCGTTTCAACGCAGTCAGCCACCCGCGCCTGTCCCGCTGGGCCGGCTTTCTGTTCTCCTGCGGGCACGGTGCGGTGGTGATGGTCGTAGCAGTCATGGTGGGTCTGCTGGCGGCGCGTTGGGCGGCACCGCACTGGCTCAACGCCTTCGGCGCGTGGATCTCCATCGCTTTCCTGCTGGCGCTGGGGGCGATCAACCTGGCCGCCGTGCTGCGCGCGCGCCCCGATGAAGTCGTGTATGCCGTGGGTCTGAAGGGACGCTGGCTGGGGCGATTGAACCGGGCCAGCCACCCGGGGCTGGTTGTCGTCATCGGCGCGCTGTTCGCCTTGTCCTTCGATACGGTCAGCCAGACCGCCCTGTTCTCGCTGGCGGCCTCCAGCATCGCCGGATGGTTGTACTCCGCGCTGCTCGGTCTGGTGTTCACCGTCGGCATGATGGTCACCGACGGCCTGAACGGACTGTGGGTCGCGCGCCTGATCCGCCGGGCGGACCGCCGGGCGCGCATCGCCTCCCGGGTGCTGGGCCTGTCCATCGCCGGCCTGAGCCTGTTGGTCGCCGGCCTCGGCGTCATACGCTGGTTCTCCCCTTCGGTAGATCACTGGAGCGACCCGCTGGGGTTGTCCTTCGGCATCGGCGTGGTGACCGTCGTGCTGCTCAGTTACCTGCTGGCGCTGCGACTCAGTGCAGACACGGCGCCGGCGCCCGCAACGGCGGACTACGAATGACGGGATGACAGCTCGCCGCGCTGGCTGCTCCCGCCTCGCCGCTTCTATCGACGGGGATAAATGCGCCACGGAAGACACGGAAAGCGCGGAAAGAATGCTTTCATGCACGATGAAGGTGGAGGACGCGCCAGTGTTGGCTGGTGGTCCACCGGCCTGCTCCGCGCCATCTCTAATGGATGCGTGCGGTGGCTGGTGCGCTGATTCCTGTTCGGCGCAATGCGCTGCGCTTATTGCGCCCTACATCGGATGGGAAGGACAGGCGACAATCGGGTACACGGCAGACGGGGGCCGCGAACGGTCTTCCTCCAGGCGCAAACAGCTCCGCCAATCACAGACCATCATCCAGACGTTGTCCGTGCTTTCCGTGTTTTCCGTGGCGCCTTTCGAGTTTGGGCTGTTGATCGCCGGACGTCTCGACGCGGAGGTTGACCATGACCGAACGCTTCACCATTTCACTGGAAGACGAGTTGGCCGCCCAGTTCGACGCCTACCTGCAGGAGAAGGGTTACGGCAACCGTTCCGAGGCGGTACGTGATCTGATCCGGGACCGGCTCGGGGAACAGCGGCTGGGGGACGCGGGCAACGGCCAGTGTGTGGCGTCGTTGACCTATGTGTACAACCACCACCAGCTGGACCTGGCCGGCCGGCTCACCGATACCCATCACCAGCACCATGACCTGACCCTGGCCACGCAGCATGTTCACCTTGACCACGACAATTGCCTGGAGACCGTAATGCTGCGGGGCCCGGTTGCCGCCGTACGCGCTTTCGCGGAGGCGATCATCGTCGAGCGGGGTGTGCGCCACGGAAAGTTGCACATGATTCCGATACAGCGGGCCGACGAACACAGCCACGGCGCCGGCCGGCATACCCACGACCGACCTGCGATCTGATCGGGGCAGGAAGCCCATCGGGCCCCGAACCGCGGGCACCGTAAAAACCCGAGAGAAGGACAACGGGGGGGCCAATGCGCTTCGCTTGGTGCGCCCTTGTTGATACACGCCTGGCATGCGAGCCAGACCTCCTGATGATCACAGCGCAACCTGCCGTGTCGACAAGGCGGGCAGCCGTTCCGCGCCTGCTACCGCCTCTCACTTGCATGCTTGCGTGTCTTCCGTGGCGCCTTTGCCTATTCCCGTCCGTGGATTCCGTGGGTTCCGTGGCTCTTGCGGGTTCTGGTTGTGACTGGCGCAATGCGCTTCGCTTATTGCGTCCTCCATCGGATAGTCGGTAATGCCGCTAGCCAGCAACGTTGCGGAACTTGCGTCGACGCCAAACGCCACTAACGCAAATCTTCACAAACAATCACGCTCCGTTGATCTTGATTTGCGGCACGCCGAACACCCGCGGCGTGAATTCTTCGCAAACGTCTTCGATCACATTCAAAACTCCCGCTTCACTTTCCGGAACCCCGCTCCCGGCCCGGGGTCCATTAGGTTGGGATTTTCCACTCGAACCAGGAGGCATGCCATGGACTATCCAATGGCCGAACAGCAGATGACGCAGGTGCAACAGCAGGCTAAGGCGACCATGGAGAAGGTGCAGAGCCTCGCCGAGAAACTGCGTTCCCAGGCGCCGGATGACACCACCGGACGGGAGTGGTCCATGGACCTGCGTGAAATCGCCATGACCATGCAGCAACAGAATCAAACGACCCTGATGCTGCTCCAGCAGATGGGGCAGTACATCAATACCCTGGAGAACGAGCTTCACACCCATCCGGCACCCACCGTACAACCCCGCGGTTGGGGCAGCGGCGGCGGTTTCCTGAGCAGTCTCACCTCAGGCCTGGGTATGGGCGCGGGCTTCGCCGTCGCCGAAGACGCAGTTAACGACATCTTCAATGCGTTCTGAAGGAAGCATCTGAAGCCGTAGCGAAAGGGGAAATGGCAAAAGCGCCACGGAAGACACGGAAAGCACGGAAGAATGCTCGTGAGAGGCGACAGGCAGGCGCGGAACGGCTGCCTGCCTTGTCGACACGGCAGGGTGTGCTTTGATCATCAGGAGGTCTGGCTCGCTTGCCAGCTGCGTATCATCCATCGTAGGGCGCAATAAGCAACGCGCATTGCGCCGGACCGGGGCAGCATCGTCCGTGATCCGCCTGGCACCACGCAGGGTGGGTTTCGCTGGACCCGGCCCGGTGCTTCAAGCCGCCGATTCCGCTCCAAGGTCTTTCGTTGTTGCACACCCCGCACCTTATTTGAGGGCATTCAGCTCGCCCGTCCGGTCAGTCTTGTGCGGCGCAATGCCCTTCGGTTATTGCGCCCTACACCGGGTTAGATGCGACCGACCAGAGGCCCTGCGCGCATAACGCAGCTTGGCACGGCAAAAGACGCGGGGCAGGCTCTACGCCTGGACCCGCACCTTGATTTGAATGTTTCCGTGTCTTCCGTGGCGCCTTTGCCTTCAGCTATGCAAGTCCGTGGATTCCGTGGCTCTTTAAATGCCGGAGCGGCCGCACAGGCTCATCAGCGCTTGAACAGCTTCTGGAAAAGCTCTTCCATTTCTTCCCAGGATTTGCGGTCGGCCGCTTCGTCGTAGGCCAGCGGCAAACCGAACTTCTCGCCGTTGCCGGTAGCATCCGGATTGGTGAAGGCGTGTTTGGCGCCACCATAGACGACGATACGGTAGTCGGCGCCCGCCTGCTCCATTTCGTTCTTGAACCCGATCAGTTGCCCATCGTCCACGAACGGATCGGCACCTCCGTGCAGCACCAGCAACTTGGCCTTCACCGCACCCGACTGGGCCGGCCGCTCGGTGCCGAGACTGCCGTGGAAGCTGACCACAGCGTCCAGGTCGGCCCCTTCCCGGGCCATCTGCAACGCCACGCCGCCGCCGAAACAGAAGCCGATTGCGGCCACCTGCTTGGCATCGACGGTGCTGTGATTCTTCAGCAGCTCCAGAGCGGCAAGGAAGCGCGCCTTGCTGTCCTCCCAGTTCTGCATCACCCCGGTGGCCAGCTTGGCGGCGTCATCGGGATTGTCGGCGGTCCTGCCCTCGCCGAACATGTCCAGCGCCAGAGCGGTATATCCCATCTCGGCGAGCATGCGGGCCCGCCGGCGGGGAAACTCGTTCTGGCCCCACCACTCGTGGACCACCAGGATCCCCGGACGCGGACCCTTGGCCTGCTCGTCGTAAGCCAGATAGCCCTTCAATGAGGTGCCGGCAGCTTCGTAACCGATTTCTTCGGCATGCAACGACGTCATAGTACCTCCTTTGCGTTCTGATCATTGGATGTCAACGGAAAGGCTGTCCGGGCGGGAATTCCGCCCCCGAAGCCGGTAGTGGGCAATGCCGGCTCGGGTGCCAACGGCCGCATTGTACCCGCAGTCCGGGTCAGTGGTGTTCCTGCTCGCCCACCGGCTCGGCATCCAGACTCTGGGGGTGGGCGGTGCGCAGACAGTCGGCATGGGTATCCCAATACAGGGGCTTTTCCGTTTGCAGCATGGTGAGCATCATGCGGTAGTCTTCCACGTGCAGATTGGTGAGCCAGTACAGATCCGTGAAGTGTGCGGCACTGCGCAGCACGATCTTGCCTACGCCCGGTCTGTCGGGGCGTCCGGACGGGGTCCATTCCGCATAGTAGTTGCCGATCATCACCATGGTCATGGAAGCACCTCCCTCTGAACAGAGCGCGCCCGCAGGGCCGTATCGCCTGCAGGCGGGTCAAGCCTGGCCATCGTCGGCCAGATCCAGGCCCGTCATCACCTCTTCGAGCTGCACGTCCGGGTCATCCGATTTGAGCAGGTAGCCGCGCATGACCCCTTGCTGGAATCGGGTCCCGTCCCGGGTCAGCAGCACCCGCCCGGCAGCGTCGGGCCGATCAGGGGACTCCCGCGCCGCGGCCACATCGAATCCGCGCGCTCTGAGCTTCTCGGCCAGAGCATCCAGCCCGCCGTCGACGGCGAAGCGGATATGGCGCAGGGGCCGGTCCCGCAAGCGCACCAGCTCTTCGACGTCCAGCGCTTCGAACATGGGATAGACGCTGACCCGGTCGCCGTCCGAGAGGCGATGACCGGCGCTCACCGACTCTCCGTTCACCAGAATCAACTCCACCAGATCCAGGGGCACACCGAGCTGGGTGATCACCACGCCCACGCTGGCATCGGTGCTGACCGGCTGGCTGAACGAGGCCTTGCGCCAGCCATGGGGAAGGTAGTCGTTGAGCTCTTCATAGAAACGCAGATACACGGTGGCCCCCATGGCACTCACCCCGGGACCTGTTGACGGGATGGAAAAGCCGCTGCCGGCGCCCCGCGGCTGTCCAGAGTCTGACGGGTGATGGTCGGAAACAGTTCCATATTCGGGTTCGATGAGTCCCTGCGGTCCAACCGGCCGGAGCATGGGACCGGGCTGCCAGAGGAGCACATCTGCACAGGCCGCTGAAGCGGCGCTCACGGCGTTGCAAAGGCGCTCGGATACGGGGTCGCAAAGCGGCAGACCACTGTAGACTGCGCTTCCTCGCCCCTTTGCGCCTGGTGATCGTCCACTTGATCGAGCTGTGCAGAGGCTCCTAGGGCACGGCACGGCCACAAGGCCTTTACAGAGCATAGCGTATTACAGAGAGGGTGCAGCAAGGCTGCCAACCCGCAGCCCGTTCCATGCCGCACGCCCTGCCTGCCCGGCGTCAGACGCGGGACCTGCGGCCGAGTCAGGGTATCCGGACCTCGTTCATGCGATCGCGGATGATGGTGGTCGCACCGATCAGGTCCTGGTTGTGGGGATGGGTCTGAAAGTAGCGGGGATCGGGAATCATGGCGGCGAGACGGGCCGCTTGATCGGGGGTCAGACGATCACAGTCCACATGGTAGTAGTAGTGGGCGGCGGCACTGGCCCCGTAGAGGCCGTTCCCCCATTCGATGACATTGAGATAGATCTCCAGGATGCGCTGCTTGCTCATCATACCCTCCAGCATGAGGGTGATGAGCGCCTCCTCGCCTTTGCGCCACAGAGTACGTTCGGGGGACAGAAAGAGGTTCTTGGCCAGTTGCTGGCTGATGGTGGAGCCGCCGGCCACGATGTGGCCGGCCCTGACATCCCGGAGCAGTGCCTGTTCGATGCCGCCCCAGGCGAAGCCGTCGTGATACACGAAGGTGGCATCTTCCGCCGCGATCACCGCGCGTTTCAGATTGTCGGAAATATTCCCATAGGCGACCCACCGTTGACGGATGGGCACATGGGCATGTTCGGCACGCAGCGTTTTCAGGCGCTCCTGGATGAAGGCGGTGGTGGTCGGATTGTGGTCCACCCACCAGGCCACATGCACGAACACCCACACCTGATAGCCGACAAACACGGCCAGGGTCAGCAACACCAGGCGCCGCACCCATCGGCGCGCCAGGGATCGCGATCTGCGTTTACGGCGCGTCATCGCAGCAGCGACGAACCCGGCGGGCGCGGTCTGGGAATGCCGGCCCGGCCGGGCGGGAAAGGCGCTGCGCACCACTCACCAGGTGCGCCTTCTCCGGGGAGCTCCGGGAACGCATGGAACCGGCGTCACGGAACGTTGATGGAGGCTGACCGACGAATAGCGAACCGGACGCACAGTCCATGAAGGTTTCTCTGTTTATGGTGTCGCGCCCTCACCCCGGGAGACCGGCTGGGCAGGCCATGGAGCCGGCAGGAGCCTCACCCCAGGCCGCCAGCCGGGTATTCCCTTGGCAGGGACACGTCCAATGCAGTCCATGGGGTACCGGCCCGGCGGCAGCCGAACGTGCCCAAGGCCCGCCGTTGCGCAGTCCGGAAGCGGAGCCCGCGCTTGTTGTTGCATGCCCGCCGAGCACAGTTGCAGGCGACGGTCGATCAGCTTACCAAACCCCCGCTCGGGCCGACAGCACGCCTCGAACCGACGACGGCCGTCAGTTCGGACCCGGACTTCCCAGATCGAGTTCCGGCTCCACCTCGGCACGGGGATCCATCTCCAGGGCCACCGGCGAGGTGCGCAGCATGGGCACGTACTCGCCCTGCTCTTCGGCAGGCACCGGCGGCGCCCGGGTGCGCATCCGGACCAGGGCGAATGCGCCCAGCAGCACGAAGGCCAGGGCAAAGAACGCCATCAGGCTGCCCGGGCCGAGGTATTCCATCAACACCCCCGCCGACGCCGGCCCGACGGCGGCGCCCAGTCCGTAGAGCAGCAGCAGGCCGCGGGTCACCTCCAGAACCTGGGTCGGGTCCACATGATCGTTCATGTGGGCCACCGCCAGACCGTACACCGAGAACGACAAACCGCCGTAGAAGAAACCATCGGCCACCAGCGCCCAGGGTGACACGCGGGTCAGCCCGAAGCCCACCAGCGCGGCCAGCGCCGACAGAAAGCACACCACCATCAGCACGGTGCGCCGGTCGCGGTTGTCCGAGTAGTGCCCCACCGGCCACTGCAGCAGGGCCCCCCCGACAATGGTCACACTCATGAAGGCGGCGATGCCCACGCCATCCAGCCCCACACGCTGGGCGAACACGGCGCCCATGCCCCAGAAGGCACCGCCGGTCAGCCCCGCCACCAGGGCAGCCGTGCTGCCCAGGGGCGAAACCCGGTGCAGATGAAGCAGGCTGACCGCGGGCGTCTCCACGGGAGTCGGCTGCAGAACCCGCGTCAGGGCGATGGGCACCAACGCCAGGGACAGCAGCATGGAAGCGACCGCGAACGGCACGAAGGTGCGCACTCCGCCCACCAGCAGCAGATACTGGCCACCTGCCATGGCCAGCAGGGAGACTGCAATGTAGGTCGAAAACACCCGGCCCCGCATTGCGCTGGTGGTCAGCACGTTGAGCCAACTCTCGATCACCATATAAAGGCCCACCACGCACATGCCGGTGACGATGCGCAGCACGCCCCAGGCCCAGGGATTTACCGCCAGCGCGTGGGCGATGGCGGTGACGGACGCCACCGCCGCCATGGCCGAAAAGGCGCGCACATGACCGACCTGCCGGATGATGGCGGGACACAGGAACGTCCCGATCACGTAGCCGACGAAGTAGCAGGACATGACGACACCGGTCACGGTCTGGGGAAAAAGCTCGACGCCGGCCCGTACCCCCAGCAGCGTGCTGAGCAGGCCGATGCCCAGCAGCATCACGGCCACGCCCAGCAACAGCGAAAAAATCGATCCGAGGGTTCTGATCATGCTTGTGCTTTCGTGACCGGTGGCATATTTGAGCTTCCCGCGCGGCAGCGGCCGCACGCGGACAGGGGCCAAAGATGAACGCTTTACAGCCGGGGAAGTCTAGCAGGACATGGGAAGAGTAAACGAGCGGAGAATCCGGCCTGGGCGCTGCCTGCCGGGGCGTCCCGGATGCGCCACGTCATCGGTCGGCCCCGGTGGCCGTCGACCGTGCGGGCCGGACGGTCCACCCTGCCCGGCAGGCGAGGTGAAGCCCACGCAATAATTGCGCCGCCGTCTTCTCGATTCGCCTTCGGGCTTGTTCGGTGTATCCCGGATTGCTTCGATTGTGGAATCAGCCGTTCACCCGGGTCGTCCGTTCGGCACGCACGGCGATCGGCTCAGGGTTTTGCGTCCCCGGGCTTGGCATTGACCAACGGTCCTTCGGCGCCCGGCGTGACCGTCGACAGCCCCAATCCGAGGTAGCGGGCCGAACAACGTAGAAAAGCTTCGATAAGCTCGCGGGACTCGGTGCTCCGCGACCGTCCGCGCCGAACAGGTTGTTCTTGATTCGCGCACTGCTCCATGGTGTTGCTTCTCCGTGTCTTCCAATCATGGCAGGGCCAACAGGCGACCCGCACCGGCACCGCCCTGCGGGATGGTTTTTGCCATCCCGCACGTCTTTGAACGTTTCGACCGACAGGTCGACAATTCGTTCTGCCCGCGGGCTCAATCCCAGCGGTCGTCGCGCACCTGCACCTTACCGTCTTGTATGCGCACCGGGAAGGCGTACACATCCTCATAGGCCGGCGGCGCCGTCACGGCGCCCGTACGGATATTGAAGCGCGCACCGTGGCGGGGGCAGATGACCTCGTCGCCCTCCACTTCCCCGCTGGCCAGCTCGCCGCCGTCGTGGGTGCACATATCCTCGATGGCGTAGTACTCCCCGTCCACGTTGAACACCGCCACCATGACGTCGTCCACGTCCACCACCGTGTGAGAGCCGGGAGGGATATCCTCGATGCTCGCTGCGTCAGTCCAGTCGCTCATCGACAGTGCATCCTTTATTAAAACCAAATGCGCCACGGAAAACACGGAAACGAAAATTCGTTAATTGGGCACCGTGCCGACGGTGCTAACCATCAACTTCAACACACCACGTCCCTTCACACCGATCGCCTGTCCGTGCTTTCCGTGTCTTCCGTGGCGCATTTGCCCTTCTTCTTCCGTGGATTCCGTGGCTCTTCCATTCTTCGGTCAGATCAGCCCAAGCTGCAGGCGGGCCGATTCGGACATGCGATCCTGGGACCAGGGCGGGTCCCACACCAGTTCCACGTGGGCGCATTTGACGCCGTCCACCTTCATGACTTCGCATTCCACGGTACCCGGAAAGGTCTGGGCCACCGGACAGCCCGGCGCCGTCAGCGTCATACGGATATTGGCCGTCCCCGAGGCGGCATCCACGTCCAAGCCGTAGATGAGCCCGAGGTCGTAGATGTTCACGGGAATCTCCGGGTCGTAGACCGTGCGCAGGGCCTCGGTGACCTGCTGCTCGAGAATCGTGTCCGCGATGTTGTCCGCTCCGCTTTCCGCCATGGCTGTCACCGTTCGCTCATTCGGTGCTCACTACCGACTCGTCGCTTTCTTCCAGGGCCGCCTCCAGGGTGTGCCAGGCCAGCGTCGCGCACTTGACCCGGGACGGGTAGGCCTTGACGCCCTCCAGCACCTGCAGCTTGCCCAGCTCGGGGCCGGCGTCCTGAACCTTTTCGTCCATGATCAGATCGTGAAAGCCCTTGAACATGGCCTCGGCCTCGACCACGGGCCGGCCCTTGAGGGCCTCGGTCATCAGGGACGCCGAAGCGGTGGAAATGGCGCAGCCCCTGCCTTCGAAACGCACGTCCTCGATCACATCCCGGTCGTTTACTTTGAGATACAGGACCAGTTTGTCGCCACACAGGGGATTGAAGCCCTCGGCCTTGCGGTTGTAGCCCTCCAGCTTGCCGAAGTTCCGGGGATGGCGGTTGTGATCGAAGATCACCTCCTGGTACAGGTCGCGCAGGTCGCTCATGGTGCGAACATCTCCCTCGCCTTGTGAAGTGCCGCCACCAGCGCATCGATGTCGGCGCGCGTGTTGTAGAAAGCCAGCGATGCCCGGGCAGTGGCCGGCACGCAGTAGCGTTCCATCAGCGGCATGCAGCAATGGTGGCCGGTGCGAATGGCCACCCCTTCATGGTCCAGAATGGTGCCCAGATCGTGGGGATGGATGTCGTCGAAGGCCAGCGACACAATGCCGGCCTTGTCCGGCGCCTCCCCGATGACGCGCAGCTTTGGAATGTCCCCCAGCGCGGCCATCGCATAATCCAGCAGCTGGCGGTCGTAACGGGCGATGGCATCCATGCCGATGCCGTTCAGGTAGTCGATGGCGGCGGCCATGCCGATGGCCCCCACGATGTGGGGCGTGCCGGCCTCGAATTTCTGGGGCGTCGGGGCAAACGTGCTTTTCTGGAAGGTAACCTGACGGATCATCTCGCCGCCGCCCTGGTACGGCGGCATCGCCTCCAACAGCTCGGCCTTGCCGTACAGGGCCCCTATGCCCGTTGGGCCGTAGAGCTTGTGTCCGGAAAAGGCATAGAAGTCGCAGTCCAGGCTCTGCACGTCCACGGGCATGTGGGGCACCGACTGGGCGCCGTCCACCAGCACCCTGGCGCCGTGGGCGTGGGCCATGTCGGTGATGCGCTTGATGGGGTTGATGGTACCGAGGGCGTTGGAGACATGGGTCACGGCCACCAGCCCGGTCCGCTCACCCAGACGCCGCTCGAACTCGTCCAGGATGAGCTCGCCCCGGTCCGTGATGGGCGCCACCCGCAACACGGCGCCGGTCTGCTCGCTCAGCAGCTGCCAGGGCACGATGTTGGCGTGGTGTTCCATTTCGGTGATGAGAATCTCGTCACCGGCCTTCAGCTGCTTGCGCCCCCAGCTGTGGGCCACCAGGTTGATGGCTTCGGTCGTGCCCCGTACGAACACGATCTCGCGGCTCTCCCGCGCGTTGATGAACGCCCGTACCGTGTCACGGGCCTGCTCGTACTCCCGGGTGGCCCGTTCGCTGAGCGCATGCACACCGCGGTGGACGTTGGAATAGTCGCGGCTGTAGCAGCGGTTGACTGTGTCGAT
>Ga0307441_1000480_pt1 | contig 14599 bp, 14 predicted proteins | sample SalMarWE160420MG_FD_202149 | JGI IMG/M metagenome (GOLD analysis project Ga0307441, IMG submission 202149) | Salt marsh sediment microbial communities from the Plum Island Ecosystem LTER, Massachusetts, United States - WE1604-20 | ecosystem: Environmental > Aquatic > Marine > Intertidal zone >... | reverse complement strand
CACTGTCACCGACACCAACGTGCTGACGGGCCAGTACCAGTATGGCGTCATGACCGGCCGGCTGTTCGACGCCGCGTTGGCCGGTAGCAGCTGTCCGTCCGGCGCCACGTACTGTGAACCGCCGCAGCCCAGCGTCTACTACACCTGGCAGACTGGTGCCGACCAGTGGACCCAGACCATGTGGCTGACACGCAGCAGCGACGGCTCCGTGGTGAAGTTCGACCCGCCGGAGACCGTCAGCTACACCGTGCCCAGCGGCTCGGCCTATGGCACCTGGGCCGGCAAGCACGTCCAGCTGCAGTTCGACGGCTTCGGCAACCTGGACGGTATCCCGGGCCACTGCGTGAGTGCGGAGAACAACCAGGACGTGGACTGCAGTACCGCCAACGCCCGCTACGTGCCGGCTTTTGCCTTGCCGGACGGAGCGACCATGACGTTGCCCGGCTCCAACACGCCTCTCATCGTCAAGGCACTGAACACGGAGATGCGGCTGAAGCAGGTGACCTGCTCGACCACCAATCTGCCGACGCCCACCACCAACGTCTCGCTGCCCACGAGCGCGGGACTGCATGACCCCAGCAACTCGGCGGACAGTGACTACATAGGCGCCAAGCCGACAGTAACGGATCCGCCGAAGGTCATCGACGGCGTCATCCAGTAACGCACTGAAAAAAGGGGTCGGTGACAAATGATTCTCATTTGTCACCGACCCCTTTTTTGTCCGTCCCGGTGACGCAGCTTTTTCCTATTGTAAACAGGCTGTTAAGTCCAATAATTTTACACCTCTCCGGCGCGTTCCCGCGATTCATAACGCATTGAATCAGGCTGAAAGCGAGCCGCCTGCCCCGCCCTGCGACTCGACACTCAGGGGCATTTGAACCGGTGATATGTCGTGATTTTTTTACACCGATCAGCGCGCTGTCCTTGAGCATCCGTTCCAGAACGCCTGTTTTCAAGGCATTTCGGAGCGTGGCGTAAAACTTGCCACAAACAACATGGGATCTCCCTTGCCGCACTGTCGCGGCACCGCATCCTACCGGGAGGACAACGCACCATGAGCTCAAGACGGAACAATCTCAGACATTCACTCCTCGGGGCGACCGCCAGCGCGCTGCTGGCGTGCTTGTTCGCCGGCCAGCAGGCCGCCGCCACACCTCTCTATTCTCAGGGGTTTGAAAGCAATAACGCGGGTTGGAACGTGTTCGGCGGTTCGCTGAACGCCTCACGTGTCGCGTCGGGTACCAACGGCATCACGGCGGCCAGCGGCTCCTATTACGGCCTGGCCACCGGCGGCGGCGGCATCACCACCTCGGGCCACGCGTCCAGTGCGGCGACCAATTGGGGGGGCTACGGCTTCAACCCCGGCTGCGCCAGCAGCAGCTGTGGAGCGACGTCGTTTCCGGCCGGCGGCTACACCACTTCGCTGGATATCTACCTGAACATGAACAGCGGCGCAGCCAACGACACGCGCTTCGACTTCACCTCCGCCATCAGCAAGCCGGACGGTTCCTTTCTACGGGACTTCGTGTTCAACGCCGGCTTTTACAACGACACCGATTCGACCGGCAGCGGCCCGCGCTTCGTCATCAGCGCCGGCAACAATGCATTGCGCAGCAACAGCGACCCCAAGAACCCGGGCCACGATCCGTTCACGGTCACCAGTACCGGCTGGTACACCTTCCAGCAGCATTTCTACGACAACGCCGGCATCCTGGCGGTGGACATGAACCTGCTCAACAGCGCCGGCGCACTTCTGAACTCATGGACCCTGAGCAACCCTACGGATGTCATTGCCACCACGGTGGGCGGCAACCGCTACGGCTGGCTGGCAACCAATGAATTCTCCTATCTCGCCATCGACAACGCGACGCTGGACAAAGCCACCGTGCCGGCGCCGGGGACCCTTTCCCTCATCGCGCTCGGCCTGGCCGGCGTCGGGTTCGCACGACGCAAGAGACTCACGTAACCGCGTCGGCAGGCCGAGACGGACTTCTACAGCCGCATCGGTTCAGCCCAACTGCAAAAAAGGGTCGGTGACAAATGATTCTCATTTTTGTCACCGACCCCTCTATTTCGCCGACCCCTTTTTTCGCCCGCCGGCTCAATCGGAGCGCGCACGTTTCAGCTTGGGGCGGACCTTTGCCCGACGGTTCGAATCGTCCTTCTTGCGGCCGCCCGTATTCTGGCTGGGACGCTTCCCTGCGCCTTTCGTGACAGCACCCTTGCGCGGCTTCGTGGACCGGCGCCGGCCACCGGCCTCCGTCTCGTCGGCAACGCTGAGCTCAAGCTGTTGTCCGCAGACACGGACTTTCTGCAGGTGCCTGAGCACGGGTTTGGGAAGGCCTTCCGGCAGATCGACGGTGCTGTAGGTGTCGTGGAACCTGATGTGACCGATATCACCGCTGTCGAGGCCGGCTTCGTTGGCAATGGCGCCGACGACGTTTTTCGCTTCCACGCCATGGGCACGTCCCACTTCGATACGGTAGCGCATCATGCCCGGCGGGGCGGCCCCCGATGCGCCCGACACGCCGCGCTTGCGCACCGGCTCGTGCCCTGACCGCGGCGGCGGCTCGGTTTTGCCGACCGGCGCCTCCCGTTCCGCCGGTCGTTTCCCCTGTGCCCTGGGCGCAGCCAGTGGGCGGTCGCGCTGCAGAAGATAGGCCAGCGCGGCGGCGATCTCGCTCAAGCCGGTGTTGTGCTCGCTCTGGTAGTCCTCCACCAGCTGCTCGAAAAAGCCGAGCTCCTGGGATTCGATGGCGTCGGTAATGGTCTGCTTGAAACGTTCAACCCGGCGGTCGGCGATGGCCTCATGGCTGGGAAGCTGCATGGGCGTGATGCGCTGACCGGTGGCGCGTTCGATGGCGCGCAGCATGCGGGTCTCCCGAGGCGCCACGAACAGTATGGCCTCGCCCTTTCGGCCGGCCCGCCCAGTGCGGCCGATGCGGTGCACATAGGCTTCGGTGTCGTAGGGAATGTCGTAGTTGATGACGTGGCTGATCCGCTCAACGTCCAGCCCGCGTGCGGCCACGTCGGTGGCGACCACGATGTCCAACGCACCGCTCTTGAGGCGCTCGATGGTCTTTTCCCGCAGGGCCTGATTCATATCGCCGTTCAGGGCGGCGCTGGAATAGCCGCGCGCCTCCAACTTTTCGGCCAGCTCAAGAGTGGCGGTCTTGGTGCGCACGAAAATGATCAGCGCCTTGAAGTCCTCGAGCTCCAGCATGCGGGTGAGCGCATCGAGCTTGTGCACACCGCTGACCTGCCAGTAGCGCTGCGTGATGGTCGTGACGGTGGTCGTCTTGGTCTTGATGCGAATTTCCACCGGCTCGCGCAGATGCTTCCGGGCGACCCGACGAATGGGCTCGGGCATGGTGGCGGAAAACAGGGCGACCTGCTTCTCATCCGGCGTGTGTTCGAGAATCTGCTCCACATCGTCGATGAAGCCCATGCGCAGCATTTCATCCGCCTCGTCCAGCACCACGGCGGCGAGGCGATCCAGCACCAGCGTGCCGCGACGCAGATGGTCCTGGACGCGGCCGGGCGTACCCACCACGACGTGCACGCCGCGGCGCAGCTGGCGCAACTGCACGTCCATCCCCTGGCCGCCGTAGACAGGCAGGATGTGGAAATCCTGCAGGTGACGGGCGTAGGTCTGCATGGCTTCGGCCACCTGGATAGCCAGTTCCCGGGTGGGGGTCAACACCAGCACCTGGGGATGGCGCAGGGAAAGATCCAGACGGCTCAGCAGGGGCAGTGCAAAGGCCGCGGTCTTGCCGGTGCCGGTCTGGGCCGTGCCCAGCAGATCCCTGCCTTGCAGCAACGGCGGAATACACTGGGCCTGGATGGGCGACGGCGCCTCGTAGCCAACCTCGTCAACGGCCTGCAGCACGGGGGCGGCCAGTCCCAGTTCGGAGAAGCGGGAAGCGGTTTCGGTAGTCATGGGGGAACCTGTGGACGCGCTCGGGAGCGCAAAACGGTCTTGCCGGAGGGCAGGATGCTGGAGGGATTATAAGACATCGGAAACAAAAAGGGGTCGGTGACAAATGAGAATCATTTGTCACCGACCCCTTTTTGCGTTCTGGGGTGGCGGGTTCAGCCGTAGCGCCGGGAAATTCTGTCGGCCAGCAGCAGCAGACCGAGGCCCACCAGGAGCGTCACGATCTCCGGCACCGCCAGCCCGTCCACCAGTGTCACCAGCACGCCGATCAACAAGGTAGCGACCCCGACCAGTACGAAGGGCAATGACATGGCGCATCCTCCTTTTGCAGGCAGCAAAGCCACCGGGAGCCTGTTCAAAAGTATAGCGTCCGGGCTATTTCGGGGTTCGCAGCCGCTGCCGGCCCAAAGCGGACTAGAGACGGACAAAACGCCTGTTCATCAGTGCGGTGGGCCCCGTCAACTGGATAATCACGGCACGATGGCAGATACTGCGGACAATAATGAAGTCCACGCCGGGAGCGCCCTCATGTCCGAAGACGAACCCAAGCTCAGCATCATGTCCGAGGAGGAACTCGAGGCCAGTTTGCAGCCGGAGACGCCGGACGCAAATACCGAGGCCGCGGAGCCCTACGAAGGCCCGGAGCAGCGATCCGGTGAGGAAAGGCGCGTTGGCCCCCGGGACCGGCGCGAGATGGTGCGCTTCGAGCCGGAAAAGGAACGGGCCGATCGCCGGTCCGGCAAGGACCGCCGCAAGGCCAACAACAAGCCCAAGGACATCTGGGACAAACGGGATTTCTGAGCCGCACGGGTCCCCACGGAAAAAAGGGGTCGGTGACAAATGATTCTCATTTGTCACCGACCCCTTTTTTGTGGGTCGCGGGCGGCGGCGCGGCTGAGGGTGTGGGACGCCAGGGGCAGCGTGAGTAGCAGCAGGACCACGATGGCCGCCAGCCGCCAGCTCCAGGCGGCGCTGCCCGCCACCAGCGCGGCGCCCACGGCGAACAGCGTGACGGCAACGGTGCCGGCCTTGGTCGCTGCGTGCTGACGGGACAGGGCATCGGGCAGGCGCACCAGCCCCCGCGCGGCCACCAGCATCAACACCATTCCCACGGCACACAGCACCCATCCCAACACGGCCATCATCGATCGTCCTCCTGGCCGCTGACCTGGCCTTCGACCAGCCGCGCCCAGGCGATGGTGCCCACGAAACCCACCAGGGCCAGCCCGATAGCAACATCCAGAAAGGCCGCGCTGCCGCTCGCCAACGCAGCGCAGATGCACAGCACCACACCCACCGCGAACAACAGGTCCAACGCAATCACCCGGTCGGCGGCCGTCGGCCCGGCCAGCAGGCGGTAGAAACCGGCCAGTGCGGCCAGGCTCGCCAGGCCCACGAATACGGACACGGCGGTCATCTCCGGTCACCCCCCAGCAGACGGCGAATGGGTTGCAGGAAATCCCGGCGAATGCCAGCCAGGGTGGCGTCCAGATCGGCGCCATCGAGCACATGCAGCAGCAGCTCCCGGCGCTCGGTATCGATGTCCACCGTGCTGGTACCCGGCGTGAGAGTCACCAGGGCAGCCAGCAGCACCGCCCCACTTTCGCTCAGATCCCCGTACTCCAGGCGGGCGAAGCCGCGCCGCGGCGCATCGGGCTCGAACAGGATCAGACGAGCGGTGGCCCAGCTGGACAGCACCAGCGCCCGCGCGAAATGCCAGAGCAGCACCGCCAGGGCCCGCATCCTGCTCATGGCGTTCCCCCCGCCCAGAAGCCGACGGTCGCCAGCTGCGCGTAGTGCACGAAGGGTTGGGGATACAGCCCCAGCGCCAGCAGCAGCCCCACCAGCACCAGCACCGCACTGTAGGCAGGCTCCAAACGGGCAGCGCGTATCGCCAACCGGTCGGCATCGGGGTGCGGTTTCCAGAAGCCCTCCAGCCAGATCTTGACCATGGAGTACAAGGTCAGCGCCCCCACCGCCAATGCAAAGCCACCCCAGGCGTAGCGACCCGCCTCGAAAGCCTGCTGCACCAGCAGGAATTTGCCCCAGAACCCGGAGCTTGGCGGCACCCCCACCAGAGAAAACGCGGCCACCAGAAACAACAGTGCCAGCAAGGGACGGGCGGGATACAGACCGCCGATGCGGCGCAGGTCGTAGTGCCCGGCGCTGCGCCAGATGATGCCCGCGATGAGGAACAACGCGGCCTTGGCCAGGATGTTGTGTACCAGGAAGAACAACCCCGCGGCTCCGGCGCCCGGGCTTGCGAGTGCCACCGCCAGCAGCAGGTAGCCGATTTGGCTGATGATGTGAAACGCCAGAATGCGCCGCAGGTCCCAGTGGTAGGCCGCCCCCAGCACGCCGCTGACCATGGTGATCACCGCGATCCACCCCAAGACATCGTAGAACGCGGCCGGCGTGTCCAGGAACACCTGCCCGGACAGGCGCAGCAGCACGTACACGCCCACCTTGGTGACCAGCCCGCCGATCAACGCCAGCAGCGGCGCCGGCAGAGTGTGGTAGCTGGCAGGCAACCAGCAGAACAGAGGGAACGCCCCCGCCTTGAGCAGAAAAGCCACAGCGAGCAGCGCCAGGTACACGGGCATTGCGCCGTGAACAGAGGGATGCCGCGCCGCGTCGGCCAGCGCCGTGAAGTTGAGTTGCCCGGTGGCACCGTAAAGCAGCGCCACCGCTGCCAGGAACAACAGCGTGCCCACCATGTTCAGCGCGAAGTACTTGAAGGCCGCTTCCAGGTGCCGGCGTCCACCGCCCAGCACCAGCAGCCCCAGCACCACCATCAGCATGAGCTCGAACCATACGTACAGGTTGAACAGGTCCGCCGTGAGGAACGCACCGCCCACTGCCGCCAGCAGGCCGTGCACCAGGGGATGCAGCATGGGCGATGCGGGAGCCGGATCCGCACTGCTGTGCTGGTACACCAGCACGACCAGTCCCAGCACCGCGCCGATCACCACCAACGCCGCACTCAGCCGGTCGACCACGAATTCGATGGCGTAGGGCAACGGCCAACCGCCCAAAGCCACCGACTCCCGACCTGCAGCGCCCACCTGCACCGCCAACGCCAGCGCGCACAGCACCAGCACCGCCGCGCCGACCACGCTCAACCATTGCTGGGCGCGTGGGTGACGGACCAGTGCCACTGCGAGCAGCGCGGTCAACAAAGGCACCAGCAGGGGACTGAGTACCAGCATCAGTCCTCCAACTCCGGCGGCTTCACCGGATCGACGGCGGCAGGTTCGGCGGCCCGCTGCGCGCGAACATCGTCGCTCCCACTCACGCGGCGCAGCCGCGCCCCCAGCACCAGGGCGAAACACAGCAGGGCGAAACTGATGACAATGGCGGTAAGCACCAGGGCCTGGGCCAGGGGATCGGCGGCGGCCGCCGCCGGCGCATCCGATGCCGCCGCCAACAGCGGCGGCGTGCGCGACGCCATACGGCCGGCGGCGAACACCACCAGGTTCACCGCCGCCCCCAGCAGCGCCAGTCCCACCACCACCCGGAACAGATCCCGGGACAGGGCAAGATACACGCCCGCGGCGACGGCGATCGAGACGGCCATGAGCACCCAGAGGATCATGTCCCCTCCTCCCGGTCGTTCAGCAGTGCCAGCACGTACGCCGCCAACGCGCCCCACACCGCAAAGAACACACCCAGGTCGAAAAGCAGCACAGTGGAAAGCTTGAAGCCGGCGCCGCCCAGGGGCACGGTCCACCACAGATGGGTCAGAAACGGCTGGCCGGTCACGACACCCGGCAGCCCGCTGAGCAGGGCCAGCAGCACGCCCATCGCGGCGAGAGTCACAGGCCGCAGGGGCAACCGGCGTCGAGCCGGGAGGGGACCGTAGACGATGGCGATCAATGCGGTCGCCGCCACCGCCACCAGGGCCGCGATGAAGCCGCCGCCCGGCGCATTGTGGCCCCGCAGCAGCAGCCAGGCCGCAGCGGCCAGCATGATCCAGTAGGCCGCGCCCGCCACCCGCTCCAGCATGACAGCGCGCGGCGTGGTCACACCTCGCTCCCGGTGACCCAGCCCACGCAGCAGCGGCCAGGCCGCCAGTGCCGAAAACAGCACCACCGTGATTTCGCCCAACGTGTCCAGGGCACGGAAGTCCACCAGAATCACGTTCACCACGTTGCGCCCGTGGGCCTCCGGCAGGCTGTGGGCAGCGAACCAGCCCGCCAGGCTCGTATCCGTCGGCAGCGCGAACATGCCCGCCAGCAGCACAAAGGTGCCGAAGCCGGCCGCGGCAGCCAGCAGCGCGTTGCGCACCCAGGGCTCGGCGTAACGCAGCGCGCGCCCGTAACGGGGCAGCACCGCGGACGCCACCACCACCAGCGCGGTCTCCACCGCGAACTGGGTAAACGCCACATCGGGCGCACCGGCGAACAGAAACAGGGCCGCGCTGCCGTAGCCCACCAGCCCCACCGCCATCAGCAGCGCCAGGCGGTCGCGCAGAAACGGCGCCGCCACAGCTCCTGCCGCGATCAAGGTAGCGGCCGCCACCAGGTCCCAACGTCCCGCACCGGCGGGATACGTCGACGGCCACGGGAATCCCGCCACCCACCAACCGGCAGCGCCCAGCGCCAGCAGCGCGGCCACCGTCAGACGCAGGTAACCGTCCAGGGCGCCGTGCTGCAGAGTGCGTGTATGCCACGCAGCGACCCGGGGCAGGCCGCCCAGCAGCGCATCGAAAACGGCCGCCGGGCCAAACCTGTCCAGATGCGCCAACCGCCCCAGCCAACGGTGCAATCGCTCCCAGAACATGAACAGCACCACTCCGATGGCCAGGGTCACTTCCACTGCCGTGAAACCGCTACCGAAGGGGTGCGACACTGCGAGGCGACCCACATCGGCGCCGGGGGCCATGACCTGCGCTGCCTGTATCAGCAGCGGGTCGATAAAGCGCGGCAGGAACTCGAACTCCAGACCGGCCAGGGCAATCAACAGCGGCGGCAGCCGCATGGCCCAGGACACTTCGCGTACCTTCTCGAAGGAGGGACTCATGGGGCCCCAGAACACCCGGATCGCCGCCACCGCCGCCACCGCCACGGCCATCGCGTTGACGAACAGCAACCCGTAGCTGACCACCACCACCAGATCGGCGCCGGACTTGGCGGCGCCCACCACATCCTTCGCCACATAGCCGAACGACAACGGCAGCCCCGCCATGGAAAGACCCGCCAGCACCGCCGCCACCGTGGTCCAGGGCATGCGCCGGCGCAGACCCATCAGGTGGTCAATGCTGCGGGTGCCCGTGGCGTGGTCAATGTTGCCGGCCACAAAGAACAGCGGCGCCTTGTACAGGGCGTGGGCGAACAGGAAGGCGATCACCGCCAGAGCGGCACCGTCGTTAGGCAGTCCGATGAGCAGGGTGAGCGTGCCCAGGGCGGACACCGTGGAACGGGCCAGGATGCGCTTCAGGTCCCGCTCGCGCAGGGCCAGCACCGCCGCCCACACAGCGGTGAGGGTACCCACGCCCACCAGCACCGCCTCCCAGATCAGCAGATCGTTGAAGGCCGGGTCCAGGCGCGCCAGCAGGTAGATGCCCAGTTTCACCATGGTGGCCGAGTGCAGGTAGGCGCTCACCGGCGTGGGCGCGCTCATGGCATTGGGCAGCCAGAAATGGAACGGAAACTGGGCCGACTTGGTGAAGCAGCCGATGAACAGCAGCGCCAGCGCCGCCGGCAGGCGAGGGTCGGCAGCCAGCAGCGGACCGGAGGCTGCAATGGTGTGCAGGGACCAGCTGCCGGTGATCTGGTGGAACAGAATGAACGCCGCCAGCAGTGCCAGTCCGCCCCCCAGGGTGACGAACAGAGCCTGGCGGGCCGAGGCCCGCGCGGCGGCGTCGGTGTGCTTGAAGCCGACCAGGAAGAACGAGGTGAGGCTGGTGAGCTCCCAACACAGGAACAGCACCAGCAGGTGGTCGGCGCTGACCACCCCGATCATGGCCGCCATGAACAGCAGCAGCACACCATACAGGCGGCCGGCGCGAGGCGTGTGGGCCAGGTAGCCGCCGGCGTAAAGAAACACCACGGTCCCGATGCCCGTGATCAGCAACAGAAACTGGGCCGGCAGAGCATCCACCCGCCAGTCCAGATTCACGCCCAGACTCGGCACCCATGACACAGTTCCGTGCCAGGGCAGCGGCACCGCCGCCAGCCCCCACACCAACGCCGCGAACAGCCCCAGAGGCAACACCGCCAGCCACGAGCCACTCACCGGCCCGCTCCGCGCCTCCGGGTCGTCAGACCTCATCGCTCACCCTCACACCTAATAAAGGGGTCGGTGACAAATGATTCTCATTTGTCACCGACCCCTTTTTTTCCTTGGCGACCACAGCGCTTCAAGACCTTTACCGGAACGACGGAAACCTGGGGTGAATTTACCGGATTTTCACTATAATTCCACTACTCGACGACACGGTGCAGATGCGGCCATTTCGGGCTTGCAGCGGACTGCGATGGGCGGCGCAATTCGTTTTTAATAGCAGACACTTACACCCAAGCATTCGGGGAGAGACTCCCGTAGACAGAGAGGGGGCATGAAGCTGAAAACATGGATGTGGCTGGCGGTAGCATACGGCCTGAGTACCGCCGTACTCGCCGCGGACTCGGAGCGGGACATCTACCGCGGCAGCCTGGAGGGCCGTGTCGACGCGCTGGCCTCCATCCAGCCGGGGCTGGGGGTGGTAATGCACGAGGTCGGCTACCGTTTCACCAACACCTACCGGGCAGCCAACGGCGGCAACTGGGGCCTGGCCCAGTATCAGCTCAAGGAACTGCGCGAGGCGCTAGAGGTGGCCGAGGCCACAAGACCCCAACGGGCGAGAATGCTGCAGGCCTTCGAGCGCGCTCACCTGAATCCCGTCGGCGAGGCCATCGAAAAGAAGGACCTTGTCGCATTCAATCCGCGCTTTGCGGAAGCCGTGAAGGGCTGCAATGCCTGCCATACCGCCCTTGGGATGCACTTCATTCGTTATCGCGTCCCGCAAGCCACCCACCCCGGCGGATTGGACTTCAGCCTCAAGACGGACCCCGAGTACCACGAATCGGAGGAATCCAAGTGACCGTCGGCCACGCCATGGACTCATGAGAACACGGGGGAACGGATCCCCTTCGCCTGATGTTGTGAACACCTGGGCCCCGAGCCGGAAAGAGGAGTACCCCATGACGCGCAAGAAAGCCCGTGATTTCGATCAGCGGTTGTTGGACCTGTACGACAGCTACGCCCACGATGTGATCAGCCGCCGCCAGTTCCTGGAAAAAGCCGGCAAATATGCGGTCGGCGGACTCACCGCCGCGTCCCTGCTGGACATGCTCTCGCCCCAGTACGCGCTGGCCACACAGGTCCCGCCCGATGATCCACACATCAAGGCCCAATACATCGACTATGAGTCGCCCAAGGGCTATGGCAAGGTGCGCGCCTATCTGGTCCGTCCCGCCGGCGCCACCGGCAAGCTGCCCGGGGTGGTGGTCGTGCACGAAAACCGCGGGCTCAATCCCTACATCGAAGACGTGGCGCGGCGCCTGGCGGCGGCCGGCTTCATGGCGCTGGCACCCGACGGGCTCACCTCCCTGGGCGGCTATCCCGGCGACGACGAGACCGGCAAGAAAATGCAGCGCACCCTGGACCCGGCCAAGATGCTGCAGGACTTCATGGCCGGCTTCCGCTACCTGAAGGACCGCCCCGACTGCACCGGCAAGGTGGGCGTGGTGGGTTTCTGCTACGGGGGCGGGGTGGCCAACCAGATGGCCGTGCACCTGCCGGATCTGGCGGCCGCCGTACCGTTCTACGGGCCCCAGCCAACCGCCGATGAAGTGCCGAGCATTCATGCGCCCCTGCTGCTGCACTACGCCGGTCTGGACCAGCGCATCACCAGCAGCTGGCCCGCCTACGAAAAGGAACTCAAGGCGGCCCACAAGCAGTTCACCGCCTACATCTACCCCGACGTGAACCACGGCTTTCACAACGACACCACGCCGCGCTACGACGAAGCTGCCGCCGAGCTGGCCTGGAAGCGCACCATCGCCTTCTTCAACGCCCACCTCAAACAGCCGTAGCTCCGGCTGCGAAAAAAGGGGTCGGGGCAAAAAAGGGGTCGGTGACAAATGATTCTCATTTGTCACCGACCCCTTTTTTGTTGAGTTGCGTGGACCGCTATTGTCTTCAAATCGCTGTACTTTTCACCCGGACCTGATTTCCGACCAAAGTCCTCAAGTACTGCGGCAGGCCGCCGTTAGAGCCTGAAAACCGCCGCCGTCCGAGGGGGACAGGCGACGCAACAATTCGATGGGGCGGCTCGCAAGGTGCCGTGCCCGACCACCATGAGGAGCTGGCATGACGGTACAAGCGTTTTTCGACGAGGGGCGCACCTGCACCCTCACCTATGTGGTGTACAACGAGGCCAGCCGGGACGCGGTGGTGATCGATCCGGTGCTGGACCTCGACACCACCCCCTGGCGCACCTTCACCGACTCCATCGACAAGATCGAGGCCTTCATCAAGGACCACCGGCTCACGGTGCACTGGATACTGGAAACCCACGTGCACGCCGACCACATGAGCGGCGGCGCGGAGTTGAAAAGACGCCTGGGCGCCCCCTGCGCCATCGGCGAGAACATCCGCGCAGTGCAGCAGGTGTTCAAGGACACCTTCAACCTGGACAGCGGCTTTCCCACCGACGGTCGGCAGTTCGATCGCCTGCTCAAGGACGGCGACTGCCTGGACGCCGGCACCATGCAGGTGGAGGTGCTGCACACCCCCGGCCACACCCCCGCCTGCCTGACCTACAGGATCGGCACCGCCCTGTTCACCGGCGACGTGCTGTTCGCCCCGGACATCGGCGTGGCCCGCTGCGACTTTCCCGGCGGCAGCGCCAAGGACCTGTACCGCTCGGTGACCGAAAAGCTCTATACCCTGCCCGACGACACCCAGGTCTATGTGGGCCACGACTACCCGTCCAACCGCCCGGTGCAATATCTGACCACCATCGGCGACTCCAAACGCGCCAATGTGGATCTGCCCGCCGGTCTGTCCGAACAGGACTTCGTCGACAAGATCGCCGCCCGTGACCGTAAGCTCTCCGCACCGCGGCTGCTGTTTCCCAGCCTGCAGGTCAATATCAACGCCGGATCTCTGCCCGTCCCTGAGGGCAACGAAGTGTCCTACCTGAAGATACCGGTCAACTTCCTATAAGAATAAAAAGCCGCGCCTAGACAAGAACCGAAAAACCCCAAAGGAGCTCATATGTTCAGTGCGAAACTGGAGCACGTCCTCGACCGTCTGGCCCACCACTACCAGCCGTTCAACCTGCTCTCGCCGGAGCGGCTCAACGAAGTGGCCAGCATCGTGCGATTCATGGAAATGCGCAAAGGCGAAATCTTCCAGATAGCCGGCGGCACCGACAACGACTACCTGTTCGTGGTGGAAGGGCGCCTGGAGATCATCCACTCCGGCTCCATCCGCACCCTGGCCGGACCCAACGACACCAAGAAGCGCCCCGTGGTGCTGCCGGCCGCACCGGCCACCACTACCCTGATGGCGCGGGAAGATGCCATCATCTGCCACGCCGACCGCGGCCTGCTGGACAGCCTCATCTCCTGGGACGAGGTCGTGAACATGCTGGACGAGGCCGGCGACGACACCGCCAAGCTGCTGGACAAGGTCCGCAACTCCCTGGTGTTCCGCCGCCTGCCCCTGGAAGCGGTGGAAATGGCCTTCCACCGCATGCGCACCCAGCATGTCAAAGCCGGCGAGTACGTCATCCAGCAGGGCGAGGAAGGCGACGCCTACTACGTCATCGTCAGCGGCAAGGCCGAGGTCTACCAGCGCGGCATCTATGACGACGAGCCCCAGAAGATCGCCGACATCGGCGAGGGCGACGCCTTCGGCTGCGAGGCCCTGATCGCCGGCAGCCAGCGCAACGAGTCGGTAAAAATGATCGAGGACGGCGAGCTGCTGGTGCTGGACGAGGACGCCTTCCAGGAGCTGATCAGCAGCCCGCTGATCAAGACCGTCAACCCGGCCGTGGCCAGGACCATGGCGGAGACCGGCCACAAGCTGATCGACGTGCGCTACCCCGAGGAGTTCGACGACCACCATATCCCCGGCGCCACCCTGATCCCGCTGTTCGAGCTGCGCAATCGCATGGACGAGTTGGACAAGAGCCAGCCGTACATCGTGTACTGCCACGGCGGCGCCCGCAGCGCGGTGGCTACCCTCATCCTCACCCAGAACCAGTTCGACGTCCTGTCCCTGGACGGCGGCATCCGCAACTGGCCCTACGAGACCCAGAGCCTGGACGAGGCGGTTCAGCAGGGCAAAGAGAAGGATCAGCGGGCGGCATGACACCGAGGGGGTCAGATCCTTGAGACGGGATCTGACCCCCTCGCCCTTCACTGCCCGATCCCCTCGCCCTTCACAGCTTCGTAGGTTGGGCTGAGCCCCGCGAAGCCCAACATGGCGCATCCGGTTCACACGGCGGGCCGTTGGGCTTCCGAAGTCAGCCCAACCTACGTGCCCTCAACCGCGCACGGCCCCTCGCCGCAAGGTCGAACACCTGACTACCTCGTAGGTTGGGCTGAGCCACGCGAAGCCCAACATAACGCACCCGGTTCACACGGCGGACCGTTGGGCTTCCGAAGT
>Ga0307441_1000479_pt1 | contig 14620 bp, 11 predicted proteins | sample SalMarWE160420MG_FD_202149 | JGI IMG/M metagenome (GOLD analysis project Ga0307441, IMG submission 202149) | Salt marsh sediment microbial communities from the Plum Island Ecosystem LTER, Massachusetts, United States - WE1604-20 | ecosystem: Environmental > Aquatic > Marine > Intertidal zone >... | reverse complement strand
ATTCCAGCGATTATCATATACATTGGACACTGCAAATATATGACTGTCAAATCGTCGTTGCATAAAGAAATCATCGAATGATATTCTTTGAGAATCGTTCATACGATTAAAAACTTCATGATTTGCCAATATGGGACGAATTTCGGGGAAGTATACCCAAAATGTCTGTTTCTGAAGAATTTCTTCAGTTGGCATACCCTCTTCATCGAGACGATTGTATACCCTGATTGGACTAATTCCAATTATTCTTACTTTCATTACCGAGTGATTCTTATCGAAGAACCATTTTTCCTTCACCAGGAGCTTCTTAATTTCATAGGTTTTTCTTGGATTTTCAACAACTACCTCTACAAGTTGACCGGTAGTAGGGTCAGTCGTTTTTGTTGTATCAATTCCGGCATCAAATGCATTATCAACCTGGTCAATAGTCATTTGAGCTGTAAATTCGTTGAGAGGATCATTGGCCGAAAAAGCCCTGACTCCTTCATTATCGACTCCCCAGAGAACAAGATCAACAAAATTCATTCTTCCTCCGATAGGTTTTGTAGGGTAATATAAGGGCAGGTTTTTTTTCTGTCGAAGATCAATCATGCGGTAGATAATTTTCGACCACATTACATCGGCTTCCCTGATGTATTCATATGGAACCGGACTTTTATGCGGAATGTGTTCCCTCACATATACTTCTCTCAAATTATCCTGTGCATTCAGCTTATAGGAGAATACCAGAATCATAATTCCAATTAGCAAAAACACAATCTTTTTCATCATATCTAATTTAAAAGTTTAATTCAATTTAAAATTAATGGTCGATAAAGGTCGTGTTGACCCATCGGGACCGACAGCTTTAATATCTTGAATATATACATTATTCCCGCGATTAAGATTTTTAAGAAGATTCATTTGTTCGGGAGTAAATCGATTTGATTTTGAAGTAAATTCCCGAACAAAACCCTGTACAACAGCGGAAACAGTAAATTCGGTAATCGTAAATTTCAGGTCGAAATCAAAATCTTCTCCCATTTCGGCAACAACACCAAGCTGGGCAAGCAAGACACTCTGGTTGATATGACCACCCTTTTGTCCGTTTACCATGGCATAAGGACTAGGTACTGTTTTAACACGAAATTCCTTTCGACCCATCTCCCTTCTTTGACCATCGATATTCGCATATACAACTACAAAAGCATTTCCCGGTCGAATAGGTTTGATAATATAGGAAGATCCTTGTTTTACATGACGTGCATTGGTAACACTAATATCAATTTTATTAGGTTGCACTCCTGCTACAGATACATCGACAGGATTATCAACACCCAGATAGAAAACATTCATCTTAGTGGGAGCAACTGTTATGGAACCTTCTGCGACAAGGTAGCTTTTCTTAAATGGTTTTGTAATAGTCCCGGTAGGTCCGGTAAGTTCAATTATACCTCCCCACTTTTTGATACCTAGCGACGATGCAGGTACAGAATAAATACCTTTTCCCGATCCTCTTGATACTTTTAGACTATCATATTTTACTCCGGGACGAAGCGTGTACATTGGAACTCCATCAACAACAGTTGAATCATAGGGTCGTGGATCGGTTGTAACATAAATTTTTGGTGAAGCTGTTGTATCACTGGCAGCAAGAAAAACTTCCGCCTTGTAATCATTTCCTCTGATAATATAGCTGGAATTTGGAATAACGGTGGCATTGAGCTGGTTAAATTTGAAAGATCCGGCATCAATTTGACCATACAAGTATTTTAGCGCTTCCGATTCTGCGTTTCTTACATTGATTTGTAAACCAGTCATTATGGTTAATACACCTGAAAGAGGGAGGTGTTCAAAATGTTCCCGTTCCCATTCATGCAACTCAGTGTCACCTTCTCCATGAGCAGAGGGACCTGTATTTAATCCCGATTCAATCGAAGCTCGAATTAAGGATGCATTTTCTGCATTTACCACCTCATTAATCAGGTAATTACGATAATCCTCAATGAGCAGCTTCAGTTCTTTTCCTGCTTTATCGTTGTTATCACCAATCATAATGAAAGCAGGATGATCAGTATTATCTTTATTCTTAATAAATTTAGTGTCAACATTATTTTCTGCATCGTAAGCTTCATCATCTTTTGATAGCTTAAGTATCTCGATTTTCTTAAGCTGTATGAATTCCACGATTTGGTCAGCCATTTCCTGAACCTTAATGGCTTTATCTTTCCATGGCTCGACCTTTGCAGGATTAAGTTCATACTGAATATCAAAATCGCCAAGTACTTTACTATTTGTTGCTTCGAGAGTTTCGATGGTTTTTTTAAGTCCCTGATCAAGCACATCGAAAGCATTAAGTACTTCGTTTGATACATTCAGTGCTAACATGGCCATCAGCACCAAATACATCATGCCGATCATCTTTTGTCTTGGGGTTTCTTTACCGTGGGCCATAAATTATTGAGATCTGCTAATTTCTTATTATTAAAACGGTATTATGGCTTAGTAAGCACATCCATTGTGGTGAGCATATTGCCATAAATAGAATTCAATGAAGAAATACTCTCCTTAAGTTTTGCTATTTCTTCCTTGTATTTATTGGTCTCATCAACTGATTCTTTCAGGTTCTTTATCATCGATTGTAAACCAGAATAGAGTTCTATTGTGCCTTTCATATGACCTTGGCCTTCACGAATCTGAGTTTCATAAACTGAATTAAGTTCAGCGAGGCTTTTATTAAGCTTTTCAATATGAGTTTCATGTTCTTTGCTTCCAAGCGAGATATTCTTTTGTTCTTCCTGAATGGTGGCAGCAATCGATTGATACGAGTCGGCAATTTCATTGCCAGAAAGCACAATTTTATTGGCTGCTTCGAAATATGCCGAAGTAAGATTCTTTGTTGAATCTTTAATTGAATCAGTTGTTGATGTGTAAGTATCTGCCAATCCGTTAACCGATGAAGCAGCTCCTTGCAAGTTACTGACAAACTCTTTGGTTGCAACCGTTGCTTCAGATATATCTGATAATCCTTTGGCTGTTTTATTTAGCTTACTGAATCCTTCTCCCAACTGTATTAATGCCTCCGGGTCAACACCGGTATGTCCAAGAATTTGCTCAATTCTTTCAACAGGACGGGATGATCCTTCTTCTAGTAGTTTTCTTTCTTTGAAGTTTTCAATTTCATCCGGATCTGAAAGTCCGGCCAATTCAGGATAGACAAGAGTCCAGTCGAGCTCTTCGTGTAATGGTTCGAAGGCTGAAAAGAAAAAGATAATAGACTCAGTAACAAGGCCGAAAGTAATAATTAGTGCACCTCCTGGCCAATGATTGATTTTAAACAGCGCTCCAATAATGACAACTGAAGCACCCCAACCATAAAGTTTGGCCATAAAATTTCTCCAGCCTGAACTTTGAACAATATCGGTTACATTGATCATAATAAGAAAGTTTTATTCTGTGAGAATTGCTTATTAATTAGAACCAAGATAGGATCTTACACATCTGAATCCGATATAGGATTTTGCAGTGTCCTGATACTCATAAGTACGTGCACCACATTGGAGAAAGTACCCAATATCTTTCCAGGAACCTCCACGAATAACCTTCCTTTTTAATACAGGAGGATCATCCGGCAATGCATTGTATTTATAATCAGGATTCAAATCGTGTGAGAAGATGTAAGCTGATTCATCATATGCATTAGCTGTCCATTCAGCAACATTTCCAGACATATCATACAAACCGTATTCATTAGGCTGATATGTACCAACAGCTAAAGTTACAGAGCCACCATCATCGATATAGTTACCTCTGAGAGGTTTAAAATTGGCAAGAAAACAACCTTCTTTATTACGGGTATAATATCCACCCCAAGGATACATCGAATGTTCAAGTCCGCCACGTGCTGCATATTCCCATTCCGATTCTATCGGTAAACGGTACTCGTGCACAGGGGGTTGACCAGCAGCAGAAAGCGAAGCATTAAAAAATTCTGTACGCCAGATACAAAATGCTGAAGCTTGTTTCCAGGTAACGCCGACAACAGGATAATTATCATATGCAGGATGCCAGAAATATCGTGTTGTCATGGGTTCATTAAATGAATATGTAAAGTCGGCAATCCAGCAAAGCGTATCGGGATAAATATTAACAACGTCACGGATGATGAAATTTGAACGATCTTGTATTTCAATTCTTTCGCCATCGCTGTTAGTAACATATCCCTCGTATTTTTTGGTTTGATAATTATAACGATTAGTCTTTCTTGCAGCTTGCTTTAAATCAACCCAGAAATATTCATACATTAACTTCCGAGTATCAATTTCTTTTCTGCCATAAAAGCGTTCCTGATCGTTATAATATAATTCATTTAATGTCTCATTGACTTCTTCGTCTCTGAAATCAATTCTAATGTCCCAATTCAATTGTGGTGGGTCGATGGGATTTCCAAACTGATCTTCAGAAATTACATAATCGTCGAGTACTTCGCCGAGCATACGTCTCATGATGGAATCGCGCACCCAATATACAAATTGGCGGTATTCGTTGTTAGTTATTTCTGTTTCATCCATCCAGAAAGGATCGACAGTAATAGTGCGCGAATAAGTATTTTGTGCCCATGGCACATCCTGATCGTTAAGCCCCATAACAAAACTACCCTGAGGAACGAAAATCATTCCAAAAGGATCAGGTTCAAAATATCTTGCTCTTCCGGGGACTCCGGTAAGTTCGCCACCACGGTAATTTGAACAGCTACTAATTACGAGAATAGCGAAAATGAAACCAAAAGAAATTATCTTTTTCATAATCAAAGGAATTTATCTGAAATCACAATTTTTTCCTAGTAAAATAAAACTTATATAAATTTAATTAATTTTTTATAAATACCTAATGCTCTTATATTTTTGAGGAGCCTTTTCAACACCGATCTTAAAACAATAATTCAGCACAAATTCGTGCGAACCCTGAGTATGGTTAATCAATGCACTTGTTTGCACATCGTATGAATATCCGATCTTAAATCCTTCGAAAAGCTCTATACCTATCATTCCTACTACAGCTTCTCCGGTTCTATAGGTAACGCCTCCCCAGATCTTTTTATTGTACAAGCATGTGAGATTCAAATCCATATCTGTTTCAATTCCATCAGATTTTAAAAGAACAGCCGGCTTTAATTCCCATGCCGGATTTGAAAGCTGCATATTATATCCTGCGGTTACGTAATATTGGCGATTAAGGTTATACTTTGATTCATAATTTCCAGGTTCGGTGGCTACTGTAGTTACTTCCGGATTGTTTAAGTGCAAGGCAGAGACACCAAAGTAGATATCTTCGGCACGATAAAAAATTCCGGCACCCATGGTCAGTGTCATACCTTCCGGATCGCCCTGGGGAATAAATTCATCTGCCACAGAACCATCGCTTGTTATCCAGTTAAAACCTTCAATTGTATTATCGACAAAACCAGCTTCAATGCCTATTCCAAGTGAACCATCGCCAATGTTGAAACGAAAAGCATAGGTAAGATTAAGATTGATATCGGAATTAAATCCCAGGACATCCTGGTATACAGAAAGACCTACTCCGTGTTGGGCTCCCAATAATGAAAACGGAGCTTCGGCATTGAAAAAGAAACTTTCAGGATTTCCGGGGAAACCTACCATTTGTTGTCGTATTATGCCGGTTAAACACACCATATCCATACTACCTGCACTGCCTGGATTTATTCGCAGATAATCATATGTGAAATGCGATACCTGTGGCAATTGAATTGCACTGGCAGAAAAATGCATCGCGATTACAACAATTAATATGGGTATTTTTTTCATTTATTCTCCTTTGAGTATAAAAACCCGCTTATAGCAAGGTCTTTATATAGAAAGTAAAATAAGCAAAAATATTGTACTCATACAAGATGAATAATCAACAATGCCTTTTAACATGGTATTTATACTCATTTTTGCATATCAAGGTTACTCTTTATTGGAATAAAATGAAGGAGAGAGTTTTTTGCCGTGAGTTGAAATTAAATTTACTGTTTAAGGAGTTTATATCTTATCAGATAACCAGTGTAAAAAAGAAAACGGGGAAATCTTATAATAATCCAGTTAAGAAAGTTTTTGAAACGATTTCCACCAAAGATCGGGAACTTCTTGCTCGCACGCCTTTTGATAATCGGAATAGGAACAGGATACCATTACAGAAGTTTTACTTTTTGGACTGGGGACTTCCATCCACCAGCGTTCACTTACCAGACTTTTATAGAATGTCATCTCGTAATCCAGATCAGTATGGCCAACGATGAAGGTTTTAAAGTTCTTGTTTTCACTATCGGGGAATTCCGGATTACGACATGAAAATCCATCGAGAAAATACCAGATAATCTGGGCGGCAAGGTTCGAAGTCTGGTCTATTACATCATGTTTAGGATTAACTTCAAATAAACCGAAAACCATTACACGGTCGCTAATGCCTGAATATCGACTCAACTGACAGGCCTCTTCAGCATAGAAGCCACTTGGTGAGGGATTTACATGAGCCGGTGCATCAGCCTGACGGACGGCACTAATGTCAAAACTTACTATATCGCTATCGCGCAGAATGGGTTCAACAGCACTTATATTTGAACGAACTTCTCCCAGACGATAAATATCATGATATAATTTTCCTATTAGGTCGATATTTTCTTTATCGGTAACATGTATTTGATGTCCAAGATTACAATATTTAAATAGAAGGCGTTTTTTAAATATAAGTTCGGTAAGATACGATTCAGCTGTAGGCTTTATCAGATCTTTCACGATATCAATTGTTCTGTCGATAGTGGTAAGATTAATAGTGGTCCTGAAAGATTCAAGGAGATGAAAAACAGGTAAGGTTAATTCCTGTGTACCACCAATAAGAATTACTATTATATTATTCGATAATAAAATTCTTACTACTTCTTTCAGTGCAATGTATGTATCGTCATATGTATTTCCTTGTTTTAAATTTCCAAGGTCGATTATTTTACAATTAATTTTAAATAACTGAAAGAGTTTCGCCCTGATTTTTTCAGGAGCCAGAGATGCCCCTCTGTTAAGTGAATTTCTATCTTCGGGGACTCCTAACAGGGCAATCTGATAATTATCTGATATTTCAGGCCTGTGATCCGGGGTATGTATTTCGATATTTTTTCCAAAAATATTTGGATTTGATATAAGATGTTCCTCAGGTTTTTCAAGGCTTACGGGATCGAGAAAATCATACAGTTCCATGTACTATTTTTTTGATTTTTTTGAGTCAGGTGCTGCACTGATAATTTTCATGCAATCATCTTTAGTCAGTTCCGAAGGAGTCACTTTTTTCGGAATCCTGTAGTTTTTCTTGTTGTAGGAAATATAAGGACCCCAGCGGCCATTTAAAATCTGCAGATCAGGTTCGTCGGAGAATGTTTTGATAACCCGGTTTTTATCCTGTTCGATCTTTTCATTTATCAGTTCAATAGCTCTCTTCTGATCAATTTCATAAGGATCATCAATTCCTTTCTTCAGCGAATAAAACTTGTTGTTGTGCCGGACATAAGGACCAAACCGACCTATTCCTACTACCATTTCATTGCCTTCAAATTCACCAAGGCTTCTTGGCAGTTGAAATAAGGTTAAAGCTTCTTCAAGGCTTATAGTTTCAAGTTGTTGACCTTTTAGTAAGCTGGCATACCTTGGCTTTTCATCCGATTCGGTATCGGCAATTCCTATCTGAACAATCGGACCATACCTCCCCATTCTTGCAACAACTGGTTTTCCTGTACCAGGATCAATTCCGATCTCTCGTTCTCCTTTCGAATAATTTGAAACCTCAATGGTTTTCTCAACTGTTTTATGGAAAGGTTTATAAAAACTGTCGATCATTTTTGTCCATTCTATTTTACCGGATGCAATTTCATCAAACTCCTTTTCTACAGTGGCGGTGAAATTATAGTCCATAATTTCCTTAAAATATTCAACAAGAAAATCATTTACAATCATTCCAATATTATCAGGAAATAGTTTCGCTTTTTCCCGATTATAGAATTCTGATTGTTCAGACTTCGTAATATTCTTATTTTTCAAAGTAAGGACAATGAATTTCCGTTCTTTTCCTTCGCGGTCTTCTTTAATTACGTAACCCCTGTTCTGGATTGTCGATATTGTGGGAGCATAAGTTGAAGGACGCCCTATGCCTAATTCTTCAAGCTTTTTTACCAGGCTGGCTTCGGTATAGCGTGGCGGTGGAGAAGTAAAGCGCTGGATGGCTGATATGGTTTCATTTATCAGAAGTTGATCTGATTTTAAGGGAGGTAGGAACCCTTTGGTTTCGTCTTCACTGGTTTCATCATCACTTGATTCAATATAAAGTTTTAAGAACCCATCAAATTTAAGCACTTCACCCTGGGCAACGAAATTTTCTTCAGCGGTTGATATATCGATAGTAACCGTAGTTTTTTCGAACTGCGCATCGCTCATTTGTGAAGCAAGAGTGCGCTTCCAGATAAGCTCATATAAGCGTTTTTCGGCATTTGGGCCATCAATGCTTTTGTTTTCGACGTATGTAGGCCGGATTGCTTCATGTGCCTCTTGCGCCCCTTTCGATTTAGTTACATAATTCTTCCGGTTGGAGTATTTTTCTCCAAACTCATCAGCAATCACTTTCTTAGTTGTATTTAATGCCAGCTGTGATAGGTTTACCGAATCAGTTCTCATGTATGTAATATGACCTGCCTCATATAGGCGCTGTGCAACTGTCATGGTTTGTGAAACGGAAAATCCAAGTTTCCGGCTGGCTTCCTGTTGCAATGTTGAAGTAGTAAATGGAGGAGAAGGAGATTTTTTCGTGGGTTTTTTAACAATATCGATAACCTTAAATTCTCCTTTACTACATTTTTCAAGAAATGCTAGCGCCTCCTTTTCATCTTTGAATCGCTTGTTTGCTTCGGCTGTAAATGAATAAATCTTGCCTTTTTCGATTCCTTCTGTTTTGAAAAGACCTGTGACACGAAAACCCGAATTGGAAGAAAAGCCTGTTATTTCTCTTTCACGCTCAACAATCAGACGTACTGCAACCGATTGAACTCTTCCTGCCGATAAGGAAGGTCTAACTTTTTTCCATAAAACAGGCGAAAGCTCAAAACCTACCAGTCGATCAAGAATGCGACGGGCTTGCTGGGCGTTAACCAAATTTTGATTGATAGTTCGATAATTTTTAATGGAATTCTGAATAGCATCTTTTGTAATCTCACTAAAAACAATACGCCGCGTTTTATCCTGACCAAGTTTCAGTACTTCACTCAGGTGCCATGCTATGGCTTCTCCTTCGCGATCTTCATCGGAAGCCAGCCAGACAGTTTTAGCTTCTTTAGCCAGCTTTTTCAAATCCGATACTACTTTCTTTTTATCATTTGGGATAATATATGCAGGCGAATAGTTGTTATTAATATCTATTCCGAAGTCCTTTTTCGAGAGATCACGAATATGGCCCATGCTCGATGCAACATGAAACTCTTTACCCAGAAACTTTTCGATCGTTTTTGCTTTGGCAGGCGATTCAACAATTACCAGATTATCGATCATAAATATTTATTTTATTGAACAACAAAGAAACATCATTCAAATTTACGTTCAAAAAAATTAATTTAAATAATTAATACATTTACGATAAAAAGCAACACATATTATGTCAGATCAAAGAAATCCTTTCTTTAAATATACACGTATCTTATGGATTTTGTTCGCATTACCTTTTTTAGGATTATTCATGCTGATTTTCCTGGCAGCTACTGGTAATCTGGGCTACATGCCAAAAATCGAAGATCTTGAAAATCCGAAAATTAATCTGGCAACTCACCTGATTTCAGCCGATGGAGAGATTTTAGGCAATATTTATTTTGGAAATCAGAACAGGACTCATGTCGATTACGACCGGTTGCCTAAACACCTTATCGATGCGCTTATAGCTACCGAGGATATTCGTTTTTACCAGCATTCGGGGATCGATGTAAAAGGACTTGTACGTGCTTTCATCCTGCGTGGTATCCTGCGTAAGAAAAGTGCCGGGGGAGGAAGTACACTTACCCAGCAATTTGCAAAATTGCTTTTCCACGAACAGGCAAAAACAAAAATGGAACGTTTGAAACAGAAAATTAATGAATGGGTTATCGCCGTTAAGTTGGAAAGAGCATATACTAAGGAAGAAATTATTGCATTGTATTTCAACCAGTACGATTTTCTCTATAATGCCGTGGGCATTCAATCAGCGGCACAGGTTTATTTTAATACATCTCTCGATTCCCTGAAAATTGAACAATCGGCCATGCTGGTGGGTATGGCTAAAAACTCGGCACTTTACAATCCCAAAAGGTTTCCTGATATTGCTCTACGAAGAAGAAATACTGTTTTAAGCCAGATGGGGAAATACGGATACATTTCAAAAACTGAAGCAGACTCACTCAAAGCACTGCCACTTACAATTAATTTTCAGCGACTAAGTCATAATATAGGTTTGGCAACCTATTTCAGAGAATACTTACGACAAACTATGAGTGCTAAAGAACCCCAACGAAAAAATTACAGTAAATGGAATTATAGTAAATACCAGGAAGATTCGGCCCGCTGGATCAGGGATCCTCTATACGGATGGTGCAATAAAAATCTGAAACCCGACGGGAACCCTTACGATCTTTATACGGATGGACTCCGAATATACACTACCATTGATTCGCGTATGCAGGCTTATGCCGAAGCGGCTGTTACCAAACATTTGGAGGAAGAACTTCAGCCAGCATTTTTTAAGGAAAAGAAAGGCCGCAGGCGTGCCCCTTTTTCCACTGATCTGAAAAACTCGGAAATTGATCAGATAATCCGGCATGCCATAAGATATTCCGACAGAGGCTCAAAATTGTATAACCAGGGTATATCGTGGGATTCAATCTATCACACATTTCGCAAACCAGTGCAAATGACTATTTTTAGCTGGAAAGGCGAGAGAGATACCATAATGAGTCCGCTCGATTCCATTTTATATTATAAACATTTTCTGAACTGTGGATTCATGGCCATGGAGCCTTATACGGGTTTTGTTAAAGCTTATGTTGGAGGCATTAATTTTCAATATTTTAAATATGACCATGTCACTCAGGGAAAACGACAATCAGGTTCAACTTTTAAACCATTTCTTTATATTCTTGCTATGCAGGAGGGATATTCACCTTGCCGGGAAGTTCCTGTGTCGCCTATTACTTTTTATGTAAATGATACAACCTGGTCGCCACGAACAACTGCAAAGCCGGAGGATATCAATACCTATAAGCCTTTGAAATGGGGTTTAGCAAAGTCAGAGAATTATGTATCGGCTTGGCTTGTCGATAGGTTCAAACCTCAAGCTATTGCTGATATTGCCTATAAAATGGGGATAAAAAGCCATATCGATCCGGTACCCTCAATGATATATGGGCCAAGCGATATGTCGGTTGAAGAGATGGTTGCTGCTTATACTTCTTTTGCCAATAAGGGTATTCATATTGAACCTTCTTACGTGACGCGTATTGAAGATAAATTTGGTAATGTGCTGGCTACTTTTCTTCCTGAAACCTGGGAATCGATCAGTGAAGAAACGGCTTATCTGATGCTTAATTTATTGGAAGGAGTGGTTAATTATGGGACCGCTGCCCGGTTACGGGGATCGAAATATCAATTTACGGCAACCATTGCAGCCAAAACAGGTACAAGCAATAACAATTCCGATGGCTGGTTTATGGGAATTACTCCTAAACTTGTTGCAGGTGGTTGGGTAGGAGCAGAGGACCGATCGGTGCATTTTGATCGGACTGCAATGGGTTCGGGATCAAATACTGTTCTTCCCATCTGGGCTGACTTTATGACAAGAATATATACCGACTCAACTCTTAATATTACGCAATTGGACGATTTTGAAAAACCCGAAGGTTTCGAAATATCACTCGACTGTAACGATGAGAAATACCTGGAGAATTTAAACAGGGAAGAAGAATATGAAATGCCTAGCTTCGTAGATGATTACGACGATTGATTGGAAAATTGTCAGGCTTCGTTTTTTGATTTATTTGAAAAAATTTCCCGAATTGCCTCTTCTATTTTTGAAAGAGTTAATACCCGTATATCTCGGTGCGATTTGCTATACTGTTTCGATTTTGTAAAATCTGGAATAATAATCTTTTTAAAACCCAATCGTAAAGCTTCCTCAATTCTTTGATCAATACGCATTACTGGTTTTAGTTCACCTGTAAGACTTATTTCTGCCGCAAAACATGTATCAGGATCAATTGGGTGATCGAATGTTGAGGAGAGAATGGCACATGCAACAGCCAGATCGGTGGCAGGATCCTGCACTTTCAATCCACCGGCAATATTCAGAAAAACATCTTTTGCGGCAAGGTTGAAACCCGCTTTTCGTTCAAGCACCGCAAGGAGCATATTGAGTCGCTTGGTATCATAGCCTGTGGCTGTACGTTGCGGAGTACCATAAACGGCCGAACTAACCAATGCCTGGGCTTCAATAAGAAAAGGACGGGTACCGTCAATAGTCGATGCGATGGCCACACCGCTCTGGGGAATATTGTTTCTGCTAAGAAATATTTCAGAAGGATTTTTAACTTCATGAAGCCCATCAGCTTCCATTTCGAAAATGGCTAATTCTGAAGTAGACCCAAAACGATTTTTAAGCGAACGTAGTACACGATATACATATTGATTATCGCCCTCGAACTGTAAAACTGCGTCAACAATATGTTCTAGTAATTTCGGTCCGGCCAGCATTCCATCTTTCGTAATATGCCCAATCAGAAGGGTTGGGATCCGGGTAATTTTTGAAAGTTTAAGAAGGCGCGCAGCACATTCACGGATTTGTGTTATACTTCCGGGACTGGCATCAATTATATCGGTAGTGAGGGTTTGAATAGAATCGATCACTAATAAACCGGGTTTTTCCTGTTCTACCTGGTTCATAATGTTTTCAAGGTTTACCTCATTGTATACCAGGCATTGCGGATTTTTCATAGAAAGGCGCTCCGCCCTCATACTCAATTGCTCAAGGCTTTCTTCACCTGAAACATACAGGACTTTCATGTTAATGCCAAGGGCAATTTGTAATGCAAGGGTAGATTTGCCTATTCCGGGTTCGCCACCGAGCAATATCAATGAACCTTGCACGATGCCTCCTCCAAGCAAGCGGTCTAATTCTTTTATGGAACTGGGAATACGGGCCGCTTTTTCAGGTTCTATATTACCCAATGGAAGAGGTTTTGAAGATGCAGCTTTTGAGATAGAACTTGGATCGGTTTTAGAAACTATAATTTTTTCCTCAACATAAGTATTCCATTGATTGCATGAAGGACAGCGTCCAATCCATTTTGGAGAATCGACACCGCAGTTACGACAAACGAAAACTGTCTTAACTTTTGCCATATTATAATTTCAGGGTATCTGTCTTATTAATTATACCTGTTGTGGAATAACCTTTAATGAATTCCAGTGTAACGACCTGACCACCTTTAGCTTTTACCAGATCGTATCCTACAATATCTTCAATTTTGTAATCGCCTCCTTTAACCAATACATCCGGTTGAACTTTTTCTATAAGTTTATAGGGCGTGTCCTCATCGAATAGAGTAACTGCGTGAACAAAATTCAATGACGCCAAAATCATGGCCCGGGCATTCTCATCCTGAACAGGTCGTGAGGGCCCTTTCAGACGGCGAACGGAATTATCGGTATTCAATCCAATGATAAGAACATCACCATATCCGGCTGCTTTTGACAGGTATTCAATATGACCCCGGTGCAGAATATCAAAACAACCGTTAGTGAATACTATTTTTTGTTCAAGAAAGCGCCAGATAGCAAGCTGTCTGCTTAGATGTACGCTATCCAGAATTTTGGTTCTGATGGGTTCTAATTTATCCATAAAGCTTCACTTTACAGGTAAAAATAATAAACTAAAACCGGATTTAGGATGAATAATGCAATTGAACGATTATTGAAGGGTATTTGTCTCGGAGTTCGGGAATATAATCCGGGGTTTGAAATTTTTGGCTTCTTTGAATTCAAGGCTGGCAAATGAGAGGATAATAATTATGTCGCCGACGGCTACTTTACGGGCTGCAGGGCCATTAAGACAAATTTCTCCGGAGCCTCTTTTCCCCTTGATAACGTAGGTATCCAACCGCTCACCATTGTTAACGTTCATCACCTGCACTTTTTCATTCTCAATTAAGTTAGCTGCATCCATCAAATCCTCATCAATAGTAATGCTGCCAACGTAATGTAAATTAGCCTCAGTAACCTTAACCTGGTGAATTTTCGATTTAACTACCTCTATAAACATCGCATTGCAAATTTACGAAATTAATTGGATATTATCTATGAGTCGAACACTATCTGCAAATACCGCAATACAAGCAGTGACGGGTATTTCAGGCGTTAATTCCTTAATTTGACTGAGGGTGAAAGTATCGACAATCTGAAAATACTCAAGTTTTAAAAGTGAACTGGCATTAATTGTCGCTTCGACGAAGGAATTAATTGTAGGAATATCGTTCCGGTAAATCATTTCGTTTACTTTATATAAAGTCTCGTATATCATAGGGGCAGCT
>Ga0307441_1000477_pt1 | contig 14693 bp, 12 predicted proteins | sample SalMarWE160420MG_FD_202149 | JGI IMG/M metagenome (GOLD analysis project Ga0307441, IMG submission 202149) | Salt marsh sediment microbial communities from the Plum Island Ecosystem LTER, Massachusetts, United States - WE1604-20 | ecosystem: Environmental > Aquatic > Marine > Intertidal zone >... | reverse complement strand
TCTTCATCTTCATCCTCCCTAATTGCTTCCTGCACTTCAACACTGACAAATTCTACCTCAAATCCGGATTCCTCAGCCAGCAAAGCCATAGTTTCTGCATCAAGACGCTGATTTATGGACACGAACAATCCAAGGTTCATACATGTTGCAATTAATTCATTTGCCGGAACATTCATCATAGATGCCAGCTCATTGACTGAGACAAATTCCGTGACCTTGATAGTATGTTTGGATTCTTCTTTCCTAATTGATTCTTCCTGCAACCGTTGGCTTGCCGCATCACGTTTTTCACGCCGGTGTTTGGCTCCTTTCGATTTTGTTTTGGTTAAACGGGCCAGCGTATCTTTTATTTGACGCTGAACATCTTCCTCACTGATTTCAGGTTTAAGTGTCTTTTTCTTACGTTTCTTCTTAGCTTTATCACGAATGGAACCTTCTTCTTCTGGTTTGGCATTTTTATCCTCAAACCGTATACGTTCCCTGTCTTTCCTAATTCGTTTCCGTTTTCGCTTTTTATCCCTTAATTCCAGCTCTGCGGAAGATTCCTTTGGTGTCCGTTTAGGAAGATCCATTTTGCCAACCACTGTCGGTCCACTGAGTTTTTTAACCCTAGCCCGTATAATATCTTCTTTTAAATTATCTTCTGCCTTTTCTTCCTCGACAACTTCAGCTTCATTCTCAACCAATTCTTCCGCTATTTCCTTTGTGTCCTCTTTATCCTTTTTCTTCTTTTCAGGTTCACTGGGCTTCTTGGCTGGGCGGGTGCGCTGATTCATCGAATCGAGATCGATCTTTCCAACAACTTTCACCTTCGACCCGGTAACTTCTTTCATTTCTGCCTTATCAGCAGGTATTTCTTTAGTTTTTTCTGCTTCAGGTTTTTCCTCAACCTCTTTTTTAGAAACGTCAGACTCAGCTTCAACAGCCTTAGCCTTTTCATCGGGTTGTGATGGCGCAGAAGTTTCTTCAGCAGGTTGTTTCTTAGGCTCTAAATCAATTTTACCTACTACTTTCGGTTTGATTTCAGACTCTCTGATTCCGGTATCGAAAGCTGAATCAGCACTATGTGAATCCTTTACCAAAAGTTCTTCCTGATCGACAGAACCTTCTTCCGGTGATTCATTAAGATCATTTAAAGTAACCGATTGTTGTTTCTCTTTAAAATGTCGAAGATTGACCTGTTCAGACTCCTTTTTGATTGTGATTTCGGAACTAAATTCTTCGATTAATAGATTATATTGTTCCAAAGAAATTTTAGAATTTGGATTAGTGTCAACATCTTCACCCTTTTTATGAAGAAAGTCAACAATAGTAGAGATCCCAACGTTTAATTCCCTTGCAACTTTACTCAGCCTTGTAGCTTTGCCATCTGTCATAAAAAAAATCCCTGTTTTCTGTCAAAATGCTGTGTATAGCAGATATTCCGCTAATATACTGTTTATTATTCAAATTCTGATCGTAAAATTTTCATCACTTCCTTGATGGTCTCTTCCTCCAGATCGGTTCTCTTTACTAGATCTTCGGGCGATAATTCAAGGACACTTTTTGCTGTATCGCAACCAATTGCTTTTAGTTCATCAAGAATCCAGCTATCAATCTCATCTGCAAATTCCTCCAGGCTGACATCTTCTTCATCTTCAGTGCCTTCGCGAAATACATCGATTTCGTATTCTGTCAGCTGGCTTGCCAGTCTGATATTTAGTCCACCTTTACCTATTGCCAACGAAACTTCATTAGGTTTCAGGAATACTTCGGCTCGTTTATTCTCCTGGTCAAGTTTAATAGAAGTGATTTTTGCAGGACTTAATGCCCTAGTAATGAAAAGTTGGATATTATTGGTAAAATTGATCACATCGATATTTTCATTCTTTAGTTCACGAACGATCCCATGAATTCTGGATCCTTTCATACCTACACATGCACCTACAGGATCAATACGTTCGTCGTATGATTCAACAGCAACTTTGGCGCGTTCTCCGGGAACACGTACAATCTTTTTAATTGTAATCAGTCCATCGAAAATTTCAGGGACCTCAAGCTCAAAAAGTCTTTCAAGAAATATGGGTGACGTACGTGAAAGAATAATCAACGGGGTGTTGTTTTTCATCTCAACTTTCACAACAACTGCCCTTATGGAGTCGCCTTTACGAAAATAGTCGGACGGAATTTGTTCCGACTTGGGAAGAATGAGTTCATTGGCTTCTTCGTCAAGAACCAGGATCTCTCTTTTCCATACCTGGTATACTTCACCGGTGATTATTTCGCCTATTCTGTCGCTGTAGTTCAGAAAAACATTATTCTTTTCCAGATCGAGAATGCGTGCTGTAAGGTTTTGCCGGAGGGCAAGAATAGCTCTTCTTCCAAAATCGGCAAATTTAACTTCATCGGTAACATCTTCACCAATCTCATAATCGGCATCAAATTTCTTCGCCTCTGAAAGAGCTATCTGCCGGTTAGGGTCTTCAACAGTGCCGTCCTCGACAACTTCCCTGTTTCGCCAGATCTCAAAGTCACCTTTATCGATGTTAATAATAACATCAAAATTCTCATCCGTCACAAACATCTTCTGCAGCATACCCCTGAACACATCCTCAAGTACTGATATCATGGTAGCTCTGTCGATATTTTTAAGTTCCTTGAACTCTGAGAATGTTTCAATCAGATTAATATTTTCCATACTATAATTATTATACGATCTTTAATACTTTAACACATTCCTTACTTTGCTCACATTATTATATGCAAAATTGATTTTTTCTTTAATTATTTGTTTCTTTTTTTTGCCTTCAATTTTTATTTTCTTCTCCTGTTCAATACTGAAACTATTATCATCGGCAAGTATTAAAATACCTTTTATTTTTTGCCCATCCTTAGAAATTACTTCTACAACCTTCCCGATATTCTTATCATATTGTTCCCTTATTTTAAATGGAGTTCCCAGGCCAGGAGAGGAAACTTCAATATCAAAATCCTCGGAATCGCGGTTGAGTCCTTGTTCAATCGCCTTACTAAGTTGAACGCATTCACTAATTTGTATCCCCTCCATACTGTCAACAACAAGTCGGATATTATTCGAAGGACCTATATCCAGTGAAACCAGAAAGAATTTTTCTTCTGCCAGTAAACCTTCAATCAGACCCAGTATTTTCTCCTTCGATATCATTTATAGGTAACAAAATAGGGGACTTATGTCCCCTAAAAAAATCTCCAAGCACTGCAAAAGTATAAAATATAAAATAAACTACAAAATATTGGATTTCAATAAATAAGAAATTATTCTTAATTTGCCCGAACCCGGGTTAATTTCTAATTAAATAGGATCAGTTAATACAAACAATATCCCTAATTTTATCAATCCTTTTTGAAAGGGATCAGTTTAAAACTTTTTCATCTTGTCCAGATTCAAAAACCCTAGTTTTACCTTAAAGTACTATTACTGTGAGTGTCTATAAAAAAAATAAAAGAAAGATCATTAACGATCCCGTTCATGGTTTTGTGACCATCCCGACAGATTTTATCTTCGATCTGATAGAACATCCCTATTTTCAACGCTTAAGAAGAATAAAACAACTGGGATTGACTCATTATGTTTATCCGGGCGCTACACACACTCGTTTTCAACACACCATCGGAGCTTTGCATTTAATGACATTGGCCATTGAAAGTCTGATAAGTAAAGGTATAGTAATAACTTCTGAGGAGCGGGAAGCCGTATTAATTGCTATTCTGTTACACGATATCGGTCACGGTCCGTTTTCACATGCCCTCGAGGAAACAATTATTACAGGAGTCAACCATGAACAGCTTTCGCACTTGCTGATGAATAGGTTAAACGAGGAATTCAAATCTAAACTCGATCTTGCCATTACTATTTACAACAACAGCTATTCCAAGAAGTTCCTGCATCAGTTGGTAACCAGTCAGCTCGATATGGATCGTCTCGATTATATTAAACGCGACAGTTTTTTTACCGGTGTAACCGAAGGAACCATTGGCACCGATCGCCTTATTAAGATGTTAAATGTTTATAACGACAATCTGGTTGTCGAAAAAAAGGGAATTTATTCCGTTGAAAAATTTCTGATCTCCCGTCGTTTAATGTATTGGCAGGTATATTTTCATAAAACTGTAATAGCTTCAGAGAATTTACTTGTACGAATGCTTCAGCGTGCCAAATTCCTGGCCAATAAAAATATATCTATTTACTGTTCACCCTCACTCTCCTATTTTCTGTACCATACTATCAGTTCCGACAACATTAAAAATAAAGCTGAAGAAGTATTACAATACTTCAGTCAACTTGACGACACGGATATAATAGTGTCGGCAAAAGAATGGCAAAACCAGGATGACAAAGTATTATCCATGCTGGCACACAGCTTGATAAACCGGTCGTTACCTGTTGTAAAAATAACTGACCAACCTTTCCCGGAAGGAAGCATTCAAAAAATCCGTAACGATATTCTGGTAAAGTACAATCTTAAACCCGAAGATCTGGGTTACCTGATATCAGAGGGTCAGATCTCAAATAATGCCTATACCAGCCGTGACGATATGATTCAAATATTAATGAGCAATAATGAAATAAAAGATATTTCCGAAGTATCTGATATTCTGAACGATCCTTACATGGAACGACCAGAGAAAAAATATTTTCTATGTTATCCGAAGGATTGTGGAGTGTAAATAATATTGCCTACTTTTGCCACCAAATTTGCACCAATGGAATTTACAGCTCAGCTAATAGCCCAATATCTAAAAGGGGATATTGAAGGCAACCCACAGGAAATAGTAACTAACATTTCCCGGATTGAAGAAGGTAAAAAAGGGACTCTTGCTTTTCTGGCAAATACCAAATATGAAAAATACCTGTATACAACCCAGGCTTCGATTGTGCTTATAAACAGAAGCCTGAAGTTAAGCCAAAAAGTAGATGCCACACTCATCAGGGTTGATGACGCTTATCAGGCATTCGCTTCCCTTCTGAATTTATATCAAAACAGCATCCCCCAGAAAAAGGGAATCGACAGCAACGCTTTTATAGATGAAAGTGCCACGGTTGGCGAAAATTGCTATATCGGCGGTTTTGCCTTTATCGGAGAAAATGCAGTAATCGGGAAGGGAGTTAAGATCTATCCTCAGGTTTATATAGGCGATCATGTAAAAGTTGCCAATAACACTATACTCTATCCGGGAGTTAAAATATATAAGGATTGTACTGTTGGGTCAAACTGTATCATTCATGCCAGTACAGTAATCGGATCCGATGGTTTTGGTTTTGCCCCGGGAGAAGGTACCTATCAGAAAATACCCCAAATTGGAAATGTAGTTATTGAAGATGATGTGGAAATCGGTTCGAATGTCTCCATTGACAGGGCTACTATCGGATCGACCCTGATCCGTAAAGGAACTAAAATTGATAATCTGATTCAGATCGCACATAATGTGGAGATAGGAGAAAACTCAGTTATAATTGCCCAGGCAGGGATTGCAGGTTCAACTAAACTGGGGAAAAATGTTGTTGTAGCTGCCCAGGCGGGTTTAGTCGGGCATATAAACATTGCCAATGATGTAAAAATCGGGGCTCAGTCGGGTGTCACCAATAATATTAAAACCGAGGGTGCCATTGTCCTTGGGTCGCCGGCTTCCGAATTCCGGGAAGCAAAGAAATCATTGATTATTATTCGAAAACTACCCGAACTTTATGATAAAATTAATGCTTTTGAAAAAGAGCTCGAAAAAATTAAAAAGAAGATCGGGGAATAATACTTCCAGCCATTGAGAAGATTTTTATAAATTGCGCACTCGAAAATTTTTATTGAGGTCATATAAAAATGGCAGACAAGCAAAAAACACTAGCATCGAAGATACATTTTAAAGGGACAGGGCTTCATAGCGGAAAGGAGGCTAATCTTACGCTAAAGCCGGCCAAATCCAATTATGGAATTCGTTTTCAGCGAACAGATATTGAAAATAAACCTGTAATACGGGCGCTGGCAGAATTTGTTGTTAATACAGCAAGGGGTACAACCATAAGAGAAAATGGTGCCGAGGTGATGACGATTGAACATCTTTGTGCTGCTCTTTTTGGCCTGGGTATCGATAATGTAGATATAGAAATCGATGGCCCTGAAGTCCCCATATTCGATGGCAGTTCAAAACACTTTGTCGAAGCCATCAGGAAAACCGGATTAGTTGAACTGGAAGAAGAGAAGGAATTTTTTTCTATCCGACAGAAAATGGTTTTCAGCGATGATAAAAATGGCTCTGAAATAATACTTTATCCCGACGATGCATTCAGTATCGACGTTCATATTGATTTCAATTCCAAGATACTTGGACATCAGTTTGCTACCTTAAAGTCGCTCGATGCTTTTGAGAAAGAGATCTCGGGTTGTAAAACATTTGTTTTTCTTCACGAGCTGGAAGCCCTGATAAAAAACAACCTCATAAAAGGTGGTGATCTTGATAATGCTCTGGTAATTGTTGAGCGACCCATGGAGAAGGAAGTACTTGATCGTCTGGCAGATATTTTTAATAAACCAAAAGTTGAAGTATTACCTGAAGGTTATCTGAACAATACCGAACGTAAGTTTCAGAACGAACCTGCCCGGCATAAGCTTCTTGATGTAATAGGCGACTTATCCCTAATTGGCGTTAATCTGAAAGCCAAGATTATAGCCACGAAGCCAGGACATCATGTAAATACCGAATTTGCCAAGGAAATACGAAAGCTTATCAAGAAAGAAAAGATTAAGCCTGGTCCGCCTCCTTACGATCCGAATCAGGCCCCCTTATTCGACATTAACCAGATCAAGAATTTTCTCCCACATCGTCCTCCTTTTCTTCTGGTCGATAAAATCACTTATATGGACGAATGGAGCATTCACGGAATTAAGAATGTCACCATGAATGAAGCTTTTTTTACAGGACATTACCCTAAAGAACCTATCATGCCGGGAGTGCTTCAGATAGAATCAATGGCACAGGTTGGAGGAATATTACTTTTAAATAAAGTCCCCGATCCGGAGAATTATGTTCTGTACTTCATGAAAATTGAAAATATAAAATTTAAACATAAAGTTATTCCGGGCGATACCCTGAATATCCGGATGAAACTACTTGAACCGGTAAAAAGAGGTATTGCACTCACCTATGGACAGGTATTTGTTGGCGATACTCTTGTGATGGAAGGCCAGTTTATGGCCCAACTAGCAAGAAAACCTGAATAACAATACGCAACTTCATCAATTAAAATCAGAAGATTATGAGCAGCAACCTATTCTATGTTCATCCCGAGGCAAAAATTGGTAAAAAAGTAATAATAGAACCTTTTGCCTATATCGGGAAAAATGTAATTGTTGGCGATGGCTGTTGGATTGGCCCCAGTGCCATACTACTTGAAGGAACCCGGATTGGAAAAAAATGCCAGATCTTCCCAGGTGCTGTAATAAGTGCTATCCCGCAGGATCTGAAATTTGCAGGTGAAGATACTACTGTTACAATTGGTGATGATACAACAGTAAGAGAATATGCTACCATAAACCGGGGAACCAAAGCAAGAGAAATTACACGTGTCGGTAAAAATTGTCTGATTCAGTCCTATTCACATATTGCACATGATTGTCAGCTGGGGAATAGTGTTATCCTGGGTAGCCATGCTGGATTAGCCGGCGAGGTAGAAGTTGAAGATAATGCTATTATTAGTCCGTACACAGTAGTTCATCAATTCGTACGGGTAGGTACTCATTCATTTATACAAGCTACCGGAAAAGCTAGCAAGGATGTACCTCCGTATGTCCTTGCCGGACGGGAACCCCTCTCATACACAGGAATTAATTCTATAGGACTGCGAAGAAAAAATTTCAAAAACGAAACTATCTATGAGATACAGGAAATATACAGGATTATTTATCAACGTGGTCTGAATATTTCCGATGCTATTGAATTCATCGAAGCCAATTTGCCGGCCTCGACCGAGCGGGATACAATTATCCTCTTTATTCGCAACTCAAAACGTGGTATCATAAAAGGATATTTTGACGACGAGAAATAGTATCTTCCCTATGGTCAATATTCCTGATATTCACTATTAAAAGTTACCTGTGATATTAATATGTTTTCTAAAGTGTCAGTCCTTTTTTCGGGCACATGTACTTATGCCGAAGGGTAAATAAAGAGGACAAAAATTTATCAGACTTGTCAGGATAAATATGCCTGCCAATACGAGTAGCACAATACCCAGGGTTCCCGTTATTACCTTAGTGAAGAAAAGTATAGCAATAATGGCAGCAATTATTAATCTGATAATTCTGTCGGCAGATCCCATGTTCTTTTTCATAGTATTTATTTTTAATTCGACAAAAATTGAATCAGTAATACCAAACCTGTTATTATAGTGATGCAAGTTAGGCAAACCAATAAAAATTTTATAACCTTATGTTTCAAAATCCTTAAAATTAAAAAAGCATTTAGGCTCTCAAATCTTATAAACAAACATAAAAAAATAAAGTTCTTTACCAATTACAGATAGCACAACGAATTCTAATATTCTCCTTAACCAAAAAGTAAGTTAATCAGTTTCAATAACACCATCAACCTCCATTTCCACTAACCATTCCCAATCACGTTTTTAAACCTATCTTGTTGTAATAATATCCATTTTGTTTGTTCAAATTTTATTTTTATGTATTATTCCCTATATATTTGATTTAAATCTTTTTAATTTTTCTTTCTGCCAGGAAAGATGAAAGAATTATATCCATCTTTTCTGAAGTTATTTAAATAACTTTTTAACGTCCCAGCCGCGATAGCATAAACCAGCTTTTAGAAAACAATGCTATGGAAAGAAATAACAATTCATCGCATATTATCGAAGGAGCATTATGGCTAATCAGACTCAGGTGGTTGGCAATTGTTGGAATTTTTATAGCCACGAAGTTTTCAGCAAGTATTTTACATATTACAATACAGGAGGTGCCACTTTATCTATTGGCACTTGTCTTGTTTGGTTTTAATATAATATCACTTTTCAGTATAAAACACATCAGGAAGAATAAGGTCCCCATTAAATTCTTTAATGGCAGAACGATCTTATATTTCCAGATATATTCAGACCTGGTAATTTTAACCTGCCTGCTTCATTACTCTGGCGGGGTCGAAAATCCGTTTATTATATATTATATCTTTCATATGATTATATCCAGCATTTTACTTACACCAAAAGAATGCTATATTATAACATCCTTCATATTAAGTTTTATAGGAACATTGGCATTCCTGGAGTATCAGGGTATTATACCTCATTACAACCTGGAAGGGTTCTACACACATAGCTTCTATCAGAATAAAATATACCTCATGGGTACCGGTCTTATTTTTATAACCACATCCTATATGGTCGTGTACATGACAACATCAATATCTTCGAAATTGAGAAAACAAGAGGAAGCTTATAGATTGGCAAATATTGAACTTGAAAATAAAGACAACATAAAAAATGAATATGTACTCAGACTTACTCATGACATTAAAGGACATCTTGCAGCTATACATAATATACTACAGGCATCTTTGATATCAAAGTCTAGTGAAGAAAAAAAAGATTTTGTCGAACAAGCCTTTAAACGGACCCGAAGCCTGATGAATTTTGTCAGAGATCTACTGAAACTAACCACAATAAGGCTGCAGGACAAACTTGATATGAGTGAATTCTCAATCGAAAAATCGGTTAGTAAAGTGATTCAGGATTTGAAAACAAGTTATCATGGGAAAAAAATAAGTATTAATGCAAATATTGCCAATGCGGCTCATCTGGTATATGGAAACCAATTGTCTATTGAAGAAGCATTGAATAATTTAATCTCCAACGCAATAAAATACTCACCTGAAGGAAGTTCTATAAATGTCAATGCACATAAATATAAAAATTCATTTCTTATTGAAATTATTGATTCAGGCGTCGGAATACCAAAAAACGAACAGAAATTGATCTTCAATGAATTTTACAGGGCCAGCAATGTAAGAAGAATTGAAAAAAACAGTTCAGGATTTGGTTTATCACTGGTTAAACAAGTTATTGATAAACATAACGGTAAAATCAGCATCGAAAGTGAATTACATGCTGGAACTAAAGTTATATTAAAAATCCCACTACACCAGGTAAACAAGAAAAAAATACATGCAACATGGTTCTAATTCTAAGACGTTTGTATAATTTAACCAAATACAATTAGTTATGAAAAATATAAAACTTTTAATTATTGATGATGATCTTGATATACTCATGTCCCTTAAGGTTATTCTTGAAGACAAAGGCTTTATTGTTGATACAGCTTCGAATAAGAATGAAGGATTGAGACTTTGTTTATCACAAAAACCTGATCTGATAATACTCGATATTATGATGGAAGAAGATTTGGAGGGTTACGGTATTCTTAAAGAGTTTAGAAATAATGATTCGCTGCGCAATGTCCCCATTATCATGTATTCCGGTATGGCAGAACAAATTGGTGTAAACTTCCGGTCGGCCATTGAGGATGAAAAGATGTTCCCGAATGTTTCATTTATGGATAAAAGGGAAGATGTACAGGACCTGATCCTGGAAATCAAGAGGCTGTTGAATATTCAGGATGATGAATGAGTATACCGATTTTGTTCAGGAATAATTGCAATTGAATCAACTCAAAATATTATTAGTTAGTTTTTAAAAACCCTTCAATGAAACCAGCCGGTTTCGATAGCATTGAATAAAATGAATCACACTATTTTCTTATGACAATCAGTGTAGAATTAATAATATACGGATACAATTCATCAATATCCTGATTTTTCATTGAAATGCACCCAAGAGTCCAGTTGAATTTCAAATCAATCAGTTTATCCATATCATAAGGAACACCGTGAATTCCAATTTCACCGCCAATTTTTGAACCTTCCCGTATTCTGCCCTCCCTCATTGCTGCATTATGTTTACGCCATGAATCTTCATTGGGATAATTAATCCAGATAAATTTCGACCATTTCTTATGAGGGTATTTCGATACCATTTTAAAAGTACCCTCGGGAGTGCAATTATCCCCTTGTCTTAATTTATCATCATTCGGATTTCCTCCAAAAACAACCGGGTATTCTTTAATTATGACCGTGTCAATAAGAATAGTAAGTTTATAATCGGATTTATCAATAAGAATTGAAATACTACCGGCATCTAATTCTAAAGTGTCAATGATTCCGGCTAGCTCCTGCTCATAGTTTTTATAGTAAACATCATCAGCATTGCAGGATAATACAATCAAAAATGGCAGAAAATATAACAGTAATCGTTGCATGATATATCTTAAACTTCATCGAATAAAATCAATGAAGATATCCTATAAACTCAATTCTATTCAAATTTATAAATAGCCTGCTCTATTGTACTGTAGTTTTATATAATTGAATTATTGTATATGCCGTACGAAGCTGATTCACTGCTTTCCTATCAATCAGGATGGAACGATTCATTTCCAAATCTAAACAAGCTTCGTATGGCATATAAGTCTTGATAAAAGAAGCTAAAACTTGATTACTTTTCTTTCTGCTTTTCTTTCATTTTTTTCAATATATCCGCTGCATAGTCTTTACCACCTAAACCAAATGCCAGTCCAAAAGCCAAACAGATTGCTCCAAATATTAAGATAAATGCATTTGTAATTATCGATTGGGCTATATTAAGCTGTCCCAATACCAGGAATATGGTAAAAACAACAATTGCATAATAGGCTATTTTTTCAATTATTTCAGCCGATTTATCTTTCATGTTTTTCAATGATGATGATAAAACCGTTGAGACAAATTTGGCTATATAAAGACCAAGCAATAAGATGATAATAGCAACAATAATATTGGGTATAAATAATACGATTTCATTGAATAAATCTCTTGCACTGGTCAGTTGCAAAGAATTCAGAGAAGCCATAATTACTGTTAGCATAATGATCCAATAGAATAAACTACCAATTAGATCGGTGACTGTAAGTTTTACACCGCCTTCCTTTAAAAATTTTTCAATTCCAACTTTGTCCGACAGAACATTTAGCCGTACTATTTGAAGTAGTTTAATTATAGCCTTCTTAATAAGCTTTGCTATAATCCAGCCAATGAGAAGTATTAATAAAGCCCCAATAATTTTAGGCAAGGCTAAAGCAATTTCATTTAAAAACTGCTGTGAACTTTCGATAAAAATCTGTACCTGTTCTTTCATAGCTGTATATTTATATTAGTAAGAAAATTTTAATATTATAATTTACAACATTTTTATGTTATTTCATTGATTATTAGCAAAAAACCTACATTTTCCAGTGGAAAAATGGCTCGCAAAATGCAAAGAATAAACCTTTGAAGACAGTAATAGATTATAATTTACTTGCTATACTATGTGAGTAATTTTCTGATCTTTTAAAATACTCAATTTTTCATTGGGTACGGATCACTTCAATTTTTACTTTGGCCCGGACTTCGTAAAGATCGGCCCGGCGATCAATCAAAGGAGTAACAGATCCCAGTTCTCTCTGCTGTTTTAAATCTTCCAGGTTCAGATCAGCTATAACAACAGTCTCCGTATTGGGCTCCGCTTCAGCAAGGGTTCCATTGAGAGGGAAAACAAAATCACTTGGGGTAAGTATGGCTGCCTGTCCATAATTGATCAGAAAACTTTTTACCTGGGGCAGATTCCCTATGTTGCCTGCCATAACAACATAGATCATATTTTCAACTGCTCTTGCCTGGCTGGTAAAACGAACCCGGTTATAGGATTTACGCTCATCGGTACTGAATGGTACAAACAAAATCTCCACACCTGCCAGAGTTAAAAGTCGCGCTACCTCAGGAAATTCGACATCATAACAAACCTGGATAGCAATGCGGGCAAGACCCGTATCGAATATTTTTATGCCATTACCCGGTATGATCCCCCAATTGGCTCTTTCGCCAGGGGTTATATGCAATTTATCCTGGGTATATACTTCACCGGTAGAAGTAAATAGATGGGCAGTATTTTTAATACCCTCAGGGGTTTTTACTGGATGTGAACCTGCAATAATGTATAAACCAGTTTCTTTGGCCCGGCGACGAAAGAATTCCAGGTAGTTATCCGTATATTCAGCAAGTTGTTTAACAGCCTGAACGGTATCCAATTCGGGAGACATGGCAGAAAAAAGTTGCGCAGTAAATAATTCAGGAAAAAGCAGAAAATGACTATGGTATTCATTAGCAGTCTGAATAAAGAAATCCGCCTGTTGTTCAAATTCTTCCCAATTTTTAATTCGTCGCATCTGATATTGTGCGGCACAGGCCCTGACTTTACGTACAGGAGTTTTAAGAGGAGTAGCCGCTATTTTTCTTCTCTGCTCATTAAACCGCGGATTAAGCATCTCAAGAAAGGTAGCATAATCAAGACTACCGGCATCAACCAGGTAATCCATATGTACACCTTTTACAATATAACCTGCTTTCAGATGGGCCGAAAGAGCCATATCCTTTAATTTGCCTTCCTGAACCTGCCGTATATACTCTTCGGGGCTGATACGTCCGGCAAATTCGTAATATCCCGGAATACGGCCCCCGGCAACCATACGGCGTAAATTAAACCTGCCAAGTATTTTTTTACGCCCGATATACAACTTTCCGGCTACGCCTTTACCTCTCCAGTCGGGATGCACAGCAATATCGGCACCATAAAGGGTATCACCTGCCGGATTGTGTGTGCTGAATGTGCCGAGACCGGTAACTTCGGCATAGGAATACCAGGGCGAATCATCGTCGATCTGAACAATAAGGGAAGTAGCATAACCCACAATAACTCCATCCGCTTCAGCCAGTAATTGTCCATCGGGAAAAGCATGAAACTGGTACTCGTAATTTCTTATATCACAAAGGTCTTTACGGTGAAATTCAGGATAAGCAGCCTGTTGCACTTCCATTATAAATGGTATATCTTCTTCAGTCCACCGCCGAACCAAAATTTTACCGGATTTCTTATCATTCATCTTTTTTCAATTTAAGAATAAATCTAATTGTTTTATTGAAAAGTATTAGAATAGACTAATACTAACTCATGCGATATTATTGATGATAAATAACAAGTTTCATAATGCTTGTTGTCAGTAATTCGGCATTAAAGTTCATAGGTAAATTCCAAAATCATGTATTCCGGACGTTCATCTTCAATCAGTTCAAAGCCAAGTCGTCCTGAAAGTGTTGCAGGATAATCGTTAAAATAGCTAACATCTCCCAATATAACTTCTTCAGATGATCTGTTTTTAACAATGGTATTTTCTTCCGCAGCATATACCAGGTCTAAATACCTGATATCGTTCAAGTCGAAACTGGTAGTATAAGTTAAATCAGCCGGGTGCCAATATCCTTCCTCATCCAGTATTTCTGCCCACTGGTGGTGATAGTCATAAATATTATCATCATTATATCCATATACAATGCCCCAAACCGAACGGGCCGGAATATTCGCAGCCCGGCATAAGGCAATAAATAATCTTGAAAAGTTCATACAAGTACCATAACCTAATTCATAGGTACGCGATGCCTTTTCAAGAAAAGAATCGTGATATATGTTAAAATCGAGATGACTTATAACAAATTGTTGTATCCGTCTTGCTTTATCGATATTACTCTGATAACCATTTGTTAATTCAAGA
>Ga0307441_1000476_pt1 | contig 14719 bp, 15 predicted proteins | sample SalMarWE160420MG_FD_202149 | JGI IMG/M metagenome (GOLD analysis project Ga0307441, IMG submission 202149) | Salt marsh sediment microbial communities from the Plum Island Ecosystem LTER, Massachusetts, United States - WE1604-20 | ecosystem: Environmental > Aquatic > Marine > Intertidal zone >... | reverse complement strand
TCGGTTCCTCCCCCGCGACGAACCACCGCAGCGTGGGGGCCAGGTTCAGCACGCCCGCCGCCGCGACCCCTACGGTGCCCAGCACGCCCAGCGCCACCACCGTGACCGTGTCGCGGTGCGAGAAGGTCGCCGAGGTGTGGCCCGTGAGGGGGACCAGGATGGCCGACGCGTCGAGCAGGCCGATGACGTAGGCCAGGGCGAGGGCGACCGCATACTGAATCGACAACCAGCGCGCGGATTTGCGTTGCCGCGCAGGCGATGCGGCCGCGGCCCTAGGCACCGTTGTTCGGCCCGCCCGAGTTCTGACCCGGGATGTCGGTGATCGGCAGGTTGGGCATCGGCTTGGGCGAGGGCGTGTCGGGCAGCGTCGGTATCTCGCCGGCCGGGATGTCATGCAGCACGTTGGCGGGCGGCCCGTTTTCGCGGCCGCCGTAGCTGCTGCCGGGCGCCCGCGGCCCCAGCAGTTGGCTGACCGTCACCAGGCGGTAGCCGTTGGCCTTGAGCACCGGGATGAACCGGTACACCAAATCGACGGTGCTCGAGTAGGTGTCGTGGAACAGCACCACCGAGCCGGGCTTGACGTAGGTCATCAGCATGGAGCGGGTAGCCGCCGTGTTCGAGTCGTTCATCCAGTCGAAAGGGATGACGTCCCAGAGGATCTCGGCAAGGCCGAACCGGGCCGCGGTCTGCCGCACGGACCCGTTGGACAGGCCGCCGGCGGGGCGGTACAGCGTAGGGGTACGACCGGTCGCGGCCTGGATCGCGTCGTTGGCGTGCGAGAACTGGCCCGCGACGTCGTCCGGCGGGATCGTGGTCATGTTGGGGTGTTCCCAGGTGTGGCTGCCGATCTCCATCCCGGCATCGGCGATGCGCCGGGCTCCCGCCGGGTCGGCCGCCACCTTGTTGCCGATCAGGAAGAAGGTCGCCTTGGCGTCGTTGTCCTTCAGGATCTGCAGCAGCCGGGCGTCGAACGGGCTGGGCCCGTCGTCGAACGTCAGCGCGACGCACTTGACCGCCGAGCAGCTGAGGTCGTCGGCGCGGGTGACGTGGCCGGTCAGGCCGCCGATCACCAGCACCGCGACGGCGGCCGCGACACCGAACACCATGCGCCCATAGCGCCAGGCCTGGCTGTCGGGTCGTTTCGGCACCCTGAAAGCTTAGCTAAAGGCCCGCCCCGCACGGCGGCGTCAGTGCGGCCCGGCGATCTCCTCGAGCATCTCGGTGACCAGCGCGGCGATCGGCGAGCGCTCGCTGCGCAGCAGGGTGATGTGGGCGAACAACGGGTGCCCCTTGAGCTTCTCGATCACCGCGGCGACCCCGTCGTGGCGGCCCACCCGCAGGTTGTCGCGCTGGGCGATGTCATGGGTCAGCACCACCCGGGAACCCGCACCCAGCCGCGAGAGCACCGTCAGCAAGACGTTGCGTTCCAGCGACTGCGCCTCGTCGACGATGACGAACGAGTCGTGCAGCGAGCGGCCCCGGATGTGGGTCAGCGGGAGCACCTCGAGCATGCCCCGGGACAGCACCTCCTCGAGCACCGCCGGGCTGGCCAGGCCCTCGAGGGTGTCGAAGACCGCCTGCGCCCACGGCCCCATCTTCTCGCTCTCACTGCCGGGCAGGTAGCCCAGCTGCTGGCCGCCGACGGCGTACAGCGGGCGGAACACCACCACCTTGCGGTGGGTCCGCCGTTCCAGCACCGCCTCCAGGCCCGCACACAGCGCCAGCGCCGACTTGCCGGTGCCGGCCTTGCCGCCCAGCGACACGATGCCCACCGACTCGTCGAGCAGCACGTCGAGCGCCACCCGCTGCTCGGCCGAGCGGCCGCGCAGCCCGAACACCTCGCGGTCGCCGCGGACCAGCTGGACGCGCTTGGCGGCGGTGACCCGCCCCAGCGCGTGGGAGCTGCCGCCCAGCAGCCGAACGCCGGTGTGACACGGCAGGTCTCGCGCCTCGGCGAGGTCGATCTCGCCGTCGGCAAACAGCGCGTCGATGTCCGCGGCGGCGGTTTCGATCTCGCACATTCCCGACCAGCCGGAGGCCACGACGTCCTGCGCGTGGTACTCGTCGGCGGCCAGGCCCACCGCGGCGGCCTTGACCCGTAGCGGAATGTCCTTGCTGACCAACGTGACTCGCCTGCCCTCGGCGGCGAGGTTGGCCGCGCAGCTGAGGATCCGGCAGTCGTTGTTGTCGCTGCGGAAGCCGGCCGGCAGCACCGCCGGGTCGGTGTGGTTGAGCTCGACGTGCAGCGTCCCGCCCTGCGTCCCAACCGGAATGGGCTGATCCAGCCGTCCGTGCTCGAGACGCAGATCGTCGAACAGACGCAGCGCCTGACGGGCGAACCATCCCAGCTCGTGGTGGTGGCGTTTGGCCTCCAATTCGCTGATCACCACCAGTGGAACCACCACCTCGTGCTCGGCGAACCGACTGCACGCCCACGGGTCGGACAGCAGCACCGAAGTGTCGAGAACGTAGGTCCGGAGATCGGTCACGTAGCGCTCCTCGAGCGGGATGAGCCCGCGCGGACCCGCACAGGCGTATCGGCGGGGATTGCGGCACCAGGACCGGGGCCGGTCCTGCCGTAGTCGTACCGAGAGGTGCCGCCCTGGCAGCAGAGCATGTCGCTGGCCATCACCAGTGACGCTACTCCCGTCGCGTCATTGCCGCCGTGCAGGCGCGCCGGGTCGACCCGACGAGGGCGGGCTCAGCCGAGGACGAATTGCCGCAGCGCCGGCTCGTCGGCCACACCCCACGCGGTGATGCGGTCCGAGATCGCCTGCCGCAGGTGTTGCGGGCCGAAAATGCCCGCCTCGGCGACGTTGTGCAGCTTGTCCTGGTAGGCGTCGATGTCGGCGCCGGGCACCTGCAGGTCGGCCGCGCGGGCTGCGATCGCCGCGATCGTCTCCTCGCGCGTGTACTCGAGGCAGTGCGCGACGAGGTTGGAGAAGAACTCCTCGTGCCGCACCTCATCCCGGGCGATCCGGTCGATCAGCCCGGCCAGGACGGGCTCCTCGACCTTGGCGGCCAGGTTGCCGCAGAAGACGGCGTGGGTGCGCTCGGTGAACGCCATGTACACCAGGGTTTCGACCTGCGTATAGGTGTCGGCGCGATAGCCCTTCATGACGTGCTCGACGCGCGCCTCTTCGTTGGCGGTCGGGTCGACCTCGCGGGTCACCACCAGGTACTCGCGCAGCGCGATGGCGTGCAGGTGCTCCTCCGCGGTCCACCGGCCCAGCCAGCGGCCCCACCACTCCTCGAGGATGAAGTGCTCGACGAGCTCGCGGTGATGGCCGGCGAGGTTGTCCTTGAGCAGCAGCATGATCTCGCAGGCGTCGGTGATGTCCCTGGGCAGCGTCACCTGGGACGCGTCCCAGTCGCGGCCACCGAGGTAGGCGAAGTTCTCGCCCCGTTCGAACGGCACGTAGTCGTGGGCGAACCAGATGTCCTCGGTGTTGAGGTGGCGGTCCATGTTGGCCTCGACGACGGGTTCGAGTTCCAGCGTCAGCGCATTAGCGACAGGTTTCTGTGCCATGGGGTTACCGTAACCCGCGTACACAGGTTCGTGAAAATTCCGCCGCCGTGTCGCGGGCAACTGGTGACTTTGGTCCCTCGCCGGGCTAGGCCCGATTGCCCGACTCCTCAGCGGCCCGCAACGGGCCGCATCGTCGCCGGGCTAGCGGTCGACCAGCGTCCAGTCCTCGATCCCCTCGTAGAGCGGGAAGTTCGAGGCCAGCCTGGTGACCCGCTGCCTGAGCCCGGGCACGTCGGCCGACGCCCCGCCCACCAGCGCGGTGGCGATGATGTCGGCGACCTCGGTGAACTCGTCGTCGCCGAAGCCGCGGGTGGCCAGCGCCGGCGTGCCCACCCGTAGGCCCGAGGTCACCATCGGCGGCCGGGGATCGTTGGGGACCGCGTTGCGGTTGACGGTGATGCCGATGTCGTGCAGCAGGTCCTCGGCGGCCTTGCCGTCGAGCGGCGAGTCGCGCAGATCGACCAGCACCAGGTGGACGTCGGTGCCGCCGCTGACGACCGAGACACCGGCCTTGGTCACGTCGGGGGCGGTCAGCCGGTCGGCGATGATGCGGGCGCCGGACAGGGTGCGCCGCTGACGGTCGGCGAACTCGGGCGTGGTGGCGATCTTGAGCGCGACCGCCTTGCCCGCGACGACGTGCATGAGCGGCCCGCCCTGCTGCCCCGGGAACACCGCCGAGTTGATGGCCTTGGCGTACTCCTGCTTGCCCATGACCATGCCGGAGCGGGCGCCGCCCAGCGTCTTGTGCACGGTCGTGGACACCACGTCGGAGTGCGGCACCGGCGACGGGTGCAGCCCGGCGGCGACCAGGCCGGCGAAATGCGCCATGTCGGTCCACAGCTTGGCGTCGACCTCGTCGGCGATCGAGGCGAACGCCGCGAAGTCGAGGGTCCGCGGGTAGGCCGACCAGCCGGCGATGATCACCTTCGGGCGGAACTCGAGCGCCTTGGCCCGCACGGCGTCCATGTCGACCAGGTGTGTCGTCGGGTCGACGCCGTAGAAGCCGGTCTCGTACAGCTTGCCCGAGAAGTTCAGCTTCATCCCGTGCGTGAGGTGGCCGCCATTGGCCAGGTCCAGACCCAGCAGCCGCTCCCCGGGCGTCATCAGCGCGTGCAGCACCGCGGCGTTGGCCTGGGCCCCCGAATGCGGCTGGACGTTGGCGAACTCGGCGCCGAACAGCGCCTTGGCCCGGTCGCGGGCGATGTTCTCCACGACGTCGACGTACTCGCAACCGCCGTAGTAGCGCCGCCCGGGCAGGCCCTCGGCGTACTTGTTGGTCAGCACGCTGCCCTGGGCCTGCAGCACCGCGCGCGGCACGAAGTTCTCCGACGCGATCATCTCCAGGGTGTCGCGTTGCCGGTGCAGTTCCTTGCCCAGCAGCTCGGCGATGTCGGGGTCGACGTCGGCGAGCGGGGCGGACATCACCGAGGCCGTGCCGGCGGGGGTGGCGGGAGCGTCAGGTGCAGCAGTCACGCGCCCCAGTCTATCGAGCGGCACTTTTAGCCAGCCCAGCCGTCGGGCTCGCAAACGCCCCTGCGACACTGGCTCTATGCCGCGGCTTAGCGAGCCGAGCCCGTATGTGGAGTTCGACCGGAAGCAATGGCGTGCGCTTCGCATGTCGACGCCGCTGGCCCTCACCGAGGAGGAACTGAAGAGCCTGCGCGGTCTCGGCGAGCAGATCGACCTGCTCGAGGTCGAAGAGGTCTACCTGCCGCTGGCCCGGCTCATCGGCCTTCAGGTCGCCGCCCGCCAACGCCTGTTCGCCGCCACCGCGGAGTTCCTGGGCGAACCGCAGCAGAACCCGGACCGGCCGGTGCCCTTCATCATCGGCGTGGCCGGCAGCGTGGCGGTCGGCAAGTCCACGACCGCACGCGTGCTCAAGGCGCTGCTGGGCCGCTGGGATCACCATCCGCGGGTCGACCTGGTCACCACCGACGGCTTCCTGTATCCGAACTCCGAGCTGGACCGTCGAAACCTCATGCACCGCAAGGGGTTTCCGGAAAGCTATAACCGCCGGGCGCTCATGCGGTTCGTGACCACGGTCAAGTCGGGTTCGGAGTACGCCTGCGCGCCGGTGTACTCGCACCTGCACTACGACATCATTCCGGGGGCCAAGCAGGTGGTCCGCCACCCCGACATCCTGATATTGGAGGGCCTCAACGTCTTGCAGACCGGCCCGACGCTGATGGTGTCGGACCTGTTCGACTTTTCGCTGTACGTCGACGCCCGCATCGAGGACATCGAGCAGTGGTACATCTCGCGGTTCCTGGCCATGCGCAGCACGGCGTTCGCCGACCCGGAATCGCACTTCCACCACTACGCGGCCCTCAGCGACACCAAAGCGGTCGCCGCCGCGCGCGAGATCTGGCGGTCGATCAACCGGCCCAACCTGGTCGAGAACATCCTGCCGACCCGGCCCCGCGCGACTCTGGTGCTCCGCAAAGACGCCGACCACTCCATCAACCGGCTGCGCCTGCGCAAGCTGTGACACGGGGAACGGGGCGGCCGCGGCGTGCCGCGGGGCCGCCCCCTTGCCGGGCCGGCGGCGCTACCGCGCCAGGCGACGCACGCCCAGGTACTGCAGCGCGGCGAAGGCGGCGGTGTAGCCGCCGGACGCCAGCATGGCGACCACCCCGATCGTCGTCATGGGCACCACGTCGGCGACCAGCACAGCCGCCACGGTGCACACGACGTTCGCCACGACGACGCCGATGCCGGCTCGGCGCGGGTTCGGCAACGCCGCCAGGGCGAACACCACCAGGCCGTAGAGCACGAACGCGGCCCCCGAGGCATACTCCGCGCCCGATGGCAGGCCGGTCACCGACGAGAGCGGATCGGCGACGACGGCGATGGCCAGCCCGCACAGCCCGTCAGCGTGGCGTCGGCGCGCATGGCGAAGCGCAGCAGCGAATCGGTCGAGTCGTACAGGTGTGGGGTGCCGGGCCGGGTTGCTCCGGAGACAGAGGTCATGTGCTCACTCCTCGTGATGGCGGTTTGGTGGAACAGGATTCAGCGTTCCGCCGGGGCACTGCCATCTCGACTCGCGTCGACTCGCGGCACTGCCAACCGCTGCCAATGACCCCGCCTACACCGCCTCGGCCTCGATCAGGCTGAAGGGCGACACGGTCTCGACGACCCGCGTCAGACGGAAGCCGGCCCGCTCGAGCAGCCGCACGTATTCCTCGGCGGTGCGCTCCCGCGCGGCGGCGCTGACGAACATGTCCAGGTCCAGCCATTTGCCGGCAAAGTCGCGGTTGTGTGCGGGGATCACCAGTTCGACGAGCACCACGTGCTTGCCCGTCGCGCACGCCGCGCGCACGTTGCGCAAGATGCGCTCGGCGTCCTCGTCGAGCCAGTCGTGGATGACGTTCTTGAGGACGTAGATGTCGCCGCCGGGCGGGATGACGCCGTCGAAGAACGAACCCTCGGCGATCTCGACGCGGTCCTCGACGCGATGTCTGCGCAGCTCCTCGGGGGCGTCGGCCACGACCTGTGGCATGTCGAACAGGACGCCGCGGGCCTGCGGTGTGGCGTTGAGGATGGCCGACAGCAGCCGGCCGCGCCCGCCCCCGACGTCGACGACGGTGACCTCGGGGCCGAAACAACCGAAGTCGTAGGCGGCCATGAGCGGCGCGATCGACAGTTCGGACACGTTGGTCATGGCCTGGTTGAAGATCTCGTGCAGCTCCGGCTCGCCGGCCAGGTAGTCGAACATGTTCTGGCCGCGCATCTCGGCGGCGGTGCAACGGCCCGCGCGGATGCCCTCGCTGAGGTGGCTCCACCGCTCACGCAGCTGGGGCGAGCCCGCCCATCGGGCCCACGCGGCCAGGGAGATCTCGGCGTCGCGACGCAGCGGCTGCGCCAGCGGCGTGAGGTCGTAGCGGCCGTCACGGCGCTGGCGAAAGATCCCGCGCGAGATCAGGGCCCGCATCAGCCGGTGCAGCGCGTCGGGATCCGCATCGACCGCGCCTGCCAGGTCCGCGGCCGACAGCGGCCCGTCGGCGAGCGCGTCGGCGATGCCGAGATCGGCCGCCGCCGTGATCGCCTGCGCGACCCACGCGTCCATCAGCATCTCCAGCAAACCCGCCGGGGCGGGAACCGTCCGGCGGTACAGCCGGCCGAGGTGATGCCTGGCGCGTTCGATCACCCGGATGACCTTCGCGGGCGGAAGCGTCGCCGTAGCCATTGCGTTCCCTTTCGGTGAGCGGTCCCCGCTGCGAGCGTAACCGCCGCGGCGCAGGTGCACCCGGCCCCGCAGGTCGGCAGCGATCAGCCGGGCCGCCGCGTTCTGCCAGTTGTGCAGCGAACACTGCGGAACCTCGGTGACCAGCCACTGCCAAGCCTGCCGCGCGGTGGGATCCAGGCCGGACGCAGTGGCGTTCTGCGCGTAGGCGCGCACCCCGACGACGTAGGGGAACTACAGCGAGTTGTAGTGGCGCCACTGCTCGGTGGTGCCGAAGTCACCGGCGTCGCGCGGCTTGAGCCGACCGATGGCGTCGGCCAGGACGGCCTCGAGCTCGTTGGCCCGCTCCAGGGGGTGATCGGCCGCGCCGCGGGCGGCCAGCCGCTCGTCGATCACGGGCAACCCGGTCAGCGGGCTGGCGACCAGCTTGGTCAGGTCGCCGTAGTGGCCCAGCGCCCGGCGGGTGAGCCGGACGAAGGTCTCGTCGTCGACGGCTTGGATGTCGCGGAGCGGATCGTCGGACCGCAGCGGCAGCGCCGCCCCGGTATGACCCAGCGCGGCGCGGTCGGCGCGCAGCGCCGGCGACTTCGAGAAGGCCAGCCGGTCCAGCGCCCCGGCGAACGGGTCGGCCAACACCTGCACCGCGACGGCGACCGCCAGGGTGGTGAACAACAGCACGGTCAGCGGGGCCTGCGCGGCGGCGTCGTGCCGCGTGACGGCCAACCCGACCAGCGCCTGAGCGCCGAACAGCACCGCCACCGCCATCGAGCCGGCGAACGAGCGCAGCATGTCGGCGCGTAGGGCCTGGCCCTCGTCGAAGGCGTCCCACAGCGCCACCGCCACGCCCAGCAGCAAGTCGAACCCGGTGGAGGCCAGCGCCAGCCAGCTGGGCAGCAGGCCCAGCGGGATGATCAGGATCGCGTTGCCGAGCGCGAAGAACAGCGTCGCCACCAGCGCGAAGCCGCACAGCCCGGTCGCCGCCAGCGCAAGGACCGGCTTACGCGGATCACGGGCCAGCAGGTACAACCCCAGCCAGCCGCTCAGCGTGAGCACCACCGCCGACAGCGCAGCCATCCACTCGGGTGGCAAGGGGCCGGATGCGTGCCGACCCGCTGCGCCCGGCTACTTGCCGTAGCGGCGGTGCCGCATGCTGTAGGCGCGCAGCGCCCGCAGGAAGTCCACCCGGCGGAACGCGGGCCAGTGCGCCTCGGTGAACCACATTTCCGAGTAGGCGCTCTGCCACAGCAGGAACCCCGACAGGCGTTGCTCGCCCGAGGTGCGGATCACCAGGTCGGGGTCGGGTTGCCCGGAGGTGTAGAGGTTTTCGGAGATGGCGTCGGGGGTCACCGCGTCGATGAGCTCCTCGGCGGTCGCGCCGTTGGCCAGTTCCTTGCTCAGCAGCGCCCGCACCGCGTCGACGATCTCCCGGCGCCCGCCGTAGCCGACGGCGACGTTGACGTGGAAGGGCGCCACGGCCGGCGTCGACGTCACCGCGCCGCGCAGCCGCCGGGCCGGCTCCTCGCCGAGCAGCTCGAGGTCCCCGACGGTGCGCACGCTCCACCGATTGGCCGGCGCGCAGATCTCCTCGACGACGTCGGTGATGATCTCGATGAGCCCGGCCAACTCGGTGGGGTCGCGCTGCAGGTTTTCGGTGGACAGCAGGTAGACCGTGGTCATCTCGATGCCGGCCTCCTGGCACCAGCGCAGCATCTCGGCGATCTTGGCGGCGCCCATCCGGTAGCCGTAGCTGACGTCGTCGTAGCCCGCGTCGCGCGCCCAGCGCCGGTTGCCGTCGCACAGGACCGCGATGTGGCGGGGAAGTTGGGACTTCGAGGCGGCCAGGCCCTGCCGCAGGCGCAGCTCGTAGACCTTGTACAGCGGCTCCTTGAGCCGCGGCGGAATGATCTCCACGAAGACACACCCTACTGTCGGGGCAACCGATTTCGGCCGCCATTGCCAGCCGACATCACCTTGCGACTGCGGCTCGTCGTCACCTTTCGCGACTACTGTGAATCTCAGCGGCCCCGGCCAACTTCCCGATGTACAAGCCCGACGTGCGAGGCAACAGGAGACATGAGCAGCCAGACCAGCACCTCTGCAGCTTCCAGCGCCGACCCCGAGTCCGACTCGCGGGCCCTCGTGCCGGAAAACCCCGTCGAAGAGTTCGTCGAGGGCGCCGCCCAGATCCTGGCCAAGCCGCGGATGCGCGGCTGGATCCACTTCTACTCGGCGTGGCTCGCGGTCATCTGCGGCGCGACCCTGGTGTCGGTGTCCTGGGCGGTCGCGTCGCCCCGCGCCGGTCATTCGACCCTGGTCTACGCCGCGGCGACCGTGGCGATGTTCGCCGTCAGCGCCACCTATCACCGCGTGCAGTGGAAATCGGTTGTCGCGCGGAACCGGATGAAGCGGCTCGACCATTCGATGATCTTCGTGTTCATCGCCGGCAGCTACACCCCGTTCGCGCGCCTGGCCATGCCGCAGAGCACCGGCGTGACGGTGCTGTGGATCGTGTGGGGCGGCGCGGTGGCGGGCATCGTGCTGAAGGTCTGCTGGCCCACGGCGCCCCGCTGGGTGGGGGTGCCGCTGTATCTGCTGCTGGGCTGGGTGGCGGTGTGGTACGCGCCGACGATCATCCACGTCGCCGGGGTGGCCGCGATGGTGCTGCTGGCCGTCGGCGGCGCGCTGTACAGCTTCGGTGGCCTGTTCTACGGCCTGCGCTGGCCCGACCCGTGGCCGCGGACGTTCGGCTACCACGAGTTCTTCCACGCCCTGACCGCGATCGCGGCGATCCTGCACTACATCGCCATGTGGCTGGCGGTGTTCTACGTCGGCCACCCGGCCTGAGCGCACATTGCGACCCGGCTACGGCTGATCGCCCGACGCTACGGCTGGGTGACGTCGGCCGCCGACCAGTAGGCCTTCATCGCCGAGATCTTGCCCGCGTCGTCGAACACCATGACGTCGATCGGCTCGATCACCATCCGGTGATCGCCGGCGGTCACGGTCAGCCGGAACAGGAAGGCCGCCTCGGAGCCGGCCACCCGCAGCGACACGAGCTCGCAGTCGCGCTGCACGCCGTTCATCGCCGAGTAGAAGCCGTGGATCGCCGTCCGCCCGATGTGCACCTCGCCGCCCCCGACCGGGTCCTCGACCGTGGCGTCGTCGGCGTACAGCTCGACCAGGTCGTCGGCAGTGCCCTTGGCGACGAGTTCGATGTAGCGGTTGACGGTGTCGGTGATCGCTTGGGTCCTGTCGTCGGCGTGCGGCATGTGTCGCAGGGTAGCTTCCGGGTTAGCGCCCGGGCACACCCAGCACCGCCGCCAGCTCGGCGACCCGGGTCACCGGCAGGTCGCACGTCCGGCCCCGGCACACGTACGCCGCGTCAGCCTCGCCCACCCGGTCGCGGCCGGCCAGCAGCGCCGACGAGTCCGCCGCGCCCCCGACGACGATCGCCCCGCCCGGCGCCAGCCGGCGCGCCTCGGCCAGCAGCGCCGACTGGGACGGGTCGCAGGCGACCGCGATCTGCAGCGGTCCCCGCACCGCCGACTCGGCGACGGACACCCAATTGCCGGCCGAGCGCGGCGCCTGCGCCAGCAGGATCGAGTGGGTGGCCAGCGCGTCGGACGCCGCCTGCAGATACCGCTCGGCGCGGTCGCCATCGACCAGGTGCGCCGCGGTCAGCAGCGCCTCGGTGATCGACGACGCGCCCGAAGGGGTCGCCCCGTCCAGCGGGTCGGCGGGCCGCCACATCAACCGCTCGGCGTCGTCGGGGGTGTCGAACCAGCGGCCGGCCCGCTCCCAGTCGGCGAAGTGCCGCAGCGCCGCCTCCAGCAGCTCGGTCGCCCTGGTCAGCCAGGCCTCGTCGGCGGTCAACTGGTAGAGCGCCAGCAGCCCGGAGGCCACCATGGCGTGGTCGTCCAGGGCGGCGGGGCCGTCGCCGACCACCCCGCCCAGGCTGGTGCGCCGCAGCCGGCCGTCGACGACGTGCAGGTCCAGCAGCGCCGTCGCGCAGCGTGCCGCCGCGCGGGCCAGCTCGGGTTCGTCCAGGGCCACACTGGCCTCGGCCAGGGCGGTGATGGCCAGGCCGTTCCAGCAGGCGACGACCTTGTCGTCGCGGCCGGGCTGGACCCGCTCGCGCCGGGCGGCCAGCAGCGCCGAGCGGACCCGCTCGAACCGTTGCGGGTCATCGGGGTCGTCGCGCAGCTGCAGCACCGAGGTGCCGTCCTCGAACGTGCCCGACCGCGTCACCCCGAAAAGCTGCGCGGCCCAACGGCCGTCATCGTCCCCCAGTACGTCGGCCAGCTGCTTGCGCGTCCAGACGTAGGTCGAGCCCTCGCGGCCGTCGGCGTCGGCGTCCAGCGACGAGACGAACATGCCGGCATCGGACAGCTCGCCGAGCAGGAATCGCGCGGTCTCGGCGGTGATGCGCCGGGCCAGCGGATTTTTCGTGCGGCGGGCCCAGTGCGCGTAGGCGCGCAGCAGCAGCGCGTTGTCGTAGAGCATCTTCTCGAAATGCGGCACCACCCAGGCCTCGTCGACGCTGTAGCGGGCGAAGCCACCGGCGAGCTGGTCGTAGATGCCGCCGCGGGCCATCGCGGTGCCGATGCGCGAGACCGCCTCCAGCGCGGCGGGCGAACGGGTGCGTTCGTGGTTGCGCAGCAACGCCTCGAGGACCGACGACGGCGGGAACTTGGGCGCGCCGCCGAAGCCGCCGTTGACCTTGTCCTCGTCGGTCAGGATCGCCGCGACGGCGTGGTCGCACACCGCCGGCACCACGGCCGGGCCGCCGTCGGGCAGGCCCCCCGCCATCTCGCGCAACTCGTCGGCGATCCGGTCCGACGCCTGCTCGAGCTCGTCCCGGCGCTCCCGCCAGATCTCCGTGACGTTCGAAAGAAGTTGCAGGAAAGCATCTTTCGGGTAGTACGTGCCGCAGAACAGGGGGCGGCCGTCGGGTGTCAAAAAGCACGTCATCGGCCAACCGCCCTGCCCGGTGAGCGCGACGGTGGCGTTCATGTACACCGCGTCGATGTCCGGCCGCTCCTCGCGGTCGACCTTGATGCAGACGAACCCGGCGTTCATCGCCGCGGCCACCTCGTCGTCCTCGAACGATTCGTGGGCCATGACGTGGCACCAGTGGCAGGCGGCGTAGCCGACGGAGAGCAGGATCGGCACGTCGCGCATGGCCGCGGCGGCGAGCGCCTCCGGCGTCCACTCCTGCCAGTGCACCGGGTTGTCGGCGTGCTGGCGCAGGTACGGGCTGGTGGCCGCGCCGAGAGCGTTCGTCCGGGAAACGTCAGTCGGGTTCATCAGCGGATCCTGTCGGCCGCGCCGGCCCGCCGGGCTGTTCGGGCTCCTCGTCGGCGGGCGGGTCGACGGTGTCGGTGCCCTCGTCGGCGGCCTGGTCGGGGGCGGGGTGGTCGGGGTCGAAAGATTCGGGCACTTTCTTGAGCTGCCGGTTCATCGACCGCAGCAGCAGCAGCGTGGCGATCAGCAGCAGCACGATCACCAGCAGACCGATCGGGCTGGCCTTGCCGAAATCGGGGCCGTGGTTGTGCGGGGCGCCGTCGGCGAGCACCGTGAGCAGCGCGCAGTTCATCCGTCGGCCTCGATTCCGGCGAACAGGTCGTCCTCGGGCAGGCGGACGGGAACCCGGGACCGGGCCAGCTCGAATTCCTCGGTCGGCCAGAGCCGCTGCTGCAAGGCCAGCGGAGCGGCGAAGAAGTCGTGGTTGGGGTCGATCTGGGTGGCGTGCGCGCGCAGCGCATCGTCGCGCTGGCCGAAATAGGCCGAGCACTCGACGCGCGTCGTCACCCGCGACTCGAACGGGTCATGGTCGGGCTTCCAGTGCTCGAGCCACTTCTTGAACGGTGGTTCGTGGCCGTGCTTGACGGCTTCGTCGTGCAGCAACTGCATCCGCGCCCGCAGGAAGCCGTGGATGTAGTACAGCTTGGACACCGCCCACGGATCGCCGAGGTCCGGGAAGCGCCGATGGTCGCCGGCGGCCTCGAAGGCGCCGACCGAAACCTGGTGGCAGCGGATGTGGTCGGGGTGCGGATAGCCGCCGTTCTCGTCGTAGGTGGTGATCACGTGCGGCCGGAACTCGCGGACCAGGCGCACCAGGGCCTCGATCGACTCCTCCAGCGGCGCCAGCGCGAAGCAGCCCTCGGGCAGCGGCGGCGGCGGGTCACCGGTGGGCAGTCCGGAGTCGACGAAGCCCAGCCAGGTGTGTTCCACGCCGAGGATCTCGGCGGCCTTGGCCATCTCGTCGCGGCGGATCTCGGCCATGTGCCCACGCACGTCGGGCAGGTCCATCGCCGGGTTGAGGATGTCGCCGCGCTCGCCGCCGGTCAGAGTCACCACCAACACGCGATGACCCTCGTCGGCATACTTGGCGAGGGTGGCCGCACCCTTGCTGGACTCGTCGTCGGGGTGGGCGTGCACCGCCATCAACCGCAGGTTGCTCACGTGCCCCCTCGTCTGTGCGTTGGCATCTTTGTGTCGGGCTCTGCCGGCCGGCCGGTACGACCCTATAATTCCAGTTCTCGATCGCCGCACTTTCACTCAGGCCCTGGGCCGGGGTCGCGCGGCCGAGGAGTCCAGAGATGAATCACCCATGAGCCAGCCTTTTATTCCGCGTCCCGAATCCCGCTACGGGCGTTCGAGGCTGTCCGGGTTATCCCGGCGCACGGTGGTCATCGCGCTGGCCGTGCTGGCGGTGCTGGCCGGGCTCGCGGTCGCCGTCGTCGGCTACCGGCGCCTGGCCACCAGCGACGTCACGGGTTCGCTGGCCGGCTATCAGGTGATCGACGACGAGACGGCCTCGGTGACGATCAGCGTGACGCGCTCCGACCCGTCGCGGCCGGTGGACTGCATCGTGCGTGTTCGCGCCCGCGACGGCACCGAGACCGGCAGGCGCGAGGTCCTGGTGCCGCCATCGGAGGCGGCCACGGTGCAGGTGACGACGACGGTGAAGTCCTCCCGGCCGCCGATGATGGCGGACATCTACG
>Ga0307441_1000474_pt1 | contig 14757 bp, 17 predicted proteins | sample SalMarWE160420MG_FD_202149 | JGI IMG/M metagenome (GOLD analysis project Ga0307441, IMG submission 202149) | Salt marsh sediment microbial communities from the Plum Island Ecosystem LTER, Massachusetts, United States - WE1604-20 | ecosystem: Environmental > Aquatic > Marine > Intertidal zone >... | reverse complement strand
TGCCCGATTGTGCGTTGGTTATCACAGTGAGTCCCTCTGTTTGGTGGTTATGTCCTGATGGAGGTGTAACGAGCCGCCGGGTCGTTACACTTCCAATGTGAAGGAGGCCGGCATATGCTGCCCGCATGCCCCACTCAGACCCCGACAGCCCGGCGGACGACGCCACCCTGGCGCGCCGCGTGGGCCAGGCGGCACCCGCCTGCGACCGGGACGCCGAGGCGGAGCTGTGCCGGCGGCTGGCGCCGCGGGTGCGCCTGTACGGACTGCGGCACCTGGGCAACGAGGCGGCGGCTGCCGATCTCATGCAGCAGGTGATGATGATGACCATTGAACGACTGCGTGCCGGCGCCTTGCGCGAGCCCGAACGCCTGGCCTCGTTCGTGTTCGGCATTTGCCGCATGGTGGTGCTGGACCTGCGCCGCGGCCATGTGCGCCGGGAACGTCTGCTGGAAACCTACGGCGACGCGCTGACGCCGCCGGAGCCGCCCACGCCGAACCTGGATCAGGCACGCCTGGCACACTGCCTCGAAAGCCTTACGGAGCGGGTGCGTACCGTACTGCTGCTGACTTTCTACGACGATATGCCGGCCGAGCAACTGGCCCGCGAGCTGGCGATGAGCCAGGCCAATGTGCGCGTCATCCGCCACCGCGGCCTGGAACGGCTGCGCGCCTGCATGGGCGGAGAGGCCCCATGACCGACCCGTCCTGCACAGCGCCGATCCCCTGGGACACCCTGTTCGCCTACTGGCTCGGGGAACTGGAGCCCGACAGCGCGGAACAGGTCGAGGAACACTACCTGGGCTGCGCCCAATGCAGTCAGCGCCTGGAGCAGGCGGCCGCCCTGGCACGGGGAATCCGCGACCTGGCCCGGCGCAGCAGCGTGAACATGGTCGTCGATGACGGGTTCGTGAGCCGGCTGCGGGAGGAAGGCCGCCAGGTGCGGGAGTATCGGCTGACGCCGAACGGATCGGTGAACTGCACCGTGACCGCCGAGGACGATTTCGTGGTGGGACGCCTGGAGGCGCCGCTGACCGGGGTGCAACGCATCGACATGGTGACCCGGTTCAGTTTCACCGATGCCGACCAGCGCCAGGAGGACATCCCGTTCGTCGCCGACAGCGGCGTCGTGGTGGTCTCCCCAAGCATCGACGCCCTGCGCGCCATGCCGGCCTCCTCCCTGCGCGTGCAGCTGCTTGCCGTCGACAACCAGGGCGAGCGCATCATCGGGGAATACACCTTCAATCACACCCCTCATCCGTCGACATTGTCGGACTAGCGAAATTGAGCGAAATTGGGGACAGACCACGATTTTCGAGCAGTAAGGCGAAATTGCTTGGCGCGTCCCCGAAAAATCGTGGTCTGTCCCCAATTTCCGGCGGCTGCACCGCAATGAAAAGGTCTCCATTCGCTCTCGGCGCCCGGGTCCTGTGCATTCTGGCCACAGCCCTGTTCATGGCGTGTCAGGCCCCGGCCGCGACCCTGCCCACAGCGGCCGCCAGCAAGCTCCCCGCCGCCTGCCGCAGCCACTGCGTCAGCCCGTTCGGCACGGTCCTGGGGGTGGCGGACGGCGTGCCCGCCTACTCCAACTGCAGCGCCAAGTGCGTCGATCTCAAGCCGGTCAAGGCCGACGGGGTCTACACGGGCATCAAGTGGCAGTGCGTGGAGTACGCCCGCCGATGGCTGTTGAAGCACAAAGACGCGGTGTTCGCGGATGTGGACGTGGCAGCCGACATCTGGACCAAGATCCATCATCTGCAGCGGGTGGACCACAAGGGCACCATTCCCCTGCAGAATGACCCCAATGGATCGCCCCGTCCGCCCTCGGTCGGGGACCTGCTCATCTATGCCAGAGCCTACCTGGGCACGGGCCACGTGGCGGTGATCACCGACGTGGACCTGCATTCACACGTGATCAAGGTCGCCGAGGAAAACTATCGCAACCGGAAATATCCAGGCGACTATGCCCGCAAGATCGATCTGATCGAGCGCCACCATCGCTATTGGGTGCTGGATCCCTATGTGTTGGGCTGGAAGCACGCCACCGAACAGCGGTTTGCGGGCAGTCGTCTCACGCCGGCGGCGAGACACTCGACAAGAAGATAAATTTGTCCCCTTTCGTCGTCCCGCAATCGTCAGCCAGCGCCGCCGCGCAGGTTGGTTAGCCCCGTAGGTTGGGCTGAGCCCAGCGAAGCCCAACAACCACAACCCACCCCCAAGCGACACCGCACCCCGTTGGGCTTCCTCCGTCAGCCCAACCTACGCATGCGGCACCCACCTCCAGGTTGCCCCCCTCGCAGAATGCGCCGCCTCGCGGGTTGGGCTGGCACCGACTTCCGAAACACGCCACGGAATAGAGGATATCGGGCAACAGGCGCGCCCTAGCGACGTGAAATCGTGGTCCGTGCCCGGTCATCCCCCTTGGTTCAGGAGGCGTTCAGGATTGGGCCCTATACTCTGTCAGCGTCAGCCTTGGGTTTCGATCTGGAGGTCATTGAGATGAAACGAACCACGATATTGCTGTTTTCGCTTTTGGGATCGCTGGCCATGGCCGCGCCGTCATACGCGGACGACCACTACCGGGGGCACCAAGACAGCCGCGAGCAGCAGGACTACCGCGCGCAACAAGACCACCGCGGGCGCCAGGACTACCGCAGGCATCAAGACGACCGCCGGGATCGGGACTACCGCAGACATCAGGACTACCGCGGGCAACACGGCTATCGCCCAGGCCCCTACAACCAGCACCGGCATTACGATCGCTACCGGCACGGCGACCACGATTACGCCTATCGCGGCCACTGGCGGTCCTGGAACAGCTGGGAGGCCTATCGCCGGGAGCACCGCGAACGCTTCAGACACGGACGCTACTATCGCCAGGACGGTCACCTGATGTTCCGCTTCTGCGATCCCCAGGGCGGCTCCTGCTTCTTCTTCTCCATCGGCAGGTAGGGCGACCGCGAAAGGGGTCGGAGACAATCAGGACGAGGACTGATTCCCGGTGGTCTCCGCCCCCTTCAACCGGCAAACCGTAGGTTGGGCTGAGTTCCGCGAAGCCCAACACAACGCCCTGCCCGACCGGGACCCTGTTGGCCTCCCGTAGGTTGGGCTGAGCCCGGCGAAGCCCAACACAGCGCCTTCCCCAACCGGTACCCTGTTGGGCTTCCTTCGTCAGCCCAACCTACAAGGCCTAAGGCCCGCAAAACCCAACATTCAACACTGTGCCCAATACCGCACCCCGTTGGGCTTCCGTAGGTTGGGCTGAGCCCCGCGAAGCCCAACACAGCGCTCTGCCCAACCGGGAACCTGTTGGGCTTCCTTCGTCAGCCCAACCTACAACCTCAGCCCAACCTACAAGCTCAGCCCAACCTACAACCTCATCCCACCCTACGACCGCACACCAACCTACGAGGTCCGCCCCACAATCCATGTTGGCTTCATTCGGATGCGCGGGCTCGCCCCTCCGCTACCTGGCCGGCCACCAAACCTCGTCCCGCGGTGGGAATCTACTGCTTCAACCGATACCCGGTTTTGAACATCCACCACACGAGGGCGAGACAGGCTGTCAGGAACACCAGGATCATGGCGAGGCTCATCGCCACGCTCACGTCGGCGATCTCGTAGAAGCTCCAGCGAAAGCCGCTGACCAGGTACAGCACCGGGTTGAAGCGCGTGACCGTCTGCCAGACCGGCGGCAGCATGTCGATGGAGTAGAACGTGCCGCCCAGGAACACCAGGGGGGTGATGACCAGCAGCGGGATGAGCTGCAGCTTCTCGAAATTGGTCGCCCACAGCCCAATGATGAAACCGAACAGGCTGAACGAGATGCAGGTCATAATCAGAAAGCCGAACATCCATACCGGATGGGCGATGTGCAGGGGCACGAACAATCCGGCCGTGGCCAGGATGATCAGCCCGATGAGGAACGACTTGGTGGCCGCCGCGCCCACGTAACCGATCACGATCTCCACGAACGACACCGGCGCGGACAGCAGTTCATAGATGGCGCCGGTGAACTTCGGAAAGAAGATCCCGAAGGAGGCGTTCGCCAGGCTCTGGGTCAGCACAGCCAGCATCACCAGCCCGGGTACGATGAACGAGCCGTAGGACACGCCGCCCACCGACTGGATACGCGAACCGATGGCCGAGCCGAACACCACGAAGTACAGCACCGTGGACAGCACCGGCGAGGCGAAGCTCTGCAGCGCGGTCTCGAAGGCCCGCCGCATTTCGTACTTGTAGATGACCCGAATCGCGTAGATGTTCACGACTTGATGCTCACCAGGTTGACGAAGATCTCCTCCAGGGAGGTCGTGGTCGTATTCACGTCCTTGATCACCAGCCCGGCGTCGCGCAGGCCCTGCAACAGTTCGTGGATACCGGTGTGCGCCTTGCGCGGGTCATAGGTATAGACCACCCGCGTACCGTCCCCCCTCAGCTCCAGAGACCAGGGACTCAGCGTATCGGGCAGAGCCGGCAGCGGGACTTCGAGTTCCACCACCAATTGGCGTTTGCCCAGCTTGTGCATCAAGGCTTCCTTCTCATCCACCAGCAGCAGCTTGCCCTGGTCAATGACCCCCACCCGATCGGCGATCGCCTCGGCCTCCTCGATGTAGTGGGTGGTGAGGATGATGGTGACCCCCGAGGCCCGCAGCCGCCGTACCAGCGCCCACATATCTTTGCGCAGCTCCACATCCACGCCCGCCGTCGGCTCATCCAGAAACAGCACCGCCGGCTCGTGGGACAGGGCCTTGGCGATCAGCACGCGCCGCTTCATGCCGCCCGACAGGGCCATGAGCACGTTATTCCTCTTCTCCCACAGTGAGAGGTCCTTCAACAACTGTTCCAGATAAGCCGGATTCGGCGCCTTGCCGAACAGCCCGCGGCTGAAGCACAAGCTGTTCCAGAGCTTCTCGAAGGCCCCGAGACTCAGCTCCTGGGGCACCAGGCCGATTCGGCTGCGGGTGAGGCGGTACTCGTCGACGATGTCATGGCCGTCGACGGTCACCGTGCCGGCGGTGGCATTGACGATGCCGCAGATGATGGAGATTAGCGTGGTCTTGCCCGCGCCGTTGGGGCCGAGCAGCGCCAGAATTTTGCCCGGCTGGATATCCAGGCTCACATCCTTCAGCGCCTGAAAGCCGCCGGCGTAGGTCTTGGACAGGTTGGAGATGGAGACGATGGGTTGCATCGCGCAACTATACTAAAGGCGAATCTGTTTACAAAAACAATGCGCGGGTCCGACCCCGATACTCCGGTTGGAAACCGTGGTCCGTCCCTGAGTATTTGAGCCTGGAGCTAAGGCGGGGCGATCACTCACAGAATGTAGTCTATATTGTGGTAAACCAAGAACGATAACCGGATGGGAGGAATCCATGGAACTGACTGGCATTATTGGCCTGATCGTTCTGATCGCGGACATCTATGCGATCTTGATGATTCTGCAAAGTCCGGCGACTACCGGGGAAAAACTGGTCTGGGTGCTGGTGGTGTTTCTGCTACCGGTGATCGGACTCGTGATCTGGTACGTTGCAGGCCCGGGCAAGAAACCATTCTGAACCCTCCAGCACTCGGCGGGCTAACACCCGATCAGGTCCTGTAGGGCGCAGTAACCGAAGGGCATTGCGCCGGATGTGCGAAAGCCAACATCAGCCCCGTAGAGTACGATAAGCGCAGCGCATTGTACCGAACAACGGCTGTCATTGGTCCAATGCCGTTCGGTCATTGCACTCCACGTTGGCTGAGCCTACGCAAGAATAGCCTTGAATTCATTGGGGTGCGCGGGTCCGACCCCGCCGCTATTCCACCTCCGACCTCCGGACCTCGGCTCTCACCGCGAAATAGCGCAGGGGGTACCAGATGCAGACGGCGAATGCGTAGGTGAGCATTCCGTAGGCGAAATAGCAGCCCCACTGGGTTCCCGAAGGGTAGAAGTAAAGGAGGCTGCCGCCCAGCACGCCGATAAACAGACCGGGCAGCACCAGGAACAGCAACCCCGGCCACGGCGGCATCTGCGCCACCACGCGCCGTGACAGCGCCGCCATCCCCTCCTCGCCCAACGCCCGCGCCAAGGGGATCTTCGACGCATTGGATGCGGCAACGATGAACGATGCGGTCAGGACAATGATGCCGACCGGCGGCGAAACGTAGGCGACAAGGCCAATCAACACCGTCAGCAACGCATAGGGCCAACCGAAGCGCCTCACCAGCGAATTGGCTTCGAGCTTTAACGTCGGGGTCACGAGATACGTGGTCCAGACATCCGCGACGCGCGAGCAGACCGCCAGCGCGGCAATCACATGAACATATGGTTGAATCAAGGTTCACACTCCCCCGCTTCCGCCCTGTCTGCGGATTGAGCTCTCGAGCTCCTCATGCGCGACCGCGGTCGGGCGCAGCCGGCTTAATCGCGCGTGGTCGCCCGGCAACCCCCGCAGACGCCATTGGGCCTGACATAGACATCGGGCCGCTCGCCAAGCATTTCATATGCCCCATTGAACGGCAAACGGAAGGGAGCCGATTCGACCGATACAACCCCCTTTTAGGCCACGGACTGTCGCAAAGGATAGTGTTTCGGCAGACCCCGTAGGGTGCAATAAGCGCAGCGCATTGCACCATCCAGCGGCGGTCATTGGTGCAATGCCGTTCGGTCATTGCACCCTTATATAGGCTGAAATGGGGCCGCTCTGCCACCGGCATCTGCGTGCAATGGACGATCACTCAACCCACCTCAACACGCTTGGGTTCATGACTCTGGCTCGTCCAGTGACTCCAAGGGAACCGTCGACACCGGGTCTTAGGGGGCGAACCAAACGTGGGGCGGCCCCTACCGCGCTCTCGTCGCGCGGCGCCCGGTGCCGCACTTCGTCACATAGGAGCGGTTATCGAAACCCGGCCTGGTACTGCCGTGCCGTCAGGTTCACGTGTTCTCTGACGCTGCCGGGAAGCGCGAAAAAGCGGGCGTTCTGTCGAAATTCGAAGACACGGTACAAGGCGTACTGCGGAGCGTGCTCCTCGGAGAAGGCGACCTCGTTGTCGGAAATCAGGAACGGCTGGTACTTGCCCGAGTTGGTCGTCTTGACCTCGATGAATAATTCCAAGTCCCTGTGCCCGTCGAAAGACCGGATGTCGTATCCGGCGCCATCACCCCGCTTCTTGCTCGTCCATTCAATCTCCTCGGCGAGATCCGGCCTGCCCAACGCATTCAGCCGGTAGCGCTCGAATTCCAGCACGAACTGTTCGCCGGCCTGGCCGAGGTTACGATTCCGCTGCTCGCGCTCCGAGAAGTTGTAGGTCCTCGGCTTGAACTCGCGGATGCCGTTCTGCCCGCCTTCCTCGGTACGTTCGGGCGGCTCATCCTTCACTCTGGCCCAATCCGTGGCCGCGGGCTCAACGGGTGCGGACTCGATTGTCGCATCGGCCTGCGTCTCGATCTGTCCGCGCCGGGCGTCGACATGGGCCGCCACCACATCCATCAGGAGCCGCTGATAGTTGAAGGCCGGCTTGTAGCCCCGGATATAGGGCAAGCCGAGGTCGATGAGAATGGCGCTGATGTTCTGGTGCTTGTACTCGATCGACCCTTCCGTGCGCTCCGCCAGATGGCGCTGCAGCGCCCGCCGGTGTTCGGCCTTGCTGTAGGGCGTTCCCGCCAGTTCCGTGAGCAGCATTTCCAGGTAGTCCGCGACGATCAGCTCGCACTCGAGTTCGCTCCAGTCGCCGATCGCCCCTCGAAGGTCCCTCCGCTCAGCCACATCGATGTTCTCGAACAGCTCGTACTTGAGCACCTCCCTGGAAGGGGTGTAGCGCAGCAGTTCAAACAGCTCATCGTCCAGGTAAGCGTAGGCTATGGCGTCCCTCAGCCGCCTCGGGCTCAAAGAACGGGTGAGGTCGCGGTACGCGACCTCCTGCCCCTCGGCGATGCGGTGGTGCCAGAAGCCTTCGCTGCGCAGGTGGAAGAACGGAAGATACGGAGTGGGCCGATCGCCGTCCGCCTGCATCATCCCGAAATGGTGGTTGAATTTCTCGATCAGCCGGTCGTCGAACGGAATCCGGTTGGTCTCTATCGCGCCCGCCTCTATCAGGTCCATCACCGCCAGCAGCAGACAGACCTTGTGGGGACTGGGGTGTGGCCCGCGGCGGTTGACGTTCAGGGCCCGAAACCGGTTGGCGTAGTCCTGGAGCGACATCCCTAGTCCCAGTACCGCGCCTTGGCGGGAATGATCCAGCGTATCCCGCCACGGGGATCTGGCTGGTCGCCCTCGTAACGGGGAATCAGGTGGACATGCAGATGCCCCACCGTCTGCCCGGCGGCCGGGCCGTCGTTGATGCCGATGTTGTAGGCCACCGGCGCGAACTCCGCGTCCAGTGCCTGCTTGGCCTCGTCCAGGGCTCGGAGGATCGCCTCGCGCTCCTCGGGTGTGGTCTCAAAGAAGGAAGCCACGTGGCGCTTTGGAATAATCAGAGTGTGTCCCGGGGCAACAGGATAGCCATCGCGGATCGTAAGGCAGTGAGAGTCTTCTGCAATGATGTGGTCTGCCGGTAGTCTGCAGAAAGGACAGTCGCCAGCGTTCACAGATCTTCTCCTTCGCAGACCATCGGTTTCCAAAATAACGCCGCCTGTCTCCGGTTCTATCCCGAACAGCGGGTCGATCCGCTACTTTCTAGCCCTCGTCCTCTTTCCCGGAGAAGCTTCCTGGTCACCCTCCGTAGCCAGTTGCATCAATGGCCGGCACGCCAACCAAACATCCGCACAAGCCCGAACGATCTTTCTTGTCGCCACCGCTGGGCACGTGTCGTACGGGAAATCCACCCCAACCTGAAGCTGCAGGTTGGAACGTCGACTCCGTAACGCATCGTAGCTCGCCTGCAACCACTGCGGCTGCACCTTCACACGGCCGCGGGCGCTACGCACCACCTCGACCGCAGTCCGCGGATCGAACCGAAGGACGCAGTCCAGTGTCCCTTGTGAACGCTGCGTCACGAAGTGTCGCTGCACGACCACCACGTTGGGCACTGAACCAGGCACCTCCCGGACGACGGCCATCAACGAAACCGTTATCTCAGCAATCAGACTCTCGAAGTCCTTGTAACTCTCGCCTAAGATATTGTTCCGTAGACGCGAGCGAATCCCGTTGGGCACCGTCACGTAGGCTTCCAGGCGGTCGTCGCGGACACCGAGTGTCAGGTGCGGATATTGCGTAAACTGCTTAGCGTGGCGCGCTTGCTTCAGCCCAATGAAGTCCCAAACCAGGCGCCCGCCACGACCGGTGATCGCACCCCGGCCTGGGCTGTCGGGATCTATATGAAGTTGCTTTGCGAGACGTTTGTCACCCCGTAACTCATCGCGCAGCAGCCCCAAGAGCCGCTTGGCTTGCAGATAGGTGTAAGGCTCGTCGTTACCGAAGGGTATTCCGGAAAACACGGTCAGAGTCCCCTTTTCCAAGTATCCATTGGTTGCCTCACGAGCCTCTGCCACCTCCAAGTATTCCCGGCAGATGCGTGCCCAGCGCGATCTTCGGGCTTCTCGATGCAGCCAGTTATAGACCTCTGTCCACTCCCGTACTAAGACACCAGGCACCATGCGCTGCCGCACCGATTTCACTGTCAGAATCAGCACTTCGGCCTCTGCCAGCCCACGACTGGCTGCCGTTTTCATATGTCGCCGAATCTGGTCCGCGGTGACCGCCGCCTGAAATTTCGTCTCGATTAGAAGAGCCCAACCGTCCCTGTCAGAGATGCACCCATCCGGCAACCCACGTTTGTCGGCCTCCTCTTCCGAAAAATCTGGCCTATCTCCAGGAAGAGACTGCTCGCGAATCTCCAGTTGCCTGCCCGCTACCCTTCGCCCAACACTCCAACTTATGAATCGTTGCAGCAGCACGCGATCCGCCTCAAGACAGCTCAATAAGGCATGAGTCAGGCGGTTCTCCGGCTGACTGTATTGATCGAAAAGGTTCCTCATCGAATAGCCGCGACGCTAGAAGCTTTGCGGTACCAGTCCGAGGCTGTTGATAGATTCATTCACTGCTTCCAATGCCTCATGAACCTGCAGCACTTCCTTGTAGTCCCAATACTTCAGGTTTTCCCGAAGCCCGGCGACCCCAGAAGCGTGCTTCTTGATCTTTTCCAGCTGGGCGGCATCCGATACGGCTACCACGCCCTGCACAGCGGGGTTATTCATCGACTTCAAGAGGTTGAGGATCAGGCTGTCGATCGAACCCTTCGTCTGCACCTCGAATACATAGATGACACGCCCCATATTGCCGATCGTCTGTTCCCACACGGCATCGACCTTGGAGCCATCTGCAACCTTGACCTCGGTTCGACTGGACAGACCCAACCAGGCGCCAATGTCGGCTAGCTTGTCCCGTATCTCATCGTGAATAAAGTCAGAGGTTTGCTTGTCGGCGTGCTCGACCTCCGATGGCTGTTTCTTGCCCCCGACTTCCTTGTGAATTTGACTCAGGTTGTCCTCCACTTGGAGTTCGTCCCAAATGAAATAATCCACGGTGAGCAGGGAGACGTCCGAAATGCCCTCCGAAGTCATTTCCGCCTTGATTTGTTTTGCTACATCAGTGAGCGCCTGGTACCTGGTCCCGGTGAGTTGATAGCTGTACCGTGGAAGGTTCGGCACACCGAGATAGTTGAGCCCGACATATGCTCTGCGGTTCCAAATCATGCAGTCATCGGGATGCGTGTGGCACAGAATCTCGCTCATCATCGCTGGACCCATCCCTTTGATCGTTTTTCGGAATTTGTTCCAACGATCGGCTACGGGTTCTTGTCCCCAGACAAACTCCGCTAGAGCCTGCCGCACCGGCTTCAGCCCATGGTTCTCGACCAGCTTGTCCACCACGTAGTGCTTGTTGCCCCAGATAAGCATCGCCCAGAGGCGGGATAGGAGTCATAGAGGTCTTCCTCCGTCATGGAAAGCAGCCGGTCTTTGCTCCACGATTGATAGTAAGCCACTCGTTCCCTGCGCTGCTCGATGTCCTTCCGATGCGATTCAGTCTCCGCTGCCAAGCGCTCTCTGTATTCCTTGATGTGTTCTCGCAACAGCACAACATTCATGGCAGGACATCCTCCGCCTCTGTAGCGCCCAGGTCGGTAGCGATCTCCCGGAACTGCGCCAACGCGGCCTCCAGGTCCTCGACGATCTCGGCGGCGATAAGGCCGGGCTCCGACAGCTTGTCGGAATCATCCAGGGATTCGTCACGCAGCCAGAAGATGTCCAGGCTGGCCTTGTCGCGGGCGATGAGGTCTTTGTAGTCGTAGGCACGCCAGCGGCCGGTGGGGTTCTTCTTTTCGGTGCAAGTGGCTTTGCGGTCGTGGCGGTTGGTCGGGTTGAAGCACTTCACGAAGTCGCCGAGATCTTCGCGCTTCAGGGGGTTGGTCTTGAGGGTGAAGTGCATGTTGGTGCGCAGGTCGTAGATCCAGAGCTTCCGGGTCCACGGGGTTTCGCTGGCGACTTTCTTTTCGATGAACAGCACGTTGGCCTTCACGCCCTGAGCGTAGAACAGGCCGGTGGGCAGACGCAGGAGAGTATGGACGTCGCATTCGTGCAGGAGCTTGCTCAGGGTGACGCCCTGCTTCTTGGCCTCGATCACGCCAGCGGCCCGCCGTCCACAAAGAGAAGGTAATCCGCGAAGCCGTGGCCGGCCTTCAGAGGGAATTCCCGAATGGCCACGCCCCGGTGGGCCAGGATATTGATTTCGCTGGCATGCCCCACCGCCCAGCCGGCCCGCGTCAGCAGCTCATCGATGGTTTCGCGCGCGTGCTGCTCCTGTTGAGCCATGCCGGTGTTTGATCTCCCTTTCTTATGTGGGTGATCGTACCACAGGGGTCCGGGTGGTGGAATTTTGGCGGACAAAAAATTGAGCAGACGCAAGCGGTTGAGACGGAGCCAGCGAACGGCTATCGCTGTTCATAGGAATCGTCGGTGCCGAAGAGTTTTCCGACAGCCACTGGGCCCGGCTGGTCGCCCTTATGCAGTGTTATGACCTTAACGCTGCACAAGGGTGTCAAGCCGCACGTCTTGCGCAATCATGCCTGAAATGGGAACGAACGGCCATGATTCTGCCGCTTATTTCGTGTTATGGCTTGGAACTCACTCAACTGCAGCCAAGCGGATCATTGGTGTCAGCCAAATATCATGTCGACTACAACTTTATTCAACACTCTTCAAAAGGCCGGCGAAATAGCGCTAGCCACCGCACTCCAACAGGTTCCGTCGGCTGCCATGGTCTGTAGAGGTCACTCAAAATTTCTGGCGGGCTTTCAAAACGTGGTCGCACCAGCGATGGCTTGTCGGTGAAGACGAACGCGAGCCCAATTTTGGAGTTTTCGGGCCTCATGGCCGCGGGGGCGCGTCGCGAGAGGCGCAGTAGTCTAGACTACTGGCCGCCACCGACGGCATCCGCCATAAACGCCCTCCTCGCATTGATGTAGTCATTACCGCAGGCCACCATCGCCGCCTCCGATTTCCAGTTATCGCAGCCTTTGGGTGGCTTGTACTGGGCTTCGAACGCCTGCTCCAGGGCTTGCTGGCGGGCCCAGCGGTCTGGGGCGGGCCGGGGCTGGGTTCGGACGGCCGCCGCGGGTGGGCGCAGAGCCCTTGTTGGCTTCGCGGTGACGGGGGCCGGCTGGCGTTTGTCGGCGGGGCTGTTCTGGAAGTCCGTCGATGCCAGCCACAGGAATCCGAATACGACCAGAACCGCGGCGACAAACCCGCCGGCCTGGGTGCGCGGGCGGCCGTTTGCCCAAGAGGGACCGTGCAGGGGCACATCCGGCGATGGCTGGGACTGGCTAGCTTCTGGACCGGCGGCCACGAGCCTGGTCAGGCTGGTGCCATCGACTAGCTCGATGTTCTTGCCCCGGGCAAACGCCTTCGCTTCGTTCGTGAACACGCCGGATATGACGACGAAGGCGCCTGCCGCGCCGTCGGCCACCAGCACGCCGTAGAGCTCGCGCACGATGCTCACGCCCACCTTGCGGTCTTTCCAGTGCTTGCACTGAACGAGGTAGCGGGCGCCATCCTTCAGCAGCTCAAGGTCCACCCCGCCGTCGGGCGCGGCGCCGCCCCACTCGCGGACCTGGTAGCCCTGGCGCCGGTAGGCCTCGCCCACCAGCAGTTCGAAGTCTTGCCAGCTCATATCGCTGAGGGATTGGCCCGAGGCGTCGTCGGCGACATGGGCATGCAGGCGCCGGCGTTTGGCGCGGCCCAGCAGGGAGGCAACGGAGCCCAGCCCGAACGCAGCGGGCAGGAGGTACTGGCCGATCGTGGCTAAGATCTTGAAGAACTGGCCGGGTATGGCCGCGGTCAGCCCGTGACCCTGGACCGAAACGGCCGCCGGCCCGGTGGCGATCGGGTGCAGCAGGAGATAGGTGGCAACGGCGAGGGCGAAGCCGACCCACCAGGGCAAGGCCGCCGTCGTTTCCATGAGGTCTTCGAACAGCGTTTTCCTGCGCTTTCGCCTTCCCATGTCGTCCCCTGACTTGCCCGTGGTTGGGTTAGTCAGTTTTTCGACAAAAGCGCGGGGTTCCTTGAGGCGGTCGGCCCGTTGAAACGTGTCAGTCACGCCGTGCCCGGAGGGGCCGGACACCCCCGGGCATAGCACGACCACCTTTTCGGCTGTTCCGGGCGGCTGACGAATTCGGCGTGGTTGCACCTGGACGACGTTGCGCTTGAGCCGGGCGCCTGGTCTTGGACGTGCCTCCCGCGGGCTTCCAGCCGCTTCCTGGTGAACTGTTACACCCTTGATACACCTCCCCTTCTCCCCCTGCCGCGGCGCTTGCGCGGTACAGGACTTCACTATACTTTTACTTTCGGCGCTTCCCCACCGAGGCGCCGGAAGTCGGAGGAGGAATAACGATGAACAGGAAATTCGTCCGGGTGTGGCCTGCGCTGCCGGCCGCTGCCCTCGCGTTGTTCGGTCCCGGCGTTGCAGCCAGCCCGGTGACCTTCACCCTGGACCCCAGCCAGAGCACGCTGACCCTGGTGCCCGTTTCCACCCGCACCGTCGGGGCGGCGGATATCTACGGGCAAAGCGGGGCGGGGCTGGTCACCGGCTACAGCGGCACCCTCTCCGCGGATGTCACCGCCGGGCACATCACCTTCCTGGGCGCTAGTCTGACGGCGACGGACAGCGGCAACGCGTTGCCCGGGCCGGCGCCGTCCAACTACGGGTTCCATTTCGCGGTGAGCGGCCTGGAAGCGGATGTCGCCCTGCGGGGCCTGCAGGCCACCGCCACCAGCGGCGCCCTGGGGCTGAGCGGCGGGGCGTTCGACGGGACCGGGGTGCAGTGGGGGCTGACCCACGGCATCGCGTCCGCGGATACGCAGTTCAGCGGCGGCATGGCTTCGCCCAGCGCCGACCTGACCGGCCTCAGCGCCTTCAACGGCGCCGCCGGCGGGACGCTGGCGGCCGACGGCACCCTCACCCTGCCGGTGCGGTGGATGGTGGGCACCGTGCTGAACGACGTGCCGGTGAGCGTCAGTCTGCATGGCAGTCTGGTGGCGACCAGCTCGGTGGTGCCGTCGGAGGTGCCGGTGCCCGGGGCGTTGTTGATGATGGTCACGGGGTTGATGGGACTGGGTGGGATGGCGTTGCGGGGGCGGTAACCGCAAGGGGGTTGTTGTTGGGCTTCCGTTGTTGGGCTTCCGTTGTTGGGCTTCCGTTGTTGGGCTTCCGTTGTTGGGCTTCCGTTGTTGGGCTTCCGTTGTTGGGCTTCCGTTGTTGGGCTTCCGTTGTTGGGCTTCCG
>Ga0307441_1000473_pt1 | contig 14769 bp, 12 predicted proteins | sample SalMarWE160420MG_FD_202149 | JGI IMG/M metagenome (GOLD analysis project Ga0307441, IMG submission 202149) | Salt marsh sediment microbial communities from the Plum Island Ecosystem LTER, Massachusetts, United States - WE1604-20 | ecosystem: Environmental > Aquatic > Marine > Intertidal zone >... | reverse complement strand
GCCGACTATTTGGAAGACCGATCAACGCAGCGAGATAGTGGATCGGCGCTGAATTTCGTGATCCATCCAGACGGTTTCCTGACATATCGGGTGATGGGAGAGCAGCGACGTGCGTTTCGGCCGCCCTTGGGTAGCGTCGTTGTCGACGACTTCTGTCCCATCACAGATGAGGCACATACCGAGCTGCTGCACGCGTTATTGCGTCTGGAGGTGTTCCACAGCATAGAGGTCGAGCTGCCGGTCGATGATCCGCTTCCACTCAAACTTATCGACCCGCGTGCAGTGCAAACTACGGCCGTAAGCGATTTCCTCTGGCTGCGAATCATGAATGTGCCCGAAGTGCTCGGCAAGCGCGCCTACTCGGCTGATGCCGATGTCGCAGTGGAGGTCACCGATCCGCTTAGTGTCGCGGGAGGACGATTTCTGCTCCAGACTCGTGACGGTGTCGGGACATGCCGGCCGCATGACGGGCCCGCCGATGTCGAAATCGGTCTTGCCGACCTGGGAACGATCTACCTGGGCGCGCATCGCGCGTGCGAACTTCACCGGGCCGGCCGCGTCACTGAATTACGTCCCGGCGCACTCCAGCGTCTTGATGCCGCCTTTGCGATTGAACGCGCCCCTTATTGCGGCACGTACTTCTGATCCGAGGCTTCCGGCGCGGAGATTGCTTGCAGCCGCAACTACTCCGCTGGCGGCCGGTAGTGCGCGGCCGAGTTCCGTAGCTGCCAGATCTGCCCAGGGCACAGTAGGTTGACCGCATACGACACCAGGTAATTGGCCGCGAATTCGTCGTTGGGTGTCACGTCCCTTTTCACATCACCCATCACATCGGCGTAAGTGCCACCTTGGCTGACCTTGTCGCAGATCCCGCGGCCGTAGCCGATCGCGTCATTGCCGGGAAAGTTGTAATGACGCCGCACCATTACGTCATAGACATATTCAACCTCGGGCGCCGGAGCGGCGTGCGCATCCGGTATAGGCACCTGCGCGGTCCCCACGGCGGCCGCGGCGAAGCCGATCGACAGGACGAGCGACTTCCTATGCTTCATGGCTGACGTTCCTGGTTGGGGCGAATCCCGATGGAAATATTACCTATCGTTACACAGCGTTCAGCGCCCGCCTAGCGCGAGATTCCCCAGCCGTCGCGCATGTCGACGACATGTCCACAACCAGTCCGCGTCGGGAGTGAAGGGGTATGTGACGTTGGACCCTGCCGGCTCCCCGGGACCCGTCGCTAATTTGACCGGCATGCCGGGTTTGTGGTTCCGAGGTCGACTGTTCGCCGGTCTGATCGCCGCGGTGCTGCCAGTGATCGGTGTCGGCGTCGTGCCGGCCGGGCAGGGTGCGGCCGATCCCGGGTGCGACAACGGGCAACCCGACGCCAGCCCCGTCGGAAACGGCGAGCAGGTGATCGTGGATTACTTCAAGGCGGTCAACCGACAGGACTATGCGACAGCATGGGGATACCTTGGCCGCCCGATGCGGGCCATATATGGCGCGACGTCACCGAATCAGGACGTCAACGGTTTATCGAGCTTCTCGTCGATCATGCGCCGGCACATGAGGTGCGTGCGGGTCACCCAGGTCGCCGTCGCCCGCTCCACCGATCCGGATGTCTCCGCTTCGCTCGGCATCCAGTGGTACCGAGTGACATTCGACGCCGAGTACCTCACTCCGTTCGGGGCCGGCGCCGGTACCCTGCCGCCGTTCTACAAGGCACACGCCGATCCGCATGAAGGAGCGCCACCGCCGCTGATCATCGGCCAGGGCACCAGCCCGTGAAGCCCGCGCGGCAGCGTGCCGACCGATCTGAGAACGCGCCCAGCCCCCCGTCGAGGACTGTTTATCGCGTGACCTCTTGAGGCGATCTCCACGGCCATGTGACGATTCTCTCAATGAATGCCTCGATGAAGGACCTTCAAGGCAAGGTGGCGGTCGTCACCGGAGGAGCCGGAGGCATCGGCCGGGCCTTGGGAAAGCGTTTCGGCCTGGAAGGCATGAAGGTGGTGCTGGCCGACGTCCTCGCCGAGCCGCTGGACGAGGCGGCCCGGGCACTCGCTAGGGAGGGCATCGAGGTGGCCGGCGTGGTCACCGACGTGACCGACTATTCCTCGGTCGAGTCGCTGGCCAAGGAGGCACTGCATCGCTTCGGCGCGGTGCACGTGGTGTGCAACAACGCCGGCACGGGCGGGGTCTCCGAGGGCTACATGTGGGAACACGACCTGGCCGACTGGCGCTGGGGGATCGACGTCAACGTGCTCGGCGTCATCCACGGCATCAAGGCCTTCGTGCCCCTCCTGCTCGAGCAGGGCGAGGGACACGTGGTCAACACCTGCTCGGGTAACGGCGGATTCGCGCCGATCGCCCGGGGGGCCATGGGCGGACCGGCCATGGCGGTCTACCCGATGACCAAGGCCGCCGTGCTCTGCCTGACCGAGAGCCTCTACACCCACCTGGAGATGACCGGGACGCGGGTGCGGGCGCACGTCCTTTTTCCCAGCGGCTTCCTGAACACCGGCATCTGGGAGTCGTGGCGGCATCGGCCGGAGCGCTATACCGCGACCCAGGAACGTCGCACACCCGAGCAGACCCTGGCAGAGGTCGTGGGTCGCTTCGAGGCCGCCGGCGCCCATGTCGAATTCACCCCACTCGAGACTGTCGCCGACCAAGTGGTGGACGGGATCCGGGCGGACCGCTTCTGGATGATGGGGCCGCCCACACCCGCCGAAGAGGTGGTCAGCCGCAAGGCGGCATCGATCCTGGCTCGCGGCGAGCCCGACTACCTGGTCGACGTTCTCGGCCAGCGCGCCGAAAGGGAGCCGGAAACCGAAGGAGGAAAACCTTGAGCACCAACACAGTTCGCTATGGTCCTCGCCCACCCGAGGCGCAAGTCGACCACGAGATCGACGCCACCAAGGCGCCCATCGCCACCGAGGCGGTGACCGTCACCTACCTCACCGACCCGGAGATCGTCGCGGCCGTGTTGCCCAAGCCGCTCGAGCCGGCGGCCGAACCACTGGTGCGGGTTCAGCTGCAGCGGGTCCGGATAGAAGGCAGGCCACCGTTCGGGTCCGCGGTCTTTTCGGTGACCGCCCGGCACGGCGACCTGCGGGGCGACTATCCCCTGTTCATGCCGCAGTCCACCGAACAGTCGGTCACCGGCGGGCGCGAAACATTCGGCGAGCCCAAGAAACTCGCCCACATCGAGGTGGACCGCGACGACGATAGCGTCACCGCCACCGTGGACCGGCTGGGCTGTCGGCTCATCCGGGTGAACGGCAGGGTCACCGGCCCGGCCGAGTTGCCGCCCGACCAGGTGAACACCGAGTTCTACTTCAAGTTCCTGCGCGCCCCCGACGGCAACGGCATCACCGACCCCCACCTGGTCTATGGCGAGTACCACCGCCACTACGAGCTGCTGGAGAACATCGACGGCACCCTCGAGTTGGGCGAGTCGGCCCTCGACCCGGTGGCCGACATCGTGATCCGCGAGCTCAAGTCGATCACCTGGTGCCGCCGGCGCACCATCCAGGTGGGGCGGATCGCGGCGCAAGTGCCGGCCGAGTGGCTGCTGCCCTACGTGCACCAGCGCTACGACGACGTGACCCTGTTGGCGGCCCGCGGGCCCGAGCCGGCGCGGGTATAGCCCATGGACCGGTACACGGTCATTTCGGCAGACTGCCACGCCGGCGCGGACCTGCTGGACTACCGCGAATACCTCGATCCGCAGTACCGCGACGGGTTCGACGGCTGGGCCAAGACGTACGTGAACCCGTTCGGCGACCTCACCGAGGCCGACGCCGAACGCAACTGGAACAGCGATCGGCGCAACGCGGACCTGGACGCCGAAGGCATCGCCGGAGAGATCCTCTTCCCCAATACCGTGCCGCCGTTCTTTCCGCAGGCGAGCCTGGCCGCCCCCCCACCGCAGACCGCCCGGGAGCTCGAGCTGCGCTGGGCCGGCCTGCGTGCGCACAATCGCTGGCTGGCCGACTTCTGCTCCTTGTCGCCCGAACGACGCGCCGGGGTGGGCCAGATCCTGCTCGGAGACCTCGACGAGGCCGTCGCCGAGGTGGCACAGATCGCCAAGCTCGGGCTGCGCGGCGGCGTGCTGCTGCCCGGGGTCGTCCCCGGTACCGGCATCGCCCCGCTCTACGCCGAGCACTGGGAGCCGCTCTGGGCGGCGTGCGCGGAGGCGGGCCTGGTGGTCAATCACCACGGCGGCAACGCCGGACCGAGCCCGACCGACGGCTGGGGCAGCTCGTTCGCGGTGTGGGTGTACGAGACGCACTGGTGGGCGCACCGGGCATTGTGGCACCTGATCTTCAGCGGCGCGCTTGATCACCATCCGGACCTCACCGTGGTCTTCACCGAGCAGGGCGCCGGCTGGATACCGGCGACCCTCGATTCGCTCGACGTGGCGGCGACCCGTTACGGGCGACCGAACTCGGCGATAGCCCGCTTCGCCGGGCCCACCGCCGGCTCGTTGCCCCTGCGGCCCAGCCAGTACTGGGCCCGCCAGTGTTACGTCGGTGCCAGCTTCCTTCGCCCGGTCGAGTGCGCCGAACGCCACCGAATCGGGGTCGACCGGATCATGTGGGGAAGCGACTACCCGCACCGCGAGGGCACCGCTCCCTACACCCGGGAGGCGCTGCGCCACACCTTCAGTGGCGTCCCGGCCGACGAGGTGGCGGCCATGGTGGGCGGGACTGCGGCGGCCGTCTACGGCTTCGACCTCCAGGCTCTCGCCCCCCTTGTCGACCGCATCGGGCCGACCGTGGCCGAGGTCGCCGACCCACTGGCAGCCGTGCCCGCCGACGCGAGCAGCGCCGCGTTCGAGCCCGAACCCATCCGTGCCTGGTAACGAAAGGATCGCCGTGGACCCTTACGTCATTATCTCCGCAGACTGCCACGCCGAGCTGCCAACCGAGCGGTACCGCGAGTACGTCGACCCGGAATACCGGGAGGACTTCGAGGCCTACCTGGCCGAGAAGGCCGCCGCGTCGCAGGTCGGTGGATTCATCGACGAGCAATTCGCCGAGCAGTGGTTCTCCGAACACGGCGAGGGCATCGCCGGCGGATGGGACGTAGGCCTGCGGGACAAGGAGCTCGACGGCGACGGGATCGTCGGCGAGGTCATCTTCCCCGACGCCGACGCGGTAACCGGGGTCGCCGGGGCTCCGTTCGGAGCCGGCCTGGCCCAGTCGGGCGGGCTGGACCCGGGGCGGGCGATGGCCGGGGCGCGCGCCCACAACCGCTGGTTGGCCGAGTTGTGCAGCCACAGCCCCGAGCGGCGGGCCGGGGTGGCGGTCGTGCCGATACTGGCAGACATCGACGCGGCGGTGGCCGAAATCACCCGAGCGGCAGAATCCGGGCTGCGGGGCGGGATCATGATCCCTGCGCTCTGGGCCGGCTACCCGCCCTACCACGAACGTCGCTACGACAAGGTCTGGGCCGCCTGCCAGGACCTGCAGATGCCGGTACACACCCACGTCGGCGCTGCCCCACAGCAGGAGTACGGAGGGCACCTGGGTATCTATGTCACCGAGGTGCGCTGGTGGGGGGTCCGGCCCTTGTGGTTCGCGTTGTGGTCGGGGGTTTTCGAGCGCTTCCCCCGGCTGCGCTGGGGGGCCACCGAGTGCGGTGCGTTTTGGGCCAACGACCTGCTGTGGCTGATGGATACGCGGTACCTGCGTGAGCATTCGGCCAAGAAGATGAGCCGTCTGATGGAGGGCGATCTGACGATGCCGCCCTCGGCCTACTTCGACCGGAACTGTTTTATCGGTGCGACTACCACGGAGCGCAGGGAGCTGGCGCGGCGCTACGAGATCGGCGTGTCGAACATGCTGTGGGGCAACGACTTTCCCCATCCCGAGGGGACCTGGCCGCACACCCGCGAATGGCTGCGCCGCTCGTTCTGGGACATTCCCGTCGAGGAGACCCGGCAGATGCTGGGCCTGGCGGCGGCCGAGGTGTACAACTTCGATCTGGGCGCACTTTCCGCCCTGGCCGAGCGCATCGGCCCGACCCCAGAGGACCTGGGCCAGGACGATGCGGTGAGCGTCCCCAAGTGGGAGGCGGCCCGCCGGGCCGGACGCCATTGGCTGACGGGCGCGGAGCCGTCGCCCGACCTTGTGGAGAACTGAGGAGTGCAAGCTCGGGCGTGCGGACGGCTCCCGATGAAACACTTGCCCGCCGCTGGCGTCGCGCGGAGGATGATGACGTCGCGATCTCGAAGAGGAGATGATTCATGGACACGCCCGGCACCCCTTCGCGCTACACCGTCATTTCCGCGGACACCCACGCAGGAGCTGACCTCCTCGACTACAAGCCCTACCTTCCGGCCGCCTTCCACGACGACTTCGATGCGTGGGCCAAGACGTATGCCAGTCCATTCGACGACTTGATCATCGCCACCGCGTCACGAAATTGGGACAACGAGCTGCGAATCTCCGAGATGGATGCCGACGGAGTGGCGGCCGAACTGCTGCTTCCCAACACCGTGCCTCCGTTCTTCCCGACGTCTCCCAACATCACCATCTCGTTGCCACAGACCCGCAAAGAGTTCGAACACCGCTGGGCGGGCGTGCAGGCGCACAACCGGTGGCAGGTCGACTTCTGCTCTCTGGCGCCCGCGCGGCGGCGCGGACTGATCCAGGTGTTCCCCAATGATGTGGAGATCGCGCTGGACGAAATCCGTTGGGGCAACGAGCTGGAGTGCTTCGGGGGAGTGTTGTTGCCCGCGGTATCGCCCGGTGACCCCAACGTCGCCCCGCTCTTCCACACCCGTTATGACCCCCTCTGGGAGTTGTGCAGCGAACTCGACCTCACGGTCGTTCAGCACGGGGGCCCGGGAAGTCCGGCGATGCCCATGGATCAGCCCGCGTCGAACGCCGTGCTCATCACGGAGATGGCGCTTTGGGCCCAGCGCACCCTCGGGCACCTGATATTGGCCGGAGTTTTCGAACGCTATCCCACGCTACGGTTCGCGCCCACCGAGCAGGGCACCCTTTGGGTGCAACAGCAGCTGATGACCCTGGATGCGATGGTGCCGACGCTGAAGACCGAAGCCGGCAACCGCACCTACGGCATGTTCGGCGGTTCCTCGGTCGATCTGCTGACCCTGACACCGAGTCAGTACGTTCAGCGCAACTGCTACCTGGCCAGCGAATTGACCCCCTTCGAATCAGGCATGATCGACTTCATGGGTGCTGACCACATACTGTGGGGCAGCGACTACCCGCACGAGGAGGGCTTCACTCCCCATTCAAAGCTGGCCATCCGGTGGGCGCTGCACAACCGGTCCGAAGACGAATGCCGAAAAATTCTCTCCGAGAACGCGGCTCGCCTCTACCGATTCGACCTGGAAGCGCTGGGGCCGATCGCCGCTGAATTCGGGCCGACCGTCGCCGAGGTACACACGCCCCTGGAGAAAACCGGCTATCACGCCCCGGCCGCCTTCGGCTACCGGCCCTTCGAAGGCGGACTCGCGCTGAAGCGCCTTGCGCCCCAACGCCAATAAACGCGTGGTCTGATCACGGTCAGGCCCGCCGGCAGCGCCCGACAGGTTATCGCCCGACCACATCCGCGATGATCGTGCCCGCCTGCGGCAAGCGTGACCGAGCAGGCGGATAGGCGCTAACTCACAAAACGGCTAGACGCCGCTGGATCTTGGGCGGGCCAACCAGGTAACTGCCATCGCGGCTGTTCTCACCGCTTTCATCGAGTCGCAGCGCGATGAGTCGGACCGTGCGGGTCTTCGCAGTGCGTGGAGGCGGCTGCCGTACCCAGGCCGCCGCTTTCCGCGTCTCCGCAGTAGTCGAGTTGCAGCGTGCTGTGCACGATGCCATGTTCGTCGGCCAGCAACTTCGCCAGGTCGGCGCGTGTGGCGTCGTAGTTGCGGTCGGAGGCAACAATCACGTGTGCCGACAATGCTGATGTGCCGGAGGTGATTTCCCAGACGTGCAAGTCATGGACTTCCACAACTGCCCCGTGGGCGACCATCGCGCGGCCGATCGCGTCTGGGTCAATATCCTCGGGGGCGGCCTCTAGGAAGATGAGGCTGGCCGCGCGCACCAATCCGAAGCCGGCTTTCGCCATGAGCGCCACCACGATCAGCGTGGCGATCGCGTCCGCACGCGCAAATCCGGTCAAGACGATGATCAACCCGGCCACCGCGGTGGCGATGAACGCGAACAAGTCGTTGAGAATGTGTTGGAAGGCGCCTTCGACGTTCAGGCTCGACCGGTTGGCCCGGCTGATCATCCACGTCGCGGCCACATTGACGACAACGCCCACCAACGCGGTGATCAGCACCAGCAGCCCCGTGACTTCGGGCGGGTGCACCAACCGCCTGACCGCCTCGTAGCCCAGCCATCCCGCAAGCACCAGCAAGGTCACGCCATTGGCCTGCGCGGAAAGGACCTCGACGCGTTTCCAGCCGTACGTCATCCGCCCCTCAGCCGGTCGGGCGGCAAGCCGAATAGCCCACAGCGCCAACCCGATCGACGCGGCATCGGTGAGCATATGGGCCGCATCGGAGATCAACGCCAGGGACCCCGCGACAACACCGGCCGTGACCTCGCCCACCATGAAGGCCACGATCACCGCCAGGGCACCGGTTAACCACCGCCGGTCGGCGTCGGCAGAGGCATGCCCGTGTGCGTGGCCGTGATCGCCGCTCACCGCTGCGACCTGTCTGCCCGAACCATATTGCTTCTAGCACGCTGCACGCGCACTAAAATATGCGTACATCGCAATATATGCAATGGCGTGTGGAGATCTGCCACATGAACAGTTGGGAGCCAGATCGGCGGTGACCTGAATCACAGGCAATACCCGGACCAGGGTCAGCGAATCTTGCGTCGGTGACTAAAACCATATTTGCTGATCTGGCCTTCTTATCGCAGCGTGACCCAGACCGCCGACGTCGACCCGCAGCGCTCGCGCCGCCCAGGGCATCATGTGCGAGTCGCTCAGGGATACAACTGCTTTCGGTAATTCGTTTTGCCCGAAACAATTTCAGCACACATCGAAACAGGTCACCGACGATGCGCCGAACGGCGCGCTCGGCGACAAGACGCAGGGTATTTCGTCGACATTGGCGCATGCGCCCACTGCCCGAATATGCTTCTGCCCAGATCTCCTTCCACAAGATACGCACGCGAAACCGAACCGCCTGGCATGATGCTGACAACAAGCAGCGTGGAGAAGCGATTGAAAATGATAACGAAAGTCCTTGTCGGTAGCGCTATTATCCTCGAAGCCGCCATTGGATCAGCACCTGCAAGCGCCGATCCCAGTCCGTTCGAAACCCTCAGCTGTAGCTGCCAGGAGGCGGCTGCGGCCGGTAGCCCGGCTGTTGCGCACAAGATGAACCTCGGCATTCAGGACGGATTCTCGTCTACGCCAGCCGTCAAGGTGGAGCAGTAGGCCGCCATCGCACATCCCGAGTGGTCGTCGTCTCGGATGGCGAAGAAAACTGTTGCGTCGCAGAACCGCCAAGAACCAACCTGCCACGACCGGCCTCCGGCCTGGGCCCTTCCTCTCGTGTGGCCGTGGCGGTAGCGCCTGGCCACGGTGGCCGAAGGCGTGTTACCTGCATCCGTCGCCGACGCTGGCGGCCGGCCTCAAAGCGGGCCAGGCACCGTTGCGCAGCAGGCGTAGACCGTTGAGACCGACCAGGACGGTGGAGCCTTCGTGGCCGGCGACGCCCAGCGGCAGCGGTAGGTGCCCGACGAGGTCCCAGGCGACCAGTACGGCGATGAAGGTCACGGCGACGGTGAGATTTGCGGCGACAACGCGGCGTGCGCGGCGCGCGAGGGCGATGACGGCGGGGACGGTGGCCAGGTCGTCGCGGGTGATGACGGCGTCGGCGGTTTCCAGGGCGAGGTCGGAGCCGGAGCGCCCCATGGCCACGCCGACGTGGGCAGCGGCCATGGCCGGGGCGTCGTTGACCCCGTCGCCGACGAGCATCACCCGGGAGCCATCGGCTTCCAGGTCACGGACTGCGGTGACCTTGCCCTCGGGAAGGAGCTCGGCACGGACTTCGCAGATACCCAGCTCGTTGGCGAGGCGGGCGGCCGCGCGGGGGTTGTCACCTGTGAGCAAGATGGGCTCGGCGCCGGTGAGCGCGGCGAGGTGTGCGGCAGCGCGGGCGGCCTCGCCGCGGGCGCGGTCGGCCAGCCCGAGCACTCCGGCGGGTCTGCCATCGACGCGCACGACGACCGCTGTGTGGCCGGCGCATTCGAGGTCGCTCACGGCGGCCCGGGCAAGACGGTGCTGTTCGTCGAGCAGCACCGGACTGCCGACCTCGACGATGTCGTTGCCAATACGGGCGCGCACACCACGGCCCGGCGTAGAGGCGAACTCGGTTGCGGGCTGCAACAGCAGGTTCGCGTCGCGTGCCGCGGCGACGATGGCGCGGGCCAGTGGGTGCTCGGAGGGGTTCTCCGCGGCGGCGGCCAATGACAGCAGCGCGGTGTCACTCGACCTGGTGTCGGGCAGCGCACGGATGTGGGTGAGCTGCGGTGCTCCTTCGGTCACTGTGCCGGTCTTGTCGAGCGCCACTTGGGTGACGGTGGCGAGCTTTTCGAGCACGACGGCCGATTTGACCAGCACCCCGTGGCGGCCGGCGTTGGCAATCGCCGCCAACAGCGGAGGCATGGTCGAAAGCACCAATGCACAGGGTGACGCCACGATCATGAAGGTCATCGCGCGCAGCAGCGCCGACTGCAGATCGGCGCCGCACCATACCGGGATCGCGAACAAGGCGATGGTTGCAACCACCATAGTCACCGAGTAGCGCCGTTCGACCTCTTCGATGAACAACTGCATGCGGGCCTTGCTGGCACTGGCCTCGGCGACCATCGCCACGATCCGCGCGATGACAGTGTCGGCGGCTGGTCTGGTCACCCGCATCCGCAATGTGCCGGTGCCGTTGAGCGTGCCGGCGAACACCTGGTCGCCCATGGTTTTATCAACCGGTAGGGGTTCACCGGTGATGGTGGCTTGATCGACCTCGCTGGCGCCGTCGATGACGACACCGTCTCCTCCGACACGTTCCCCCGGGCGGATCAGGAGCACATCTCCGACGTCGAGGACCGCGGTGTTGACCACTTCCTCGGCACCGGTCGCGGTGATGCGGCTAGCGGTATCGGGTGCCAGGTCGAGCAAGCCGCGTACCGAATCCGCGGTGCGCTTGGTCGCCACGGCCTCCAGCGCGCCCGAGGTGGCGAAGATGACGATGAGCAGTGCCCCGTCGAAGACCTGACCGATCGCCGCGGCGCCGATGGCCGCGGCAACCATCAGCAAGTCGACGTCCAGCGTCTTGTCCCGCAACGCCTGCAGCCCGGCGAGTCCCGGCCCCCACCCACCGGTGACGTAACAGACCAGATACAACGCCCAATACAGCCACGTGGGCCCCCCTGCCAGGTGCGCCGGCAGGCCGAGGCCGAAAAATCCGGTCGCGATCAGCGCCCAGCGAACCTCGGATAAAGACCAGGCGCTTGATCGCGGAGTTCGCCAGGAATGAATCCTGCCGTCGCCACCCAGACGTGAGGGGGCAGCGCCGTGCATCGCGGAAGTCACCCGATCACCTTATATGCGTGCTCATGTGTATTCGCAAATAAAAGTACAGCTGGATGCTTGATCAGATAGCTCATGAGTATGCTTGGCACCGTGCACACATCGATAGCCGGGTTCGCCATGCCCACACAGGAGCAGGTAATCCGCGCCGCCGAGACGTTTCGGATGTTGAGCGATCCGACCCGGATCAAGGTTTTGTGGGCGTTGCTGCAGGGAGAAACATCGGTTGCGTGCCTGGCCGAGCTGGCTGGGGCGCCGCCGGCGGTGGTCAGCCAGCATTTGGCGAAGCTGCGCCTTGCCGGGCTTGTAAAAGGCCGCCGCGAAGGAACATTCGTCTACTACTCACCGGCTGACCAAGATGTGTTGCGCGTGCTCGGTCAGGCGCTTTTCGGCGCCGACACGACCACCGATGTGGCCGCACCCAAGAAAGCCTCCGCTGCCAAGGCATGAGTCGCCGTTGTGCTCGGCATGTGCACGGCTTGACGGGTCGGTTACCGGCTGGACACCGGGCGGCGTTAAGACGTGTTGGATCGATGGGTCTGACTTGCTGGCCAACAGCAAACGAACCACGCTGGACGCCAGCTGATCTCGCGGATTTACGCGTCGTCAAGACTCCTTGGGAGCCCGCTGAGCTGACAAAATCGTTTTGGCGGCCAGCGGCATTCTGCCGACCTTTCGCTTTTCAGGCTGACAGAGCGGCCGATAGCCTGCGGTATAACGACGTTCAAACATCAAATGCGGCGTATTCGGCGCATCTGACGCAGGCTGCGGCGTTGCCGGAGCTGGCCCGTCTCAAGATGTCTAGGAACTCCAATGAGCTGGTACGAAGCCACCGCACCAGCCCATCGCCATATATGTGAGTCTGTTCTTAGACGGCAGTGACTCCTACTGCCTGAGGCCCCTTGGCTCCTTGCTCGACCTCGAACTGAACACGCTGGTCTTCCTCAAGCGAGCGATAGCCGCTTCCCTGGATCTCGGAGTAGTGGACGAAGAGGTCCTTCGCGCCGTCATCGGGCGTGATGAAGCCAAAGCCCTTGTCACCGTTGAACCATTTCACAGTTCCCTGTGCCATTTACTTACTTCTCTCATTCAAACGCGGATGTACCAAAAACATCCGCGCGATCAGCGTAGCACGAGGTGGCCTACTTATTGAAAATCACTGCGGTGCTTCGGCAATCAGCATTGCGCGGGCTGGAGCGGCGACCGCGTCTGCGGCCGGTGGAACCCGGGCTGCGAGGCTGTGACGGGTGCGACGGAGCCGCCTTCTTCAGTGCGGGGGCCCGGTAAGGCGCCATGTCACCTGCAACCGCATGTACGGCGGCCGAGTCGACAGTGACCTCCTGTGGAATGACGCGGATACCTGCGCGGCACATCAGCGCATGTGTTTCCTTGCGCTGCTCGGGCAAGACGACGGTCACGACGTCACCAGCGTTTCCGGCCCGCGCCGTTCGTCCGGACCGGTGCAGGTAAGCCTTGTGTTCGGCGGGCGGATCGATGTGTACCACCAATTCGATACCGTCGACATGCACGCCGCGCGCTGCGATGTCGGTGGCCACCAACACCCGCGCCGCACCTGTACTGAAGGCGGCGAGGTTTCGTTCGCGTGCCGGTTGAGAGAGGTTGCCGTGCAGATCGACTGCCGGGATACCGGATTCGGTGAGCTGCTTGGCGAGCTTGCGTGCTTGATGTTTGGTGCGCATGAACAGGATTCGGCGGCCAGTACCGGAAGCAAGCCGGTGTACCAGCTCCTTCTTGGCTTGTATCCCGTCGACGTGGAACACGTGGTGGGTCATCTCGGGCACCGGCGAGTTGGAGCCGTCGACAGAGTGCAGCACCGCGTCGCGCAGGAATCGATTGACCAGCTTGCCGACGCCGTTGTCGAGGGTTGCAGAGAACAGCAGCCGCTGGCCGCCGCGCGGCGTGGCCGCCAGGATTCGGGTGACGCCGGGAAGAAAACCCAGATCGGCCATGTGGTCGGCTTCGTCGATCACCGTGATCTCGATCGAGTCGAGGCTGATCAAGTGTTGCTTCATCAAATCTTCGAGCCTGCCCGGGCACGCCACGACAATGTCGACGCCAGACTTCAGCGCCGCCACCTGCCTGCCTTGCGATACCCCACCGAAGATCGTGGTCACCCGGAGGCCGTTGGCGGCGGCCAACGGTTCCAGCGTCGCGGTGATCTGGCTGGCCAGCTCCCGGGTGGGGGCGAGAACCAGACCCGACGGTCGGGACGGGCGGCGTGGACGTCCGGCCAGCCTGCTGACCATAGGTATGGAGAAGGCGAGCGTCTTACCGCTGCCTGTCTTGCCGCGGCCGAGTACGTCTCGGCCGGCCAGTGTGTCGGGGAGGGTTTCGATTTGGATGGGAAACGGATGGGTGATCCCACGAGCGGCGAGCACTTCGATCAGTGACTCACCCACGCCGAGATCGGCAAATGTCTTGCCAACAGTCATTTTGATGTCTTTCAGCATCGGTTGTGCCGAAGTCGCCGCGAATACGCGCGGTCGGTCAGCACAAGGTGGCGAGATTGCCAGCGGGCAAAATCGATCGCCGCGATACGAACTGCGCCGGATTCAGCGCACCAGCCACTTGATCAGGGCGGGCACCGGAAGGATGAAGAAGCGTTTCACGACGTGCTGGCCATCGAATGGAACAGCCAACATTGCTGACAGCATAGCAGCACGACGATCTTGTACGCCCTCGACCGCTGATGGGCCGGCGCACGAGACCATGCCGACTGTCTGTACAATCGAGGGTGAGCCGCGTTCTAGCGGTCATCACGAATCGGAAACGCATTACGAAAGAGAAGCGTGCGATTCGATCGTGGTCCGTCCGCCAACAGTACGTATCGGCCGACCATTTCATTCGTAAGGACACCACATGGACAACTCGAACCTGTTTTCCCATCCCGACACACCGGAATATGTCGTTTCGGGCAAAGCCACCGGAAGACCGGTCGAATGCCCGACGTTTTCGGATCGGCCTGACGCCGACGCTGCCGTCTCTGCAAAGCAACGATCGTGAACGGCTCTGCGGACGCTCGACACTGCGTTCGTCCTGTGCGGATCACTCCGGCCCGCATCCTGGGCGGCGGCACCGCCGTTGGCATGTGGCCGAATTCAGCCTGAGTGGCAGCTGAACTGCCGGAGTTGGGCGAGCGCTTTACCGGCCTCTCAACGA
>Ga0307441_1000472_pt1 | contig 14783 bp, 16 predicted proteins | sample SalMarWE160420MG_FD_202149 | JGI IMG/M metagenome (GOLD analysis project Ga0307441, IMG submission 202149) | Salt marsh sediment microbial communities from the Plum Island Ecosystem LTER, Massachusetts, United States - WE1604-20 | ecosystem: Environmental > Aquatic > Marine > Intertidal zone >... | reverse complement strand
GGATCACGCTGCTGCGCGGCCTCGAGGTCGACATCCTGCGCGACGGGAGCCTGGATCTCGGCGGCGATTGGCTCGCGCGTCTGGATATCGTCGTCGTTTCGGTGCACTCGCACTTCGACCTCGGCCAGGCCGAGCAGACGGCTCGGGTGGTGAAGGCCGTGACGGACCCGCAGGTCAACATACTGGCACATCCCACGGGCCGTCTGTTGGGCGAGCGCGATCCCTACGCCATCGACCTTGACGCGGTGTTCGACGCCTGCGCGGCCAACGGCGTGGCGGTGGAGCTGAACGCCTCGCCGGAGCGGCTGGATCTCAACGACGCGCATGCTCTGGCGGCGCGCCACAAGGGCCTCAGCCTGGTCGTCGACAGCGACGCACATAGCGTGCGGCAACTCGAGGTCATGCATTTCGGGGTCGAGCAGGCGCGGCGTGCGTGGGCGACGGCCGACGAGGTGCTGAACTGCCGGTCCCTCGGGGACGTGCGCCGCTTCCTCGGCAAGCAACCCTAGCCCCTCGCTGCATCGGAGAGTTCAGGCCGTCAGTCGAATGGGGCTCATGTGCCTTTCGCCAGTGGCAACCAGACGCTCACGCGGAAGCCCTCGCCGGGCGCGCTCTCGACCGCCCAGCTGCCGCCGTGAAGCGCCACCACGTGAGCCACGATCGCCAAGCCGAGCCCGCTGCCGTCGCCCGAACGGGCAGCGTCCCCACGGAAGAAGCGTTCACCCAGACGCGCACGCGTTTCCTCACTGACGCCGGGGCCGTCATCGGCGACCACGAGTTCCGCGTCCTCCTCGTGGGCAGCCACGCTTACCCGTACGGGCGCGCCGCGCCCGTGGCGTACGGCGTTCTCGAGCAGGTTGTCGATGACGTGGGAGAGCAACAGCGCGTCGCCGAGCACGGTTGGCATGGCACCCGCCTGGAAGTCGACGGACACGCCTGGGGAGCGGCTGCGCACGCGGTCGACGGCCTCGCCGGCCAGTCGCCTCAGGTCCGTCGGCGTTGCATGGAAGGCGGCGTCGTCGCGCGCGAGCAGCAGCAGGTGCTCGGTGAGCCGGGAGAGCCGGCTGACGTCGCGACCGAGCTCGGCCAGCGTGTCACGGTACTGCGGCTCAGTGCGGGGTCGGGCGAGTGCCCCTTGGATGCGCGCCTGGAGGGCCGTAAGGGGAGTCCTCAGATCGTGGGCGGCCGCGCGCGTGAACTCGCTCTCGCGCTCCATCACCGCGTTTAGCCGCCGGAATGCCTGCTCCAGGGTCGTCGCCAGGCGGCCGAGCTCGTCGCGCCCGCTGGCCCCCGGGACCGGTTGCAGCAGGTCGCCGCTTGCGCCGATGGAGCTGGCGGCGCGCTGCAATGCGGCGATGGGCTTGAGAAGGCGTCCGGCCGTGATCGCCGCCGCCACGGCCGCGAACAGCATCATCACCGGTAGCGTTACCAGGAGGGCGCGCAGGTAGGCGCGAAGCGGCTGGCTCACGCTGCCCAGATCCGAGGCCACCTGCAACAGCACGAGCCGATTGTCGGCCATTACCTGGCGCGTGAGCACCTGGTGGCCGTCAACGCGGGTGTAGCCAAGCGGCAGGTCGGTGGGGACGTTGGGGAAGTTGGCGGTCTTGCTCACCACCTGGGTGCCGGTAAGAACACGCACTTGGACCCCGGTGGGGAACTCGCTGCCGACGGTGAGACCGCCTATGTCCTGAGCGTTGCGGTCGAGGTCGCGCCTGAGGTCGAGCAAGCTGATGGCGTTGTCGAGCCTGCGCTCCTGGCCCGCCACCAGGAACTGTTGCAGCGCCAGATACAGGATGGCGGCCACGATCAACAGCAGCAGTGCCGTTTGCAGGGCCACGGCAAACGCCATGCGCCAACGGATCGTCATGGAACGCGGTACCCCCTCCCGCGTACGCTGTGGATGGCGTCGTCAGCAAGCTTGCGCCTCAGGTAGCTTACGTACACGTCGACGATTCGCGGCTCCCCCATGAAATCCGGCCCCCACACCCGGTCCAGCAGCTCGTCGCGCGTGAACCAGCGGCCGGGCGTGAGAGCGAGCGTCTCGAGCAGTTCGTATTCTCGCCCGGTGAGACCGACCTCGCTCCCTTGCCACCACACCTGACGCGTGCGTGTGTCCAGGCGGCCCTTGCCGTCTGCGAAGCGGAGCCGCGCACTGCCGGCGGATTCGGCGCGCCGCGCCACGGCACGCAGGGTCGCCAGCAGCTCGGGCAGCTCGAAGGGCTTGACCAGGTAGGCGTCGCCGCCCAAGTCCAGGCCGTGCACGCGGTCGTCGAGATCGCCACGGGCCGTCAGGTACACGATGGGCGTGGATACGCCCTCCTGCCGCAGCGATTGCGTCAGGTCGAAACCGTCCAGATGTGGCAACATCACGTCGAGCACGATCACCCCATAGCCGCCTGCACGGGCCTCCTCAAGGCCGCCACGGCCGTCGGTCACCCAGGTGACCTGATGGCCGGCCTCGCGCAGAGCCGCAGCCGTCGGTTCGGCGATGCGCGCATCGTCCTCAACGAAGAGCAGCCGCATGCCCTCAGCCTACGTCCGCTCGACGTCTAGGCGTGACGTGCACGCCGGTTTCCACGGCCCTCCATCAGTCGGAGGCCCGCCGCCGCGACCACCAAGATGCTGCCGGCGGCGTAGAGCGCGGTGAGGTGGTCGCTGCCGGCCAGCCAACCGTGGACCGTCGCCAGTATGAACGCCGGGAAGGCGAGCAGGTGGAGACCCGTCCACAGCGGTCGCGGCAAGCGCGTCCGCGCCGCGAACGACACGTAGACGGCGACCGCTGCGTACAGCGCGAGGGTGCCCAACGCCAGGGCCAGCGGGGCGTAGGTCGCCCTGCCCGGCACGAGCACGGCGGCCAGCGACTGCGGCTTCTGGGTGTCGACGGTCACGAAGGCAACGTGTACGGCCACCAGGGCCAAACCGAAGCCGCTGAGCAGGCCGTGCCAACCGTATTGCATGGGCCTGGCCAACCACGTCGGCACGTAGCGGCTCTTGAGGACGGCGCCGAGGCTCACCGACATGGCCAGGAGTACGTAGGCCGCCACGCCCGACAGGCGGTTGAGGGTCCAGGCCAACCCCTCGGGTGTGGCGCTGCGTGCCGCCAGCGCCCAGGTGAGGGCCACGCCAACGAGCAGCACGGCCACCAGTGCGTCGTTGAGCGAGGCGATACGACGCTCGCTCATGTGCGCACCCAACGGCCGCCGCCACGGTAGTGCCACGGGCCGCTTCCGTGCTCGAACGCCACCAGGACGACTGCTTCATCCAGCAGGGCGCCATCGCCGGGCGCCAATAGAGCGAGCTTGGCGAGCACCTCGGCGCGTCGCAGATCGGGGTGTGCCGCAGTGGCCTGGACGAAGCGCGTGACGGCGGGACGGCCGCTGCGTGGGTCGATGAGGTGATGCCCCCCGGGCCAGGCGCGAGCGAGCACGCCGGACGTGGCCACACCCCAACGCCCCGGCGGGAGCAAGAGCTGCAGAGACTCGGCGCCGTCGGGCCGAGCGACGTTGATGGCCGCGCTCCCAGCCGACCTGGCGATCACATCGCCGCCCGCGTCGATGACGGCGTCGCCGCTCAGATGCTCGAAGCAGCGATCGGCGATCCAGCTCTTGGCGGTGCCGCCCAGATCCACCGCGGCGCCAAGCGGAAGGCGGATGCGACGGCCCTCGAGCCTGACCTTGCGCCAATCCGCCGTGCGGGGTGGGTCGCCCGGTTGTGGTAGAGCCGGGGCGGGCCAGCTATGGCGGTAGCCTGCCCACCTGAGCGCGGGCAACACCAAGGGCGTGATCAAGCCGTCGGTCTGGCCGGCGACGGCGAGCGCGTGGCGCAATGCCGCAACGAGCTCCGGCGGCGCGGGATCGAGCTCGCCGCGTTCGTTCAGGCGCGTCAGGGCGGACGCGCGGAAGCGGGTGAGAATGGCTTCAAGGCGGTGGAGCTCAACCGCAGCGGCCTCTGCACCGGCGCCGCCGACCCGTACCTCGGTGCCCAGCGCCCGGAACCGAAGTTCAGGCGTGGCGGAGGGCCGCGACTGCGTCGCGGGCACGTTCGTGGTCGGCGTGGCCACCCCCCGCGACGAGGTGAGCGCCGACATCAGCTCATCCTGCTCGTCGCGAGTGGGCGATAACTCGGCTGGGGCAAGACCGTGACGCGCTGGTTCTGGTAGGGGACGCTGGCAGACGCCTGAGCCTGCGAGCCGCTCGCCATCGGCGCGACGCTCGGGGCGGACGCTCTGGCTTGGTCCGCGCGAGTGAGGAACCGCCCCGCCGTGCCTAGCCCGAGTCCCAGCGCGATGCTCAGAAGCCACAGGGTCGCCCGCTCCTTCTGGAAGCCCTTGCGGGCGGTCGGACGCTTGTCGGCCGTGGTCGGCCGCCGTCGAACGTCGCGTTCACTCATCGCCGTTGCCTTCAAAGTAGGACCCGCCTTCCTCGGTCCCGCGCCTGCCATAGCCGTCCGAGAATCCGCCGCGACGGTAGGCCTGACCCGAGGCCCCGTTCGCATAGGGCACCTCGATGGCATACAGCCTGCCGTCGGGGCCGATGGCGTAGATCGTCCGTGTCGCCACCTGGCGGCTCGCCAACGCGGGCGCTTGCGGCGCATGCCTCGGTGCCTTCAGGCCGAGGAGCCCGTAGCCCGCCCCGGTGGCGGCCACGACGGTAAGAGCCATAATCAAGACGCGGCTTGCAGTCATGCCTCGCGTAACCTCCAGCGGTAGGATGCGTGACCGCCGTTAAAGCCTCGTTAACGGTAGCTGAGGTGCAACGCCGCTGCCGACGCCGGGCTAGGAGGCCGTCAGTCCTCCGGGGCCGGGCCATAGTAGCGTTCGCACTCGGCCTCTCGTCCCCGCACGACGCGGCGTCCGGCCAGTCGCCCCTGCCGGCCGGTGACGACGGTGTACTGACGCTCCCCATCGCCGGCGTCGCAATAGAGCACCACCCAATCGTCGGTCCGGCCGAGCTGGTGGGCTCGCGGCGTGTTCGAGTACAGCGCCGTGAAGTGGCGAGGGCCGCGCTCCGTGTGGAGAACGGGGAGCCACGCCTGCATACCGGGGTTCATGCGCTTCGGGGCGATTTTGTGCAGCGTCCCCTGGCTGGCCCGCTCGCGGTACTCCCTATCGACGTCGAGGAGTTCCGCCACCGCCGGTTCCCCGCCCGCGAGGGAAGCGGCCGCTTCCAGAGGGTAGGACCGCCAACGACCCAGCCGCGCGGCCAGCAACTCGCGTATGCCCTGCAGGCGCTTCGGGCCGATGCCGGCCAGTACCTCTAGGCGCCCGTCGTGTGCGGCAAGCTCCAGCGCCTCCAGGGAGTCGATGCCCAGCTCCTCGTGCAAGCGCTCGGCGGTCTTGCGGCCAATCCCCGGAACCGTCATGAGAAGCCCCTCGGGGTCGCTCGCGCCGCGGAGCCGCTCCAACATCGGGAGACGGCCTGTCGTCAGCAGCGCTCGCAGGCTCCTTGCGATGCTCTCGCCGACCGCAGGCAACGCCTCGAGGCCGGCCAGGCCATGTTGGCGGTAGACGTCGTCGATCGGCGTGTCCAGACGCCTCAGCGATGCCGCGGCGTTGCGGTACGCGCGTACCCTGTAGGGGTTGGCGTGCTGCTCCTCGAGAAGCGAGGCGACCTCATCCAGCCGCGCCGCGAGTGCCGTGTTGCTGTGCGCCACGGCTCAGCCTTCGTCGCCGTCGAGGGCCCGCCGGATGGCTGCGCACACCTGTGCCGCGTGCGCGTCGTCGCGGTAGCCCCGTCGCGGCCAGAAGAAGCCCTTGAGGCCGTCACCGCGCCGCCGCGGCACGATGTGGACGTGAAGGTGCGGAACGCTCTGGCTCACGCGGTTGTTGATCGCTACGAAGGTACCGTCCGCGCCAACGGCGCACTCGACCGCCCGGGCGAGGCGCTGAGCCTGGCCGAACAACGGCTCGAGGAGAGAGGCGGGCAAGTCTCCCAGGGTGGGCACGTGGGCCCGGGGAATGAGCAGCACGTGGCCAGGGAAGAGCGGCCGGCGGTCGAGAAAGGCCACCACATCCGAGCCTGCGAGCACCCTGTGGGCTTCGGCTTCGCCCGTCGCGATGGCACAGAACGCGCACCTCGGGCCGCCAGCCTCGACCTTCCGACTCATGCCCCACGATACGCACCGCCAGCGCTCCGGGGTCGCCGGAGCTCACAGGCGAAGCGCGCTGTCGGGAGGGACGGCTGGAATGCGTTCGGAGTAGCGGACGAAGGCGTTGAGGGGGAACACCGGCAGGCGCAGTGGACGTCCGTACACCTCCGCGCGCAGCCATTCGGCCTCGGGTTCCAGTTGGTCCTCGGGCAGGTCTTTGTACCAAACACGCCCGTTCCAGCTGTACCCGCGAGCCTTGAGCCGATCCTTGGCTTCGAAGGGGCTGTCCACGGCGTACAGCCGGCCCCCCTTGCGCCGGGCGCGCTCGAGCAGCGTGTCGAGGGCCGTCCGCCCACTCCGCGGTAGCGCCATGCTCAGCAGGTGGACACCGGCGAGGCAGTCGCTCGACGCGCGGTGACCGTCGTAGACGAAACCCTGCTTCATAGCCAGGTACTCGAGCTTGCGGCCCTCGAAGCCTTCGCCGCTCCAGGGGACGTCGCGCGCCGAGCACGCCCATGCTCGCTGGGTGAAGGCGGGGAGGCGCCGTTCCAGAAACGGACGATCGAAGGCAGCGTTGTGCGCGATCACGACGTGGGCTGCGTCAACCAGAGAGTCCACGGCCGAATCCGGGAGGTGCTGCCCGGCAACCATGTCGTCCGTAATGCCGGTAATGCGCACGATCTCGGGCGGGATCGGGCGTCCGGGGTCCTCGAAGGCCGATAGCTCGTCCAGCAGGGCGTAGATGTGACCGTCCCGATCGAATTCGAAGGCGACCATGCCCAACTCGATGATGCGGTCGGACGCCGCGGACAGGCCGGTGGTCTCCACGTCGACGTAGAGGCCGGTGAGGAGCTCCGTATCCGCTGCTGGTGCCGGCAGGTAGCGCGCGGGCTTGCGGTAGCGCTCGAGGACCCGGTAGCGGCCGCTCGCCTCGAGCGCCTCTCGCATGCGTTCCAAGTCCTTGACGTCGGTAGCCATGGTGATCCCGAGTGGAGCGAGGCTACCACGCACCGCCGCGCTCGTCCGCACGGGGCGGCGCCGGTCGTCGGCGCTGAACCGACTCGGGCACGAGGCGCGCAACGACGACGGCCCCCACTAGCGAAAGCGCGCCGCCGACGAGGAACGGCAGTGCGAAGTTCGCCACCGCAAGCACGCCGGCCAGCAGCGGACCGAGCGATAGCCCGAGCCCGAACCCGGTGGTGACGATCGACATCTGCCGGCCCTCGCCACCCCTCTTTGCCATGTCGCCGGCAAGCGCAAACGCCGGCGCGGCCACCCCGGCCGACGCCAGCCCCTGGCCGATGCGCAGCAGCACGAGCTGCCCGGTCGTGGCCGCGAAGCCGAGCAGCGCCGTTGCCGGCGCCATGAGGATCAGCCCTGCGATCAGGAAGGGCTTGCGCCCGGCGCGGTCCGACCAGCGACCGACGGGGAACTGCACCAGCAGCCGGCTGACCATCAACGCACTGAAGGCAACGCCGAAGGCGAACACCGATTGCTGGAGGCGGGCGTTGAACTGGTTCTCGAGGGTGCCCATCATCGAGAAGCACGCAGCCATCGTGAAGGTCGCTGCACCCAGGCCCAGCATGGCAGGCGTCAGCAGCCCGGGCTCGAACAGGCGAAAGCCTCGTCGGCGCCCTGGCCCGTCGTCTGTCGGTTCATCGCGCACCCAGGCAAGCACCAGGAGCGCGCCGAGCAGAACGCTGCCCGTGCCGACGTAGAACACGGGGTCGACGCCCCGCCTGGCGTACAGCGCCCCTGCGACCAGCGGCCCGCTCGCCAGGCCGATGATACGCATGGTGGTGTACACCCCCATCGATCCGCCGCGGGTGCCCTTCACGGTGGCCCTCGACATGATGGCGAGCGACGTCGGGATCGTGAGGGCCACACCCATGCCTTGCACGGCGCGCAGCCACAACAGGTTGCCGTACGCGCCTGCCACCGTGAACGCCAGCGTGCAGGCCGCCATGAGCACCAGGCCGGCGAGGATGAACGGCTTGCGGCGCCCGATGCGGTCGGAGATGGCACCGGCCAACGGCTGGCCGATCGCCGATACCAGGCCATAGAGCGACAGCGCCAGACCCACGCGCGTGGCGACAGGCAGCTGCAGGACGGGCGCCGGAAGCTGCGCCACATAGAGGGGGATGATGACGAACAGAATGCTGTTGCCAACGGCGTCGCCGAGTCGCGCAACGGAGAGGGCCAGCACCTGGCGATTGACGCCGGCGGAGCGGCTTAGGCGATCGAGCACGCGAGAGATTGCCTCCTTCGGTGGTGGCTCGGACGGGGCGCACACTTGCAGGCCGGGTCCGTGGCGCCGTCGGGCCAACGAGGGGACGCTAGCACGGTCGCGGGAGGGCTGGCGTCGGATGGCGCAAGGCAGGCCTTTGACATGCGCCATCGGGAAGAGTATGCTTTTTTCGGCTCGCCTAACAATAGCGTTCGGTGAGCCGAGAAGGTGTCGGCGGCGCGCCGCACGTTGCGGCCACTGGAGCCAGTGCGGACGCCGTTGTGTTTGGGTTGCACGGTCGCCGCGACACCGACGGCAGAACATTGGAGAGGCAGGTACGCGAACGTGGGCGCTGAGCCGCTGGGCGAAGCCGAGCACCTGGCAGGGGAGGAGCGCTCCTTGGATGGGCGCGTCAACCAGCGGGCGCAGCAGGTGCTGGCGACGCGGGGGCGATGGACGCGTCCTGCGCGGCTATTGCCGTTCCTTGGCCCGGCCTTCATCGCCTCCGTGGCCTACATCGATCCCGGGAACTACGCGACGAACATCCAGGGTGGCGCCGAGTTCGGCTATCGCCTGTTGTGGGTGGTGCTTTGGGCGAACATCATGGCCATGCTGATCCAGACGCTGTCGGCCAAGCTCGGTATCGCCACCGGCAAGAACCTGCCGGAGCTCATCCGCGAGCGCTATCCCAGGCCGATGGTTTGGTTCTACTGGGTCCAGGCCGAGCTGGTAGCCATGGCCACGGACCTTGCGGAGTTCCTCGGCGCCGCGTTGGGCTTCCACCTCCTGCTGGGTATCCCGCTGGTTTGGGGGGCGGTGCTGGCGGCGATCACGACCTTCGCCATCCTCGTCGTGGAAGGCTACGGCTTCCGTCCGCTCGAAGCGGTCATCATCGTGCTCGTCGGTGTCATCGCCCTGGCCTACGTGCTGGAGATCGTCTTCAGCCGGCCCGAGGTGGGTCCGGTGGCGACCGGCCTGCTGCTGCCCAGCTTCCATGGCAGCCAGAGCGTGTACCTTGCGACCGGGATTCTCGGGGCCACGGTCATGCCGCACGTGATCTACCTGCACTCGGCGCTCACGCAGCGCCGCATCGCGCCCAGATCGGTCGCGCAGGCCAAGCGTATCTACCGCTACACCAAGCTCGACGTCATCATCGCCATGGGCATCGCCGGCTTCGTCAACATGGCCATGCTGGCCATGTCCGCGGCCACCTTCCACTTCACCGGCAATCAGTCCGTCGCCGACATCACTACCGCCTACCGGACGCTCACGCCGCTGCTGGGGGCGGCCGCTAGCACGGTGTTCGCCATCTCGTTGCTGGCGAGTGGCATCTCCTCGTCGGTGGTAGGCACGATGGCGGGACAGACCGTGATGCAGGGCTTGGTGGGCTTCACCATTCCTGTGTGGGTGCGGCGCCTGGTCACGCTGCTGCCCTCGTTCGTGGTGGTCCTGCTGGGCCTCGACCCGACCGCCATCCTGGTGCTCAGCCAGGTCGTGCTCAGCTTCGGCATCGCGCTCGCGCTGGTGCCGCTGCTGCTCTTCCTGCAGAACCGTGCCGTGGTCGGCGAGTTCGTCAACGGCCGGCTCACGCGCCTGGCGAGCTGGGCGGTGGCGGGCCTGATCGTCGTGTTGAACGTCTACCTTCTGACCACCCTCGCCTGACCCGGTTCAGGCGCGGGCCGCGACCGCTTGACGCCCGCCGGTGGCGGGAGCGGCGCACGGTGACGGCTGCGCTCCAGGAAGCGGCGCCGCCAGGCCACGCAATCGTCATAGCTGTCGAGAAGCTCGGCGAAACCGCCGGTCACGATCCACGCGACGGCGTCCTCGGGAAGCTCGAGCACCAGCACGCGTCGCGACCACTCGATGCGCGACACGCAGCCGTACTCGAACAGGATCTGCGTCAGGTTCCGTATGCGCGCTCGCTCCGCGCCGCTGCGTATCTCGGCCTCGGTGGCGTACACCATGACGTGTCACCTCCAGGTCCGGCAGGTCCGGCAAGTGTTCGGGCAATCGGGTGGTGGGAACAGCGCGCAACGCGGGCACGTGGACAGTCCGGTCGAATCACGCCGACGCCAGGCCCGCTTCCAGCATAGCGCCCGCCGAGACTCGACGGCACGGGTTCGGGCTGGCAGCCGACGGTTGGCCAGCGGGGCACGATGGGGGCGGTCACCCGAACGGGCGTCCATGCGCGCGCCTGGCCGTGCCGGGCTGGCGCGGCTACTTGCTCAGGTACTCCCGCAGCCGCGTAATGGCATCGTTGCTTCCGATCATGACGATGCGATCGCCGCGCTGAAGGGTGTAATCGGCTCTGGGGCTGATCTCCAGATGGCCGCCGCGATTGACGGCGATCACCTGGACGCCGAAGCGGTTGGGCAGCCTGAGCTCGGACAGCTTGCCGCATAGAGCCGTCTCCGCCTCGATCTCCACGACGCCGTGGTTCTCGCCGAGCTTGAAAGCGTCCACGATGCTTGGCGTCGCCAGTTGCCGCGCAAGGCGCACGCCCATGTCGTGCTCCGGTCGAACGACCTCGTCCGCGCCGACCTTGTCGAGCACCCGCGCGGCGAGCAGGCTGACGCCCTTGCTGATCACGCGCGCGGCACCCGCGCTCTTGGCTGCCACCGTTGCCAGGATGTTCGCCTCCAGGTTGTCGCCGATGGCAACGATCACGGCATCGAAGTTGCTGCAGCCGAGCTTGCGGAGGGTGTCCTCGTCGGTGCCATCCACGATCGCGGTGTGCGTTACCTGATTCATGATCGTCTCGATGGCCCGCTCGTCCTTGTCGATGACCACCACCTCATGGCCGAGCTGATAGAGGGTGGTCGCCAGCGCAGAGCCGAAGCGTCCAGCGCCGATCACCATGAACTGACGTTCCTTCATCCAAGCTCCTCGGTCGCCAGCAGCGCTCCGCTAGCCAATGACGACATCGTCCTCAGGGTACTTGATGCGCCGCTCGGGCTGGCGTTCCATCAACGCCAATGCCAGGGTCAGAGGACCCAGCCGACCCAGGTACATCAGGACGATGATGATGAACTTCCCGGCCGAGCTCAGGCTCGGCGTGATGCCCGTGGACAGACCGACCGTGCCGAATGCGGAGACGCTCTCGAAGCCCACCTGCAGTAGGCTCTTTCCCGGATCGGTAAGCGTGAGTGCGGTCACGGCGGCGCCCACCAGCAGCATGCCCAGTAGGGCGATGGCACCTGCCTTCACGGCCGTCCCTGCGGCGATACGACGTTCGAAGAGCGTGAGCTCGCCGTGCCCGCGGCTGACACTCCAGGCGCTTCCAACCAGCACCAGAAAGGTCACCGTCTTGATGCCGCCGGCCGTGGAGCCCGGGTTCCCGCCGACGAACATCAGGAGCATGGTGAACAGCTGCGTCGCGGGTCGCAGCTGGCTGATGGAGAGCGTGTTGAAGCCGGCCGTGCGAGGTGTCACGGACTGAAACAGCGCCGCCATCAGCTTGTCGGGGAAGGAGAGTGGTGCCAGCGTGGCGGGGTTGGTCCACTCGAAGCCCAGCACGACCAGGGCGCCGATGACGATCAGCGCCGCGGTTCCCGTCAGGACCACCTTGCTGTGTAGCGTCAATGGCGCGCGCCGGCCATCGCGGAAATGGGAGGCGACGTTGAGGATGACCATGAACCCGAGCCCGCCAAGGATGATCAGCAGCATGATGGTGACGTTCACGATCGGGTCGCGAACGAAGCGCACGAGGCTGTCACTGTAGAAGCCGAAGCCCGCATTGTTGAACGCGCTGATGCTGTGGAACACGGCGTAGAAAGCCCCTCGCCCCATGCCTTCCAGCCGCGCGAACGGCAGGTAGAGCACGAGAGCGCCCACGAGCTCCACGCCGAAGACGACCATGAAGATGCGCCGCACGAGCTTGACGACGCCGCCGACCTGGCCGATGTTGACCTGCGCCTGGAGGCCGAGGCGCTCCCGGAAGCCGATGCGCCGGCCGCTCGCCAGCGCCACCAGCGTGCCGAGCGTGAGGATGCCCAGCCCGCCTGCCTGGATCAGAAGCATGATCACGACTTTGCCGAAGACGCTGAACGCGGTACCTGTCGCCACGACGACGAGCCCCGTGACACACACCGCACTGGTGGCCGTGAACAGGGCGTTCAGGAGACCTACCTGGTGGCCGGGTGCGTGGGAGGCCGGCAGCGCCAGCAGCCCGGCTCCCAGCGCGATCGTGATCGCGAATGAGAGAGCGATCAACTGTGCGGGGGTCGAGCGCCGTCTACGGAAGCGGGGTAGCGGCCATTGCGTCTCGTCGGGATCGTCCATCAACGAGGTCCAATCGGCAGAGCAAGCGCATTGTACGTACGCCCGGGGGCACTGTCAAAGTTCGTGACAGGGCCTCAGCGGCCTGCCGACCGCCGCCGTCGCTCCGATGCGAGCCAGTAGTCGCCACCTCCGCCCTCGCGTTGCATGAAGCCGTGGCCGACGAGGTCGCGTCTCAGTCGCGCGGTATCTTCGTGCAGGCGGCTCAAGGTGGCGTTGACCTCACGCTCGCTGTAGCGCCGGCCGGCGTCGAACAACCTGGCCGCATGTTGCACCAACACCAGGTACTTCTTCTGTTGAGCGGGGAAGGCGACGAAGCGGCCCTCCTCATCCGTGAAAGCCTCCAGGACCTTGCGTTCGTATGCGTCCAGATCGGCGTCGTCGGCCAGGCGTGAGAGCGGTGCCCTGCCCAGTAGCTGCTCGGCCGTCTTGTGCAGGACGTCGGCGCGGAGCGAGTACAGCCGGTAGTAGCCTTCGGGCCTGGCCGTCACCAGGGAGGCGTCCGCGAGTCGCCGCAGGTGGTGCGACACGGTGCCGCCGCTCAGGTGCAGGACCGCGGCCAGCTGCTCCACCGTGCGGGCCTTTTCGGCGAGCAGGCCCACGATCCGCAGCCGGTTCGCGTCGGCCAGGGCCTTGAAGAACGCCAGCAGCGTTGCCGTGTCGACAGCGACCGAATCGCTTGCACGACGACCGGTTGGTGCCTCAGTTGAAGTCGCCATAGGCCATCCATTTTGACATACGCCGATTCATTTTGACAGTGATCGTGGTGCAGTCGGCCACGACCACATGGACGCGCGCCGCTGGTGCACCACGCCGCCAGCACTCGACGCTGGCGCTACTGCCGGCCGCGACGGTTGCTCAACGCCGACGACCCTCGGTGAAGGTGTCAATGTGGGGCATCCCCGATCGCCGGTAGTCGGCGATCACGGCCTGGTTGTCGATCGGCACGCGACGCCAGCAGAGGTCGAGCTGGGCGCCGTCCCAACGTGCGAGCGCGTACTCTGCCCACGGCGGTGTCCTGGTGATGCGGCCGGCATCCAGGCGCTCAAAGGGGATGCCCACGCTGCCCGGGTTGATGAGCAACCGGTTCCGGTGCCGCCTGAGCATGGGTTGGTGCGAATGCCCCCCGGCGAGCAGAGGGGCAGTGGTGCCGTGTAGGGCGACGTCGACGTCTTCGGACGGGGTGGTGGCGACGATCAGTTCGTTGAACGAGCGGGGCGAGCCGTGGAAGCAGAGCATGGCCCCGGCCTCGCCGAGGTCCACCGCGAGCGTCTTGGGGAGGCTTCTGAGGTAGGCGCGGTCGTCCTTGTCGAGCTTCTCCGCACACCAGCGGTCGAGCTCGCGAACCTTCTGCAGGAAGTGGTCGCTTTCCTCGGCCGGACCCGGCTCGCGAGGATCGAGCAACCAGGCGTCGGCGTTGCCGAGCAAGACCGGCCAGCGCAGCGTGCGCAACGTCTGCAGCACTTCGTGCGGCCGCGGGCCTGTGGCTGCGGCGTCACCCAGACACACCACGGCGTCCGGCTCGACGTGCCCGAGGTCCTCGACGACCGCCTCGAGGGCCAACAGGTTCCCGTGGATGTCGGAGACAAGCGCGAGCGAGCCCGAGACGCCGAGGTCCATGCAACCATCATCGCATGCACATCAAGCTGTCGTCGGGTACGCGGTTCAGCGAGCCGCCTGGGGCCGGGCGCCGGCTTGGCCCGCCACTCTCAGGGTCCGGCCACGGAAGCGGTGTTGGCAGTGTCCTGCGGGCTGGTGGCGGCGGGGGAGGTGGCCGACAGCTCGCCGTGAGCGTCCTGGGCCGCGGGTGCCGCGGCCGTGGCCGGCGGCACGAAGTGGAACACCGCGAAGATGAGTCCGTTGGCCCGTTTGCGTGTGACCGTAAGGGTGCCGCCGTCCACGGCGTAGACGACCTGCAGGGCGCCGTGGGCGCCAGACCAGTCGTGAACGACCGCCAGCGTCTTGCGCTCCAGGTACTCATACAAGCGGCCGTGCACGGCCTCACGGAAGAAGCCGTACATGGATCCCGGTACCTGGGCGCAGAGCACCTGGCCAGGATCGGCATCGACATGGCCTGGAAGGCGAGTGCAAGGCACCACCCAAGCGCCGAGCGTGTGCAGCGCTTGCACCACCATCACGCCGTGGGGCGTGTCGTACGGAATAGGGGTGGCGGCCCGGGCCACGCCGAACG
>Ga0307441_1000471_pt1 | contig 14797 bp, 25 predicted proteins | sample SalMarWE160420MG_FD_202149 | JGI IMG/M metagenome (GOLD analysis project Ga0307441, IMG submission 202149) | Salt marsh sediment microbial communities from the Plum Island Ecosystem LTER, Massachusetts, United States - WE1604-20 | ecosystem: Environmental > Aquatic > Marine > Intertidal zone >... | reverse complement strand
ACCGGTTTCATTATCTCGTTTTTCTATATTTGGAATATCAATTCTATGGTGAGTAGAAGCATAATCCTTTCCCTTTGCTATTTTTGTGAAAAGATTTGTTTCAAGGCAATAGAAATACTTGTTCTCGGCAACAACATTTAATTTTGATATTTCAAACCATGATTTTCCAGACTTTAAAATTCCGACTTCGTAAAGATTAATTTGTTTCATCTGCATTCCTCCATGATCCTGGTTTTGATTTCATCTGTGAGCCCTTCATGATTTGCCATTACATCAAAGTTTCCATCGCTCATATAAATTAATTTTGCGCAGGTGTAAATAATGATTCCCTGGTTTTCTTCGCTGAGCTCTGCACTTTCCAGGACTTTCTTGAAATTACCGTCCCGCTGATAGGCGTTTATTGCACCGTTCCAAAGACGTTTGTCTTGAGGTGTCACGGTTTTCTTTTCCGGTTGTTTTGGTGGTCCAGCTCCCCTACCGTCGTCATCCATTCCTTTTGCGGCAAGTCCGAGTGATCCCATAAAGGTATATCTTTCCAGATATGTAGTGGTTGAGCTGATAGCTTGAATAGGGTTTTTACCACCCGAAGAATCAGGAGGTGAAATCAAACTGTTAGATTTAGAATGTCCAAGCCTGTGTGTAATGATACAGGTTACTTTTATTCCAGATTGATCCTGGGAATAATCCCAAGAATGGTTGAATCCAAATTCGGCTAATGCTGGAATCAGCGTTGCTACAATAACCCCCAGGTCTGCATGATAATACTCAACGGTTTGATTCTTTGAGTTTAGATATTCAACATGCTCTGTTTTTAGAATTGTCGGAACGTTCTTTTTAAACTCTGACATGGCGACGTTGAAAGCTTTCTCTGCCTCTCCTTTTTCCCACTCCCTTTGAAGAGCAAGAAAATCTCTGACATCTTTAATATTAACCCCTGAACTCATCAGACTTTTGATAGTCTCAACTGGGCTTGGTGCGTTATATTCAACCAAGTCTTTCTTTTCTTCTGTCATTATCTTTCCCTGTAAATTCGTTTAATTCCAGCAATACAATCCTGGATCCACAATTCAATCACCATTTTCTTTGCATTTTCCTGAATATGATCTGATATCAATTCCCGCTCGATATTGTTTCGATAGGCAGAATGAATGAACCTGTTAATATCTGATTGGGAAATTCCTTTAAGGCATGCTTGAAACGATTGCTCATCGTACAAGAGATCAGAAATCCTTGTGTCCATCATGGCTTTGTTCATTTCAAAATCATGCCGGATGCAACCAGCGTATTCTGATTCTGTGAATCCTTCGTCATTCAGGAAATCGTCGAAGAATCTCTCACCGGAGACAAAGCCGGTTAAGATGGTTAGTTTCATAGTTCTTCAAACTCCTTTTCTAACCTAGCAAGATAGCTTTCGTGTTCTGCTACCATAATGGCTTTTATTGCCATTAATGATGGCTCTGACATAATCTTAGAAGTTATCCAGCCATCCTTCCCGTTAAAACTAAGGCTTCTTTCTGCACCGGATTTTGTCCCCGTCGATTTGATTCTTTCTAATCTGTCAGAGATTTCCTCAATTCTTTTTGCCAGTTTGTTTCCTTGTTCAAGTTTTTCAGTGTTCATTTTTCCCTTCTGGTTTTCTCAGAGAGCAAAGCCTTTGCAGCTTCAACAACCCTCTTTGATTTGGTTTTTTCATTTAAGACCAAAGACACCATCGCTTCACTGACACCGGCTCTTTTTGCAACATCTTTTTGCAGTATCTTGGCGTGGTATAACTGATCTGTGAGCTTGTTCATGTCCATGTTTCCTTTTTTGTTAATGTGTATTAAGCTTAATTTGATTTAGCTTAATGTGTCAACCATAAAATTGATTTTTGATCAACATTCATGCAATTGAAACTAACTTTTTGATTTGATTCTGAATCGAGCTGTCCGCCATGTCTTCAACCAAGTCTAACAATGTGTCGATGACGTCGTATCGATCACCATCAAAGCTTTCAGGAGAAGAGATCGCGAATAGTATTTTACTTAGTTTGGTAACTGCCTTTGACGGCTTTGAGATAAGAATGTCATTGACAAGCTTTGAAAAACCGGCTTGGTCCTTGATGTAAATACCGAACAAATCGCCGTCTATCTGTTTTGTCTGATCTTCGACAAAGGCGGGAAAGTGGGTCTGATATTTTCGGATTGTATCTCGATATTGAACAGGAGCTCTAAAGGGATTTATTGTACTTAAATAATCGGCTACATGTATTTTGTTAATTCCTAGAGCCTGTATTGATGGGTTTCCGTTGTGTTCTATGGGGAAAACACCATAGTTGAACATCTTTTTAATTTTGGCACATTGAGAAGACCAATCAACCCCAAATTGACCAACAAATGATTTTGCCCCAACAAACGATTTGTCTTCAGCCTGCCAGAACGGGATTTCGTTTTTATCAAACACTCTAGTGAAGTATTTCATGCCATCAGACATTTCCCCTCCTCTGTTTGCGGTTGCTGCATACCACGATACAAATCCCTCAAGTTTTTCATTCCATCGATACGCCTGGAAAGATTGCGGCCTATCGGTGTATTTGGATTTGTCTGTCTTAACTGTCTTTCAAGAGATTCGATTTTTCTTCCCGCTCTAATGATTTTATCGTCTAATTCAGTCATGACAGCCCCACTAAATAAGTTTGACTCATGGCTTCAGTGATCATCTGAAAAGCGATTCTCTTCTGAATGTTCCGGTCATATTTCTTACCCTTCCAGCATCGGCACCGCTTACCATGATCTGATTTGACAATCAGGTCTTTAACGTCGCAAAGACCGCCACCGCACGGCTTAAACCTTTTAAAATGTGCACAACCTCCGCATGATTTCATGAATTCCCCCTTCATTAATAAACTTCATCATCAAAAAACCTCTCCCAGTCATCAGGTAAATCGTCATTCGTTTCGAAACATGCAGGCTTATCGAGTTCTGAGGAATATCTATCAAATCCCTTTTGTCTCCATGCTCTAAAATCAAGATATTCAGAATCAGAACCAGGCCAACCTTTATACCCTGTGCTTCTCGCTTTTGAATTACTCTCTGCAAAAACTAACAGACATCCAAAATCTGACGGGATTTCACCGGGAAATACTTTGTATGCTTTTAACATCACAACATTTCACAGATTTTTACCTGTGCCTCTTTTGAAAATATTTCCAAATCTTCTAATGTCAATTCATCACCCAATTGTCTGATCTCTTCCCAAACTTCTCCAAACATATATGTTCCGCAAAACAAAGCGTTCCTAATTTCACAACAAATTGAGCATGTTTTATGAGTACTAAATTCACCGTCCCAAACACCACTAGCGTTTTCATATCGTTCCCCAGGTTGAATATCAGCATCACATTCACTACATTTGTGTTGCTTCCTGGCTTTAACTATTTTTTCTTTGAATAATTTGGGACCTGGATAATCACTTGAATCAATGTCGATGCATGAACAGTCCATAATTTTCCCCTTACCTATGATTCCAAAACCCTGCAATAAGACCAGCAGAACCAAGTTGAATTACATTTTGTTGATTCAAGGATGAATCTTAGTTTCCATTCGTGTTTCATGGTTCCCTTAGTTTGTCGAATTCATGCTTTTTTAATGATACAAAAATATTTCCATATTCATCTAAGGTTCTACTGGACATGAATAGTTTTTCAACCGCTTCATGATGGGCATTCCAACCTTCTCTTCTATGAGTATTAAGGCCCCTCTCACCGACTGGTATAGTACAACAATGTTTTGCATTCCATTCTTGAAACGCTGATTTTTGATGAGGTTCGTAGATACATTTTTCAGAGAAGAAATCGACGTTCATTGGAAGACCAATCCCTGGACTTATTTCTGAAACAATAAATCCGGTATCATCAACGATGTATCGGCAATCTCTAAAAATTAATACACCACCTTCTTTTTTGCATTTCTCGGATGCTTCTTGAAGAGTGCACACAATTTTATCTTTCATTTATAAATCCCTAATCACAATCCTTGCGACTGTTAGAATAATAAAAACCAATGCCAGCATTGCCACAAAATAAAATGGATATAACAAAGCTTTAATTGGTTTTAATATGATTGATAGTAAAATTCTCATGTTTTTTTTGGGTTGGAGCGGGTAGGATTGGTTACCTACACCATTGTTACCTTTGCATAGGGCGTTGGGGCGATGATCCCCGCCGCTTGGCTGCATTTCCGCTCACAATGGCACTACTACCACTTCATGGCGTCTACCGCTGCCGCTCCATTTGATTAACACCACTGTCTAACGTTAATTAAATGGGGATTTTCACCCCAATGTGCTAGGACGTTCCGGCTGTCTCTTTTTCATCCGGGCAGCTCTGCGAGATTTCGGTGAGGGGAACCACTTTGTGGCCTATTGGTCTCCTAATCTCTCGCTGTCATCCTGTCGTTTAACCCCTCAGATTCTCAATGATTCATTTGATTAAAACTTAAATACCAGCTATGATCTAACCATAGACAGTTAACAAGCTTTTTGATTTAAAATTAAGTGATTTTTCACAACTTTACCACTGGAATAAAATAATGGCAAGTAAAAAATTGATTCAAACTAAAGTATTCTGTGATAACCTTAGAACGCTAATGAAAGAGCATAAGGTCAATCAGAGAAAACTGGCAAAAGAGATGGAAATGACCGATTCTAACTTTTCCAGGATCATCAACAGCAATGCAAGGCCTACTTTTGATCAGCTTTTGTTTATCAAGAAACGGTTTAAGTGTTCTCTTGATTGGTTGATGTGCGAGGAATCGGGTTAATGCTTTTCAGTTTCTTTAATTCCCAGGTTCTTCCAGGCTCTATTTTTGTTAGCTTTAAAAATTCTTCTATGTAGTCTGCATAACTAAGAGAGCCTGTTAGACAGAATTGCTGCAATCTTCCATATGAATTGCTAAGGTCTGGAATCCAATCTGTGCCATGTTCCCTTATTTCAGAAGAATGAAACAGATATACAACCATTCCCCTTATAGGTTCCTTGACTCCGAATAGTTCAATCATCTCTTTACCGCAGATGAATGTAATTGGAAAATCGAATGGTTCCAGGTCTTCAGGAGATACTTCCAATTTAACAATTACTTCTTTCATTTCTTGTTTTGACATGTTATTCCTTTTTAGCGTTTTCGAGCTCTGCAATTGCCAAATTACAAGCCTGGATCACTGCTATTGAACTGAGTTTTATTGATGCCATTTTAATCACTCCTTTGATTCTGTTTTGCATTCTGGGCAGGTATGAGTAACTATTCCATCAGCTATAGATAAATCCCATAAAATACAGCTAGACCACTGCTTGCAGTAATCACATAGATATTCTGTCTGTATGGTTTCTAGTTCTTTTCCTGCTATGATGACGCGATTCTTAGATTGTCTCCTTTCCATTGATTTCCTTATGATAAACACACCGGCGACGCTGTCTAGTCGTTCCTAGTCTCAATCGGTGACAGCTTGTTTTTATTCTGGATACTTCCAGTATGCGCCTATCCGATTACCACGCCGCGGGTGTGCAGGAGAGTTACAGTAATTTGTGATTCCAGAGAATGATTCCGTGCTCGTTTGCTATGACCCATATATATTGCATGTTATCACTAGCAATAAGAGTTTCTGGTTTTCTAGACCCCTTCTTAGTGCAGCATACAACGTAATATTTGCAGAATTTCATGATTTCCTTTTTAGTTCCATGCTGCGCTTGATAAGAATACTGGACTTGACTTCGTGCCTCATCATGTCAATAGTCCTATAAAAATCACCTGGACTCTGAAGATGGGTTTCTGCAAGTTGTGCAAGGGTTTCTAGTGTTTTTGACATTTTCTCTCTCCTGGTTAAGCCGGATTTCTCCGGCTGGTTTAAAAGTTCGTGTAAGTAATCACATAGGGTTTTGTTCCCTGCAATATAGTCTTTCATTTTTTTAAACAGTTGTTTGGATTTTTCTTAATAATCAAGTAGCGTTCTGAAATCTGAAATTGATTGCTTTATTCTGTTTATTCTCTCTGCTCCAACATCTTCGGTTATTATTTTATCTTTGATATCTTTTCTAGCCAGCTCCATTTCTAGTTCGTAAGACTCGATCATTTGTTTTATTTTATCAGTCATCGTCTCTCCCCGGTTCAGGTTTGTTGCTAATCTGTTATATCTAACTATACTCTCATAAAACACAAAGTCAAGTAATTATTTTACCCTTTATCAATTATTTTACTTTGAATTGTTTTCATTGGACTTTTTACCCTCTAAAAACATTGCATGGGCTTTTTCTATTTCTGATTTCCATTTGATCAGGTCGAGAAAAGTCTTGGGCGGATCAAGGAGTCTGAGCTTTAAGTGCCTCCTGTTCTGCTTTGACATGTCTTTAGTTATCAGCTTGAAAATCTTTTTACCAGGTTTTGATTGAATAAAATCGATCTGTTTTTTTGTTAAAAATTCCATTAATACCTTACCATTAGTATTTAGTAAAAATTATTGTGCACTGAATAGTAAAATAATAACAGATATTATTAACAAGTCAAGAGGGAGCCAGATTTTTTAATCTGGCTTATTGTGTGAGGATTTGAGGTAGGCTATTTTATGAAGAATTTAATTTTTTGCAACGCAGGCCATTTCTGATCAATGTCTGAGTTTCTGGTTTCTATATTCGAATAGGTTGTATTTGATAGTTCTCCAAGGGATTTATCCAGAGTAATTATTTTTGATTGCTCTATGATCCCCACTTGAAAAAAACCATCACAACCGCCTTGAAACACATAAAAAACCGCTGTTTCTTTCTCTCCTGATACTTGGATAGAATAAAAGCAAACTGTCTCTTTTTCGGGTTCTTTTGGCTCTTCTGAATCAAACCAGCTAGCAAATCCAGGCACGGAATAAAGAAGCAGAACGAGCACTAAAAGTAATTTTTTCATTATTTACTATATCCGAATGGGATTGAAAGAGTAGTTGAAATAGCCCAATAGGATTGATCACCAGTGATCTCGCTTAATTTTGGAGATTCCTTGTTTATTTGGCCGTCAACAACTTTGAAAGCAGTTACAAATTTATAGCCTTTCAACGGAATATCGTATTTTGCACCATATTCTATGGATGTTTTTATATCCGGCTCATTTCCATCTGCGTCCTTGGCATATATCTTTCCAGCTCCACCAAATAACCTTATTGTTGGCGAAAGATAGAGATGGAATCCTCCAAATATTCCGTAGTTGTCCCATTTTTCGCTATATACAGAACCTTCGAATTTGTGTTTTTCGTACTTCAGAACATCATATCTCAAATAAGCCCCGAATGCACTGGACATATTGTGGATGACTTCAAAAGAAAAATTATCTGTTCTGAATTGAGCTGAGCCGTTTGAAGGCGATGTTAAAAGATTTATCCCGACTTCAATTTCCCAGGGTTGACGGATAATTTCTCCAATTGGAGTATCGTCGTAAACTGGGCATGCTTGCGGATCAACTTTTTCAACGACTTTATCTTTGACCGTTTTATAGGCGTTTGAAAGGCTTTGGCTGTAAGCCGGGAAGGATAAAAAAATAACTGCGATAATTAAAATAATCTTTTTCATGAAATTCTCCGTTAATGTTTATTTTATTGTGCTAATTTTGGCTGAGAATTGCAAATTTTGGGGAGGCAGGCGGCTAAACCTGCCTTTGATGGGGGACTAATGGAGGGGGGTAAGAGAATTGCATTCTGATTCTACTTCTGTCGTATCCGGTGTTGTGTCAGCATTGTCTATTTGGACTATTACAGGAGTGCTATCGGAATATCTGGTTCCGCAAAAAATGACTACATCGCTTGTTGAATCGGTATAAGCGTAAAGCTGTGTGATGTTGTTTCCAGAGTTAATTTGGGTTGCTACCGTGCTAAACAGTTCTGTTCTGTATAAACCCTTAGGTCTTCCGTCTGAATAATCACTGGATGCATATATCTTGCTATCAGATGCAGCAAGTTTGAACCCGTTTTGGCTCATTGATGTCGGGTATGTAAATCTTTCAGTATCTGTTGACTCATCTCCTAGGGAGTAGACGCTGTAAGTACAAATAAGGACTTCATCGCTTGAAAGATCCCTGGTATAACACAGTGGTGCTCCGTTTGGCTCATCTACGTAAGTATCTTCAAACGAATTATGCATCGGATCTGTGACCCAATTGTAATAATCATTTTGTTTTGCTGGCATCCCGTTGAGATTTCCGTTTTTCATAAACCATTTTTGGAAATCTCCATGGGTGTTTGTTGTCGTGCCAACCATGAAACCATTTTCCCACTCGAAGACAAATTTTTTGTTCGAGGCATTGGCATTGATCGGGTAAGCTAAATCAAGATAGCTACTATTGTAACTTTCATCTAACGAATGCAATGTTCCATCTGTCTCCCGGTAATTAACCGAATCGCCGTAAATGATGATCATTTCACCATTTTGATTGATGACAAATTGATTAGCATTTGTGAAAAAGCTATCAGTATATGAATCATTGGGATTGATAACCAATGCCCTTACTTCATTCGACTGGTTACGATAATAAATCGTTGATCCAATCTGCCTGAAATAAGGTGAATCGATCATTGCAGACGATGGATAAGCCCTCAAAGGTAATTCAACTGCTGAATCATCAGGTCGAACGAAAACGGTTGTAGTGTCTCCGCTTGCATCAATGAATTCAACAGCTGCAACGAAATCCGATGAATATTGAATTCGATATCCTGCAACTGCTGTTTTTCCTTCTCCGCCCGTGATAGGAATTTCTGCAAGCTCCCAACCGGTTAAGGTAAATAATCCCTGGGAATAAGCTGGGATTGAAAGTAGTAACGATATTAAAAAAATAAATAACTTTTTCATAATTGTCCCCTCTATTTGAAAACTAGATTATTTTTCCCACTCAATTCAACTCTCGTGATCGGATTTTTAACGGTTGGCTGATTTTCATTTCCTTCTTCTAAATCAGCGCAAGAAGACAGAAACAAAAAGGCCATAATTGCCAACGCAATCAATAGTTTCTTCATAATTCCCCCATGTTTAGATTTATTTTTATCATAGGGTAGCGTTTGATATTTTGTCAATTATTTCCTGCTTTTTTGCTTCTCTGTCCGAAATAAACTGTTCATGCTCTTCTGGGGTTATCTCATTCAAAACAAGCCTTTCTCGCATGAATGGAAGCTTCCATTCAGGGAAATTATTTTCAGTTAAAAAATCAGATATGATCTTGTCTTTTAATGCCGGATCTGTTTTTGCAGCTACCAGTTTTTTATTATACTCTGCCTCTATTTTTAATCTCTGCTCTTCAACTGCTTCAGCTTCGATTTGTTCTTTTGTTCGCTCGTCAAATTCAAATCCTTCCCTGATTGCTTGTTCCAGCCAAGGATATTTGATTGTCATTTTTGAAGCTTTTAGAGCAGCACCGTTAATTCTGTTTGCATGCTGATTGATTAGATTATTATATTGATCTATCACTGCTTGGATTTGTTCTGCTGTATCAAATCCCGTATATTGTCCTGAATGTATTTTCATTGTCTCCATGCTCCAAATCTGTTGACACTTGCTGGCCTTGTTTCAGATGATATTTGCGGGGTTCCATTCGCGCCGTCTGATTTTGGTAATGATGTTAATGTCTGAGCTGCTGTTCCGTTAGATGTAGCAACGAATTTTGTCGCCAACCCGAAAGCTTCATCACTAGTATCACCATAAATTCCAGCCCCTAGATTTATGTCTATACCAGTATAAAAACGGTGCCCCTGGAACGCAAAATCCTGATAACTAAGCCCTGTATTACCACCCCAATCAATAGTTAAGTCACCGCTTGCACTAACTACAGCAGGATCACGACTTTCAGAATCAATCAGGAAAATACTGTTATCATCGGTCCCGTTGTGGACTATTTTTGAGATGACGGTTGTTTTTGGGGTTAGGTCAACAAATTGGGGTATGTTTTCATCAGCATCATATACCCTACATCCAACCTTAACTTTCAAAATATCCGCATCGGATATTCCAGAGATTTCGGCACTGGCAGATGAAGTATAAGTTGATATTGTTGTGACGGTTCCTAAAGTACCGGGGTGAGTCCTTGTGTGTGGGTCGGGATCAACCGTTCCATCACCAAGAGAAACAGGTCTGATAAAACGCCCACCGTCTGCAGCCGTTGTGATATATTTCCACTGTGACGTAGCTGATAGAGGGTTCCAGCAAGGGCCTATTTGTAAGGTTTGGTCACCTCCTAGATATTTCCACATGTCACAAAAGCAGTTCTCACCATCGTTTGAGCCAGAATCCGGGATTCCGTTGTTCCAGTCTCCATTTTCATAAATGATATACGGGTCTTTCTGCTCAATCGGAGTAAAAAAGAAAGTCGGGGCGTCTCCTGAAAAGATAAGTCTATTATTTAACCAGATTCGATTTTTAAATCCCCTGTTTTTGATGACCCTTTGATCTTCAATGGTTTCGTCCTCAAGCCCGTTGTTGTAATCTTCGTCCGTGTCAATCTCACATCTGCATTTATCTCCTGAAATGATAATCTTGTAGCCGTTAAGATTAAATTCAGAACCACCTTTCATAAAAATATGTAGTCTATTGGCTGAAAACTCTATATCAGCAGACAATGAAGTTCCCACAATTTCTATTCTTTTGCCGTCTTCAATTGTAACTTCGGCTGAATCCTTGTCAATAAATTTTGTTCCATCCCATGCAATCGTACAGTCACCGGCTGTTAATTGTGACGAAGTTCCTAAAACTTCGTCTCTATGGATTTCAAATAGCAGTTGGTTTAATGACTTATATTCAACCTCTTCAGCTGCAAATCCAGACCGTCTTTTTGCTGTATCGAGTGTTGGAACTAAGTTAGAAATATCACGATTGTCTTGATCGATTCCAAAAATCTGTTTATCGCTCATCAGAATTGTGTTGATAGAGTCCCGCCTGTAAACGTTCCGTCTGTAAGGCCGTTGGGACTATTAGTTTGTGGATTTGATGAAACAAGAGTAAATGCCGATTGATCATTGATTGATAAAATCATGCCATTACCGCCCTGTTTTGCCGTCTTTAATGTGCTTCTAATCTTTTCTAGTTGTGCTTCTGAAGGGATCGAATCAACAGCCGCTTCAAGCTTAAAATAAGCTGATTGATATTCAAAAAGTCTAACGGATGATGCATTTAGAAGACTTCTGTACAGCCTTTTCATTGTCAGAATATCGCCTGATTTTGATAATTTTGAAGCCTGGGCAATGATGTCTAATCTATAGTCATCGTCTGATTGTCCTGGCAGTCTTTCGAGATCAAGCAAATCGCCGAAAATATTATCAAGCTGCGATCCTTCGGCATCATAAATATTGATGTTTAAAAATACATCCCTCTGTGCGTCGTGAAGCTCCTGAATTTCTGGAATAAAGGCTTCTATGATATCAACAAAATTTGGAGAATTTCTGAGGAAATCAGGAAGATTATCAACCCCTCGCCCCTCATCATTCAGAAAATCAATTTCCCCGAATTCATCAGCTAATGTCATGATGTGACCGTAATTCTGGATGAACTGAAAACTGCAATTTCGTCTGTATCTACTGAGATTGGTGTGCTTGCTACTGGCGGATCAGAAAGTCCAAAATAAAGCGTGTAATCCGTTATTCCAGGTACATCGGTAACTGCGTTCTGAAGTTTTGGATAAGTGACATCTTCACCACCTACCCAAATAAGAGCCAAAATATTATCTTCAATGTCCTGATCGCCGCTAACCGGATAATCATCTGTTTTCGAAACAATCTCAACCTCAACCCATATTTCAATCTGTGCTACTCTTGAAAACCTCATTGGGAATTCCTGGCCGTCGTCTGGATCAGTAAAAACCCCTACTTCTGTTCCAAAAGTATAAGTTCCGGCCCCTTTTTTAGTTCCCAAAACATCCCAAATATCCTGGTCGTCTCCACCAGACATTAATGCCCTAATACAATGCGGAGGAAGTGAACCAACTGTTTCCCCTGTGTCGTTTTCTTCTACTATCGCACCCGTAACGCCTGGTATTAGTTCAGAATTTAAAAGAGCTGCTTTTATTGCAAGTACGGTTGCATTTGCAATAGCAGCAAGTCTTGTTTTCCTGCCTATTTTATACTCTTCGTCTGTCTCGTCATAGGTTCCTAAAACAGCATCATCAGGGTTTGTCATGGATGTGACACCGGAAGGCAAAGCCCCCTGGTTTAATGTTCCTGACTTGCAATAAACAGGACCGTCGTTTAAGGCAGTCATTGTGATAACAAGCGGTTGACTTCCACTTGCAGGCAATACATAAGCCTCTGTTGTGGCGAATATTTCACCAGTCGTTTCAACAGCCCTTTGAAATCCTAAATCTATCGTTGATCCCTCTGAACCTTCAGCCTCAACCTCAACAGTTGAATTAGCACCTCTAACTCGTGGCGTTGCTGTGATTGCTCCGAGATTGTCAAGCGTAATACCTTCGGCATTGTTCGGGCTGAACATATCATATACTTTGCCAAGCCCCTGCCAACATTCCTCAACTTCAAGAGCCATCACAACAATTGACTGCATGATATCTGAGTCCTCATTTGTTTCAACGCCTGATCCAAATTTAGCCCTTAATCTTGCCCTAACGCTTTCTAAAATATCTGCAAATCTTTTCGGGTCAAGCCCGGCTTCTGTCAATCCTGCCATTTTATGTCGCTATTGGTGTTACAAGGTCAACTTCTCCTTCGGTTGTTTTTACCATTGATCTCAAAATAGCTGTTCTATCTTCCATTGTTATGTCAAAAGTCACTATTTCTTTTACTCCCCTGGTTTTTAGTATTGCAGCTTTTAACTCATCAATCATAACCTGGTCTGTGACATCCCTGCCAAATACATTATTGTGATAGTCTACCCCAAATGTCGTATCTGTAAAGTTTTCCCCACGGAAAACCATCAATCTACAAATCAGCCTGTTTTTGATTTCTTCGATTCCGTCAACCATCTGCAAACGTCCGTTTTCGATAACAACATCATAATATCTGAATTCTCCATTGTCATCATAAACGGGTTCCATTTTGTAGTCCATCAGACGTTCAAGGCTCCCTGGATGGCGGTTCTGATTGTTTGCAATTCTAAAATCGGTTGAGGTAGAGAAATCGTTCCCGTTGAGGCTGTCCCGGCTAAATCAAGATTTCCTTTGTCTCCCAATAAAACGCCCAATAATCTGTCAATGATTTTAAGTAAGTTCAGGTCAACACTAACAGACCTATGACTTATGAATGGAATTGCAAAAGGATGATTGATCGAGTCTTTTACTTTGTTTTTCAAGATTTGGGGCATCCCTGACTTATTCCATTGCTGAAGACTGTGATCAGTGAAAAAAACAATCATTTCATCACCAGTCGAAAGCTTGAAATCATTTGGTAACAACTTTGATCCGGGATATCCTATTGGAACATTTGGTAGTAAAATATCGTTGTGATCGTCGTCTTTGTGCTGCAATTTTACGTTACAGAACCTTTTCCCAGTAGAATCAGCCTCAACAGTCGCATAACCATCAAAAAAACCAAGTTCTATTTTATACCTGGTTCTTTCTCTTACCTCAATAATGGATTCTATAGCGTCTGTTAATTCTTCAATCATGGCTGTTTAAAAGGATTTACTGTTGATCCGTCAATCTCAGAATACCACTCTTTTTCCCGCCAATCTCCCCGGTGTGTCAGGCTGTAAATTGAGATATTTTTATCTAAAACGTCAGATATTACGTGAGCTTTCTGAAACATTTTAAAATGAGGATTCAAATAATTCAAAACTTTTGCCCCCGTATCCGTGTAAATTGGTGATCCGATCATCCCTGTTCCCTCAGAAATCTCAATCTCTGGATCGTTTATTGATAGCCTATCATTATCTGATCCAAATTTGCCACTTATCACGCTAAAACCTTCTGGACCCGCAAAAAATATGATGTTAAACTCCCGGCTAATCTCATTTAAAATACCGGTTGCCGGTCCTGAGTAGCCAATGTTTTTATCTACCGTGTTCGTTTTTAGGTATTCGTCAACTGCCAACTTGAAATTTGAATCAAAGTTTTTTGCGAGTTTTACGCTAAATCTACCAGGTTGATTGATAACTTTTTTTACTGCTGAAGATAGAAACGAATATAAAGTCCCATTTTTAACCGGTTGAGATTTAATCGAGAAAAATGCGTCTTGTTTTAAGGGGATTCCGCATTGCATGACATTAATCCAGTTTCCTGTCTGTGCATCCCTCGATAAATAACCCCTGTTAATCGCACCATCAAAAATGATTCCATACCTCTGTAAATAACCGGCTGAAAGTTGTATCAATGGCCCCGTTCCAAATTCTTCAAGTAGCAGGTTAAAAACAAGATTTTTCCTTTTTTCTCTGCCGAGATTCCAGACTTTTATTGTACCGGTATAATATCTAATATCAGTCGTTGCAGTGATATCAAATGACAGTTTTAGGTTGATTCCAGATTCGGGATCCGGTTTCAAAGTGTAGTCAAATTTATCATTGATATCTTTGATCCTGAGTTCCCAATATCTGTTGTATAGATCTGTCAAGGTTCCTCATAGATCAAAGTCATTTCCTTGCCAATTCCGAAATTAAAAAATCCTGGTTTTGAGTCTCTCCCGGTGTTTCTTCTGACTCCTAACTTACCTGGGGGAATGGCTTCCATGTAATGATACGGCGCTAACAAATCAACTGAATTTACCACTTTGACCCATTTCACAACGTCACTAACATCAAGATACCAAGCCAGTGAGCGGACAGACCAGTTAAACTTTAACAGATAAGACTGTCCTGATAAAGGGG
>Ga0307441_1000468_pt1 | contig 14916 bp, 12 predicted proteins | sample SalMarWE160420MG_FD_202149 | JGI IMG/M metagenome (GOLD analysis project Ga0307441, IMG submission 202149) | Salt marsh sediment microbial communities from the Plum Island Ecosystem LTER, Massachusetts, United States - WE1604-20 | ecosystem: Environmental > Aquatic > Marine > Intertidal zone >... | reverse complement strand
CATCTTGTCGAGCGCATAGATGAGACCGGTGAGCCGGTCCTGTATCAGGTCACCCAGCTCGTCGCGGGTCAGCCGCATGCTGCACCGGCGCCCGCCCAGCTCGGCGGCCAATTCGGTTGCGGTTTCGGCCGACAGCTGTTCCTTGGCGGTGCGGCACTGCTCCCTGAGCTGGCTCAGCTGGCCCACCGCGGCGGTGCTGCCCGGGTCCATCCCGCTGCCGTGACCGAGCTCCTCGAACACCTGGAGCAACAGCGCCTGGTCGATCTCATGGCCGGAGAATTCCGTGAACCGCATTGTCGGGCTTACCGGCTCGAAATCGCTCGCCAGGTTGAGCAACGTGGCCGACGTGCCGCTGCCACCGAAGTCGAGCAACCCGACGACACCGGTGGCCGCAAAGCACAGCTCCGCGTTGGCCGCGGTCAGCGCCGCGACGGCGTCCGACACCAGGCGGGGCGCCATGCCGCTGCGCACGAACCCCAGGTGCGTCCGCAAGCCGTCGCGCAGCGCCTGCACGTTCACCGGTTTCCAGTGCGCGGGAACGGCAATCGAGATCTCCGAGGAGGCCGCGTCCGCGCCGGCGGCGAGCACCATCGCGTCCAGCGCCTCGACCAGCAGCAGGTCCGGATCGTGGGCCGAGCCGTCGCTGGACACCAGCGCCACCGAGTCACCGATGCGCTCCACGAAGCCGCTCATCAGCACGCCGGCGTCCGCCATATCCGGGTTTTCGCCGGGCAGGCCGATTTTCGGCGCACAGTGCGGGTAGAGGCTCAGCACGGCACGTCGCGAAACCGGCGGGCTTCCGTTACACGCGGCGACCAGGTTGGTGGTCCCGATCGACAACCCGAGTGGGTCGTACATAGAGCGAATACCTTCGTCTACAGGGGTCGGTGGCCAGCGTTAACCATATCCGCGGACACGCCCAAAGCCGATGGCTTGCAATGTCATTGGTACCCCCTCGATGCGATGGTGTCACCGAAGCGGTACCGGAAACCTCTTGACAAAGTGCGTTTGGTTCACACCACGGTGAGCGGCAGCGAGCGCCTGGGGGAGAACTCGAACGTCGACCCGCCGCTGACTTTGGCCACCGACACCTCCGGCAGTTCGTCCGCCGGCGTGTCGGTTTCGGCCAGTTCCGCGGTCCATTCCGCACTCGTGCCGCTGACCCGGACCCGCATGCGGGGGTCGACCGCGGTGGCGATCGCCTGCAGCGGCTGCACGGAGTCCGGGGAGCACAGCGAGATCCACGCGCCGTCGTCGTGGGCCGGCGAGCGGTGCACCGTGAGCCGGTTCTGCGCGGTCTCGGCCACGACGTAGCCCGCGGGATTGAGCAGCGGATGCAGCTCGAACACCCGCATGACGCCGTCGATGCCGCCCGGCAGCGTCAGCGCGCGGTGGATCCGCTCGGCGGCCAGGCCGGCCAGGCCGATCAGCCCGCGGGTGCCCACCGAGGCGGCCTCCGTATCGTCGGCGGCGCGGGCGCGCACCGCGAGCGCGAACGAGAGATACAGCAGGTGCATCTGCAGGCAGACCTCGTCGGCCATCCGCACCAGCGCGGAATGGGAGTAGGCGCCGAAGTCCAGGTCGGACAGCAACGGGCCCGAGTAGTCGGCCTGCCCCTCCTCGGAGGGGTCGATGGCAGCCAATTCCCATGTGGCGGCGCGAGTTTTGCGCACCACATCCAGCGCCGGGATGCTCTGGGCCTCGGGGTAGGACTCGTCGATGATGACGGTCCAGGCGCAGTGCGGATGCCGGTCGGCGGGTTGCCGCGGCGGCCGGTGGATGGGGCGCATCTGCGCGCGCGGGTTCGTCGCGACCGCGGTGGCGTCGAACGTCGGGTCCTCGATCGTGTGGCACATCCCGAACACGTAGTCGGGGCCCATCGGCTCCACGTCGAGCAACGCCCCGCAGTGGTCGAGGTGAAACTCGCCGTGCCAGCGGTCGTGAATGGTGTAGCGGAAGTCCATGAACTGCGGCGGGGCGCCGATGTCGAGCTGCAACCCCTTGAAGATGGTCGGCACGTCGTCGCCCTCGTAGTTCAGGGCCCGCTGCATGCGCTTGGTGTAGATGGGGCTGGCGCCCGCCCACTCCTCGATGGCGATCTGCACCATCTCCTCGCGGCCGAACGACGTGATGCACCACGCCATGCCGGAGCGGTCGATCATGTGGCCGATCAGCAGCAGCTCGGGCACCAGCACGGAGAGCTCGTCGCGGGACAACCGCGCGAATCGGGAGGGGCTCACGGGCCAAAAATAGACTTGTTTATGTTATAAAGTCAACAATGCCTATTTCCGCAGGCCGGTCCCCTTCGGTGCGCCCCACCCGGCGCACCAGCGCGCCGCGCAAGCGCGGCGACGACACCCGCGCGAAGATCGTCGACGAGACGGTCCGCTGCATCGTCGAGGAGGGGTTCGCCGCGGCGACCGCCAAGCACGTCGCCGAACGCGCCGGTGTGACGTGGGGCGTCATCCAGTACCACTTCGGCGACCGCAACGGCCTGCTGCTGGCCGTCGTCGACGACGGGGTGGCCCGGCTGGTGGACAGCCTGTCATCGGCGGACGTCAGCCAACTGCCGCTGCGCGAGCGCATCGAGGTCGTCGTCGACACCGCCTGGGCCTGCTACAGCAGCCCGACGTCGATGGCGGCTTTCGAGATCCTGCGGGCCACGCGCGGCGGGCCGGGCGCGGCGTCGCGGCGCCACCTGCTCGAAATGAACTCCGCGATCACGGCACTGGGCCGGCTGATTACCGATGACCCCGCCAATGACGGTGTGGCCGAAGTGATCTGGGCCGCGCTGCGCGGTGTGGTGCTGGCGCAGACGATCATCGGCACCCCGATCGACTGGCACCGAGAACGCCGGGCACTGATCGACATGGTGACGCACTACCTGCACCGCTCGGGTGGTCCGGGCGCCCGATGTGCTGCAATGACGGGATGACCCCCCAAGAGTTTGCCGACATCGAATCGATCAAGCAGGTCAAGTACCGGTATCTGCGCGCGCTGGACACCAAGCGCTGGGACGACTTCGCCGACACGCTGACCGCCGACGTGGTCGGCGACTACGGGTCGTCGGTCGGTGAGGAACTGCACTTCACCAACCGCGTCGACCTGGTGAACTACATGCGCAAATCACTTGGGCCGGCCGTCATCACCGAACACCGGGTGACCCATCCCGAGATCACCGTGACCGGCGACACGGCCTCGGGCACCTGGTACCTGCAGGACCGGGTCATCGTCGCCGACTTCAACTTCATGCTGATCGGCGCGGCCTTCTACCGCGACACCTACCGGCGCACCGAAGACGGCTGGAAGATCGGCGCCACCGGCTACGACCGGACCTACGAGGCGACGATGTCGGTGGCCGACCTGGACTTCAAGGTCAAACCGGGCCGCGCGCTGGACTGACGGGGCGCTACTGGCCGATCGCGATCACCGCGCCGGGGCGCAGCCAGCGGATGATCTGCACCAGCGTCGCGTCGTCGATCGCCACGCACCCCTCGGTGGGGTGGCCGTCGGTGGTGTGAAAGAAGAACGCGGCGCCGCCACCGGGGGTCTTGTTCTTGTTGACGCCCATCACCACCGCGTGCTTGTACTGCGGGATATTGAGGTTCTCGCTCTCGGCCGTGCTGAACGGGCACTGCGCCTTCTGGCACACCTGCATGCTGTTGAAGGTGGGGCTGTGGTCGTCGCCGCTCCACCAGTAATTGGGACCGGAGACCTGGGTGTACGGCAGTCCCCCACCGGGATTGGCCGCGGTACCGAAGGCCGAGTCGAGGGTGTAGACGCCCATCGGGGTGGCCGGGACGCCACTTTTGGCCTGCGGCGCCAGCCCGGCCGAACCGACGTGGGCGGGGATGCCGGTCACCAGGGGCTGCCAGCCGGCGGCGGTGCGCTGGTAGATGTCCATCTGCGCGTTCGACCCACCGGTGCCCACCACCGAAACCACTTGTGTGGCATTGCCAACCGCGTTCGCGAACCACGGAGCGCCGGCCGCCTGGCCGACCGGGGCACCCAGCAGCCACCCACACACCATGCACGCCGCAGCGCACAGCAAAGCCAACAGGCGCATGGTGTCCATGGTCGGTGGGGCAAACCTCGGGGTCAAGTAAAGCTTCGAGCCCGGTTGGGTCACGGAGCCGTGACCCTTGGGCGCCGACTCCCGCCGGCGCGCGGGTCATACTGGCGTCATGGCCGTCTTCGTCCGAAAGCTGTTCGGCATCGGCAAGCTGCCCGAGGAGCTGCATGCCCAGGTGGAGGCCGAAGGCCTCATCTACCTCGCCGACTACGTCGCGGTGACCCGGCGGTTCAGCGGCACCATCCCCGGCGTGCGGCTGCCGCACAGCGTCGCGAGCTATTCGGGTTCGCTGGTGTTCACCTCCGAGCGGGTCCTGGCCACGCTGTCGATGCTGCCCCGGCTGGCCGGCCCCACCGTCGACGTGCGCTGGGATGCGCCGCAGGCCGGCCCGGCCCACGCCGAGATCTCCCCGACCGGCCTGCAGGTCGACCTCGACGTCGGCGAGGTCGACGACACGTTCAGCGGCGAGCTGTCGCTGCACTACAAGGCCGTCATCCCGGCCGACGTGCTCAGCAGCCTGCCGCGGCTGTCGCTGGCGTTCGACATGCCGGCCGAATACGTCTTCCGCGCGGTCGGCGTGACCTACAGTCCGTGACCGCTTCCTACGATGGCCCTGTGACCGATCACGCGTTCAGTCCGCACGAGCGGCGGGCCGTGTATCGGGTGATCTCCGAGCGGCGCGACATGCGCCGGTTCACCCCCGGCGCCGCGGTGGCCGACGAGGTGCTGGCGCGGATGCTGCAGGCCGCGCACGCCGCGCCCAGCGTCGGGCTGATGCAACCATGGCGCTTCATCCGGATCACCGACCCCTCCCTGCGCCGGCGCATCCACGCGCTGGTCGACCAGGAGCGCCCGCTCACCGCTGCCGCGCTGGGCGAGCGGTCCGAGGAGTTCCTGGCGCTGAAGGTGGAGGGCATCCTGGACTGCGCCGAGCTGTTCGTCGTGGCACTGTGCGCGGACCGGGAACGGCACGTGTTCGGCCGGCGGACCCTGCCGCAGATGGATCTCGCGTCGGTGTCGTGCGCGATCCAGAACCTGTGGCTGGCGGCCCGCTCCGAAGGCCTCGGCATGGGCTGGGTGTCGCTGTTCGACCCGCAGCGGCTGGCCGGCCTGCTCGAGATGCCGGCCAGCGCCGAGCCGGTGGCCATCCTGTGCCTGGGGCCGGTGCCCGAGTTCCCCGATCGGCCCACGCTGGAGCTCGACCACTGGGCCGTCACGCGGCCGCTGCCGGAGTTCGTCACCGAGAACCGATGGAACGAGCCGCCCGAAGGGACGACACCGCAGTGACCCATGCCGGCGACGGGCAACGCGAGAACGTGCTGATCGTGCACTGGCACGACCTGGGCCGGCAGCTGGGTGCATACGGCCACCCGGACGTGGCCAGCCCGCGGCTGGACCGGCTCGCCGCCGAGGGCATCCGGTTCACCCGCGCCCACGCCACCGCGCCGCAGTGCTCGCCGTCGCGCGGGTCGCTGTTCACCGGTCGCTACCCGCAGACCAACGGGCTGATCGGGCTGGCCCACCACGGCTGGGAATACCGGTCCGGGGTCCGCACGCTGCCCCAGATCCTGGGCGGCTTCGGCTGGCACTCGGCGCTTTTCGGCATGCAACACGAAACGTCGCACCCGCAGCGGCTGGGCTTCGACGAGTTCGACGTGTCGGACTCCTACTGCGACCACGTGGCGGACGGGGCCGGAAAGTGGCTGCGGGAGCGGGCCGGAAGCCCGCCGGGCCAACCGTTCCTGCTGACCGCCGGCTTCTTCGAGGTGCACCGCCCCTACCCCCGGGACCGCTACGTGCCTGCCGAGGCCGCACGCGTCGACCCGCCCGCCTACCTGCCCGACACCCCGCAGGTCCGCGGCGACCTGGCCGGCTTCTACGGCGCGATCGCCGTGGCCGACGCCGCGGTCGGCCGGCTGCTGGACACGCTGGCCGAAACCGGGCTCGACGCCAGCACCTGGGTGGTGTTCTTCACCGACCACGGCCCGGCGTTCCCGCGGGCGAAATCGACGCTGTACGACGCCGGGACCGGCATCGGCATGATCATCCGGCCCCCGGGCGCGCGCGCCGCGGCTCCGCGGGTCTACGACGAGCTGTTCAGCGGCGTCGACCTGGTGCCGACGCTGCTGGGCCTGCTGGGTCTGGACGTTCCGGATGACGTCGACGGTGTGTCGCACGCGGACGTCCTGCTGGCGCCGCGCCCGGACGACGAACCGGTGCGCGACCACGTGTTCACCAGCAAGACCTACCACGACTCGTTCGACCCCATCCGCGCGATCCGCACCAAGCACTACAGCTACATCGAGAACTACGCGGCGCGGCCCCTGGTCGACCTGCCGCGGGACGTCGAGGAAAGCCCGTCGGGGGCGGCCGTCGCGCCGTTCGTGGCGGGTCCGCGCCCGGACCGCGAGCTCTACGACCTGCGCAGCGACCCCACCGAGACCACCAACCTGCTCGCCGGTGGCGGCGATGGCCGGGGCGGCGCGGAGCAGGTCGCGACCGAACTGGCGCTGCGCCTCAACGACTGGCGTCAGCGAACCGCCGACGTCATCCCCTCGGACTTCGCCGGAACCCGCATCGCGTCGCGCAGGATCGAGGCCTACCTGCGGACACGCCGCGACCCGGGCAGCGCGCGCCCGGCGAGCCGCGAAGCCGGGAAGCCGGGAAGCACAACATCGCCGCCGACTAAGCTCGACGCGATGTCCGGTGCGGCGAACTCCTATCTCGTCTGCGCCACCCAGCGCAGCGGCAGCACGCTGCTGGTGGAATCGCTGCGCGCGTCGGGGTGCGCCGGGGATCCGGAGGAGTTCTTCCAGTACCTGCCGTCCACCGGCATGGCGCCACAACCGCGGGAGTGGTTCGCCGGTGTCGACGACGAGTCGATCCTGCGGCTGCTCGACCCGCTGGTTCCGGGCATACCCGACACCACGCCGCCGGCCGCCTGGCGAGAAGACATCCGCCGGTCCGGGCGCACGCCCAACGGCGTCTGGGGCGCCAAGCTGATGTGGAACCAGACCGCGTTGCTGCTGCGGCGGGCGTCGCGACTGCCGGACCGCTCGGGCGAGGGCCTGCGCTCGGCGATCCGCGACGTGATCGGCGGCGAGCCCGTCTACGTGCACGTCCACCGGCCCGACGTGGTGTCTCAGGCGGTGTCGTTCTGGCGCGCCGTGCAGACGCAGGTGTGGCGGGGACACCCGGACCCGCAGCTCGACGCGCGGGCGGCTTACCACGCCGGTGCCATCGGCCACGTCGTGCGGATCCTGCGCGACCAGGAACAGGGCTGGCGCGCCTGGTTCGCCGCGGAGCGGATCACCCCGATCGACATCGCCTATCCCGCGCTGTGGCGCAACCTCACGCCGATCGTCGGCGACGTCCTGGAGGCGCTCGGGCAGGATCGGCGGCGGGCGCCCGGGCCGATGACCGAAAGGCAGGCCGACGAGCGTTCGGACGAGTGGGCCGAGCGTTACCGGCACGAGGCGCCGGCGCTGGGGCTACCGACCTGAGCGCTGCGCGCTAGCGACCCGAGCGCTGCGCGCCACCGACCTCGGCGACGATGAACACCCGCCGGAACGGGAAGATCGTCATGCCGTCGACCCGGGCCGGGTAGGCGTCGTCGAGCAGCGGGATCAACTCCTGGCGGAACCGCTCCCACTCCTCGTCGTCGAGCCGTTCGCGCACCGGGACCAGCGCGGTGCCGGTGATCCACTCCAGCACCGGGTGCTCACCGGTGAGCTGGTGCAGATACGTGGTCTCCCAGACGTCGACCTTGCAGCCGGCATCCAGCAGCAGGTTGGCGTAGTGCGTCGGCGACTGGACCACCGCTCCGACGCGGAAAGGCACGTCCCGCAAGGTCTTTGCATACGGTTCGCGGCGGGCCAGCGTCCGCACCACCGCGTGCGACGGCGACTCGAAGTTGCCCGGCATCTGGACGCCGATCCACGATCCCGGCGCCAATTCGGTCGTCCACCGGACCAGCAGGTCGGCGTGCTCGGGCACCCAGTGCAGGGCCGCGTTGCTGATCACCACGTCGGTGTCGGGCTTGGGTTTCCAGTCGCGCACGTCGCCGGTGGTGGCGTCGATGCCGCGTTCCTTGGCCGCGGCGACCATCTCCGGGGAGCTGTCCAGCGCCTCGATCACCGCGGTCGGCCAGCGCTTGGACAGGTAGGCCGTCAGGTTGCCCGGCCCGCAACCGAGGTCGACCACGCGGCGCGCGCGCTCCGGTCCCACCCGGGTGAGTAGGTCGTAGAACGGGCGGCCGCGATGGTCGGCGAACGCCAGGTAGACGTCGGGGTCCCACATGTCGGTCCTCCTGATCGTCGCGCGTCGGCTGTAGACAGTCCGTATTACCGCATGCGGTTCCGGTGCGGGGCGGGTGGGGCGGATACCATCGATTTTTGTGACGCCCGACACGGATCCCACCGATCCGCCCCCGGCCCTTCCGGAGGTTTCCGACGCGTTCGAGGGCGCGGACGTACCGCCCGGAGCCGAGGGATTGCCGCCGCTCTCGGCGTTGTCGCCGCGCGAACGCCTGGTGGTCGAGGCATCTGCCCTCGGCGATCTCGCGCTGCGCACCTGGGTCGCCTCGCTGCTGGCCACGACGGTGACCCCGGCGGTGCTGACCGCCGCCGTGCGCCAGGCCGACTCCCGCGCCGAACGCGACAACCTGCGTTTCTATGCCGAACTGGCGGCCGAACGGGATCCGGCGAAGTCGTTCCCGGCGCCCACCGAACTGCCCCGCGTGCGCTCGCGCCCGGGGCACCCGCTCGCCGAGCGGATCGCCGGCGGCACGGTCGACAACATCGCGTTCGCCAGCAGCTTCACCGCGGTCAACCCCGCCATGCGCGAGCAGTGGGGCGCGCTGCGGGCCAACAACGTCGTGCGCGCGCAGCACTGGCGCCACGACGACGGCCCGCGTCCGACGCTGTGCGTCATCCACGGCTTCATGGGCTCGTCGTATCTGGCCAACGGCCGGTTCTTCTCGCTGCCGTGGTACTACCGTTCGGGCTACGACGTGCTGCTCTACACGCTGCCCTTTCACGGCAAGCGGGCTGAAAAGTTCTCGCCCTTCAGCGGTTTCGGCTACTTCTCCCGCGGCCTGAGCGGGTTCGCCGAGGCGGTGGCCCAGGCCGTGCACGACTTCCGTTCCATCGTCGACCACCTGCGCCACACCGGCGTCGAGCGCATCGCGCTGACCGGCATCTCGCTGGGCGGCTACACCTCGGCGCTGGTGGCCTCGGTCGACGACCGGCTCGAGGCCGTGATCCCCAACTGCCCGGTGGTGACCCCGGTGACGATGTTCGAAACCTGGTTCCCGGCAAGCAAACTCGTCGGCCTGGGGCTACGCCTGTCGGGCATCGGCGGCGACGACCTCGCCGCCGGCCTGGCCTACCACTGCCCGCTGAACTATCGGCCGCTGGTGCCCAAGGACCGTCGCATGCTCATCACCGGCCTCGGCGACCGGATGGCGCCCCCGCAGCAGGCCGTCATGCTGTGGGAGCACTGGGATCGCTGCGCGCTGCACTGGTTTCCGGGCAGCCACGTGATGCACGTGAGCCAGCTGGACTACCTGCGCCGGATGACACGCTTCCTGCAGCCGCTCATGTTCTAGTTCGGCGGCGTTATCCACAGTTGGCGGTTCGTCCACAACCGGGGCCTGGGGCGGTCGGTGCGTCACCCCCGGGCCACCAGATGCGAACGTATGTTCGATAGCGGGTTGTTGGGTGGCGCGGCGGTGCGCGACCTTGACGACGCGCGCGGTGGTGGCGGCGATCGGGGCGGGCGCGCGCGCCGAGGCCGCCGCGGCCGGGCGCCGGCTGGCCGCGATCGCCGAGTTCGTGGCCCGCCACGCCGCCGGCCCCACCGATTCGGCGCACTGGTCCTGTGACAACTGGGACGCCGTCGCCGCATTTCTTCTGAGATACGCCCCAAAGTGCGGGTGTCGGCTACGCCCGTCGGCTGTTGTTCCTTTGGTCCCGATCCGGCACGGCATCGGCTCGGGAACCTCAGCCATCAGTCGGTCGGTGGAGCGCCTGCAGAAACCTCGTGACAGGGACCCGATACCCTGCGAGATGCGAGAGCTTTGTTTCTTTGGAGAGAGGAGACGATCTGAAATGCCTGATAAATGGTTCTCCGACATCCCTGCGCCGGGAGAGTTGACCCTCGCGGACTTGTGCGACCAAATCGAGCAGAAGATCCACGCCAACGCAGACAACCAGAAATTGCCGCAGGAGTTCCCGGACTGGCAGTCGTGCATGGAAGATCGGGACGCCACCATCTACAAGTTGAGCGCGGCTGTGGTCAACCTTTGCCAGATGGTGGAATTCTTGGCGTCGGAGCAGCAGCGCGACAGGCCCACCAACGCCATCACATAAGGCAAGGGGCGTGGCTCACAGGCCCGGGAAACGGCCATCTGGCGGCTGACACAGTGATCTGAACGGGCCGCTTACCGATTAGTACCGACGTAGTCCCCATGCCTCGATGGCACCTATCGACAGGACGACGGAAGCAACACCCCACAGCAACGCACGGCCTTTGAGCGAAAGCTCCGCAGCCTCAGGCGTGCTGAGCCAGAACGCAACGGCACCGCCTCCCAGCGTGTTGATGGCGATTGCGCCTGTGACTCCAAGTCCAGCCGGAGTGCTGTGATCATTCCGGCCGCGCTCCACGGCCAGGGCTGTGGCGATGCCAGTGAGCACTCCACCAAGAACCCTGGGATAGAAGCTGGAACCTCCGTGCGGTAGCGCCAACAATTGGGCTGAGCGGTGAGGCGCGATCAGTAGCGGCAGGCCGAGGAGGTAGTTTGCGGCTGAGTCGATCCCAAGCATCCGACGGTTTTGAGGTTGCTTCGTGCGAGTCATTCCCGTCTCCTTCTCACGAGCCGCCTTGGCTGGCGACGTGGTGTGCGGCATCGTGTGTGCTGCGATTATCAGTGTTGCTTCTCGGTCAACGCCGTCCTCGGTTCGAAATGTTCTTAAGCCAGCCGCTTTCGCCACTTGCTCAAAACCTTCTGGACCGGCTGGCGCGACCGGCAGCACCCCGACGGCACCGTCGTGTGGACCTCGCCGCGCGGACACACCTACACCACCCACCCCGGCAGCCTGCTACTGTTCCCCACCCTTGTGCCGGCCCACCGGCGAAATACTGGCCACCCCAACACCACCACCGCCCAGCGACAACCGCACCCTGATGATGCCCACCCGCCGCCGCACCCGAACACAACACCGCGCCCACCGCTTCAACGCCGAACGCGCACTCAACGCCGCCCACATCGCGGAGCGGAATCAGCCGCCGCCGTTTTAGGCGGTCAGCGCCCGGTGGGCCCCGGCCAGTGGCGTGGGCCAAGCCAGTTGCTCCAACAGGCCGGCCGGCTCGTCGGTGTGGCCGTCGAGCCGCTGCACCGACAGCAGGTCCAGCACCGCCAGCGCGGGGCCGTGGTTGCCCCGTTGCGGGACCAGCCCGGCCACCGGCGCGGCGGGCTCGGGCGGCGAGTCGGTGAGGAACGCGCACGCGGCCGCGATCGTGCGACCGGTGCGGTCGCCGGCGATCTCGAGCGCCGTGCACGTCTCGCCCGCCGAATGCGCGAGAATCCCGTCCAGGGTCTCGGGCAGCGCGTTGTCGACGCATACCCGGTACGCCGCAACGTAATCCGAGGCACCGCGGCGCAATCCGCGCCACGTCTCGCGGGCGTTGGAGGGCACCAGCCGCGGGACGTCGTCGGGCGCGACCACGCTCGCGTCCCACCCGATCTCGCGCAGGTGGTCGGCCAGCCGGCGCGCCGCGACCTGGGCCGTCTCGGCCAATGGGATCCGTGGCGAGCGCGCCCGCAGCGCCGCCAGATTGTCCGCGGCCGACACCGTCAGCCCGATCCAGGTCTCCCGCACCCGAGGCCCGCTGTGACGGCTCGTGATCCGGATCGCGTCGGCCCGGATGCCGTAGCGGTTCAGATACCCGGCGATCAGCGGCAGCGGCAGCACGTCCGCGTCGTCGACCGGCGGCCCGACCCGCACCAGCGCGGTCGTCTTGGTGGCGGGCCCGGGTTCGGGGACGAACAGGTTGCGCCGGCCCAGGATGGCCAGCCGCCGGCGCGCGATGGTGGTGACGTGCAGCCCACCCCACGAGCCGAACAGCAGGATCAGCGCGACGACGGCGATGCCGATCAGCCAGTAGGCGCGGCTCGACCGCCACGGGTAGGCCATCGCCGCGGGCACGACGACCAACAGCGCCAGCGTGATCCGGCCGGGACCGGGGACCGGTATCGAGCGAAGGGGGCTCACTTCAGGGATTCCTTTCGTCGGCGCGCGCCGGTCGCGACGAACGCGGCCACGGCCGCCACCGCCAAGGCCAGCGCGGCGGTACCGGCCAGCGCCACCGTCCGCGGCGTGCTGTCGTGCGGCGCCGGGGCCGGCGGGAGGGCGACCGGCTTCGCCGGTGCCGCGCCCGGCGTGCTCGCCGCGGGCAGTTGCCAGGTCAGGGCCGCCGCCGGGTCCACGGTGCCGGCGCCGACGACGTCCGATGGCGCCCGGGCGCCGTTGTGCGCGGTCGCGGTGATGCGGCGCACCACCTCGGCGGCGCTCAGCTCGGGGTACTTACTGCGCACCAGCGCGGCCACCCCGGAGACGTAGCCGGCCGCGTAGCCGGTGCCGCGCAACGCGACCAGTTGATGATGGTTGTCGGGCAGCCCGTCCGCCAGGCCGCCGCCGTCGGCGTTGCTCACCGACACGACGTTCTCGCCGGGCGCCGCGATGCCCACCCACGGCCCGGCCATGGTGAACGCGGACGGCCGGCCCTCCGGGGTCAGGGCGGCCACCGACAGCACGTACGGCTGCCACCACGACGGGATGGAAACCGACGTCACCCCGGCCCAGTTGCGGGGGTCGTCGGGACGGCTCAGGTCGGTCAGCGGGTTGGATTCGCACGGCGCTCCCCCGGCGATCGATCCGCCCGCCCCGCTGTCGCCCGCGGCGGCCACGATGACCGCGTCCTTGTCCACCGCCGCGTACCGCAGCGCCGCGCCCAGGGCGGCCTGATCGACGGGCCGGTCGGCGGGCAGGCAGGTGATCGCGGACACGGTGATCACCCGGGCGCCCAGATCGGCGGCGTGCACGATCGCGCGGCCCAGTGCGGTGACGTCGAGGGACGCCCGCGCCAGCAGCGGGTCGCCGCCCGGTGTCTTCGGCGAGAACATCGCCGACGTCGTCCGGATCGACACCACCCGCGCCGCCGGTGCCACGCCCGCGAATCCGCCCGCGCCGGACGGACCGGGTTGGCCGGCGATGATGCCGGCGACCAGGGTGCCGTGTCCGTCGCAATCGGTCAGCCCGTCGGTCGTCTCGACGAAATCGCCGCCGGGATCGACGTTGGGCAGTCGCGGGCCCGGCCGCACCCCGGTGTCGAGCACCGCCACCAGCTGGCCCTCACCGCGGGAAAACTGCCACGCCGCAGGAAGATTGAGCATCTCCTGGTTGGGCGACGCCACGTCGGGATCGCTGCCGGGGATGATCCCGGACGTGACGCACTGGCCCCGCTGCTCCATCGGCTGCACGGGCCCGGCGTCGCCGCTCGGCGGCGGCACCGCCGGGTCCACCTGCGGCTTGCCGATCGCCAGCGCCGGCGGACACGCCCACACCGCGGCGACGAATGCCGCGGCAAGGCAAGCCGATCCGGACCGGATCATCGATTGAGCACCCACGCGAACAGGCCGACCAGGTACGCCATGACCGGGATCAGCGACGCGTCCAGGCCGGCCGCGGCGAAGCCCAGCAGCCGGCGCACCGGCAGCGAGTAGCTTTCCGGCTCGGCCACATCGGGATTCAGCGCCACCACGACCCACGCCGTCACGAGCACGACGAGCACCAGCAGCGCGCCGAGGGCCGCGGCGTAGCGCCCCGTCGCGGCGTAGCACACCAGCAGCACACCGGCGACGAGGTAGGGCTGGGCGAGCAGCCAGGCCTTGCACGCCGCCGAGTCCCAGACCCGGGCGCGCAGCACTGACGCGGCCGCGGTCGCGGCCACCACGTACCAGGCCCAACCGCTCAGCGCCTCTGGGCGCAGCGCGATCGCCACCGAGCCCAGCACGCTGAGCAGCACCGCGCCGGCGATGAACCCGTTCTGGTGGGCGTCACCGATCCGCACCCGGCGCGGCAGGTCCTCGAGCACCCGCAGCGACGGCGCCGCCGGGGTGGGGTCGCCGGGCGCCGGGATCACCGGCAACGGGAAGCGCGCCCACAGTGCGGACAGCGGGGCCGCCTCGATGGTGACCAGCAGCGCGGCCGCGATCAGGCCGCAGCCGAGGGTGAGCGTCGTTAGGCGCCAGAACATTTCGGCACCCGCGCCCAACAGCACCCCGGCGCCCACCACCGCGGTCGCGGTGAACAGGCCGACGACGCGCTCGCGTTCGGCGCTGGGCACCATCAGCGCGATCAGCGACCACGCGGTGACACCGGCGGCGGCCAGCACCAGGTGCGCGGGCCCGAACGTTCCCGGCACCGCCAACGCCAGCGCGGCGCCGATGGGCACCAGCGCGGTGATCGACAGGGCGCTCCCCGTGCGCGACGAACGCCCCGCGACCAGCAGGCCGATCACCGCGGTCAGCGCGGCGACCACGCTGACCCCGACCAGGCCGGCCAGTGCCCCGGTGGCCGCCCGGTAGGTGACCGACAGGCCGGTCGCCACCAGCGCCACGACGATGGCCGCCGCCAAAGCGCCGCGCCGGATGTGCGCGGGCCCCCAGGGCTTGCGCCGGGACGCCGAGAAGATCATGGCGGCATCGGCGATGTCCTCGACGATGCCGGGAGCGGCTGGTCCGAGCGGGACCGGTTGCAGCGCGAGCAGATCGCCGTCGACGA
>Ga0307441_1000467_pt1 | contig 14918 bp, 18 predicted proteins | sample SalMarWE160420MG_FD_202149 | JGI IMG/M metagenome (GOLD analysis project Ga0307441, IMG submission 202149) | Salt marsh sediment microbial communities from the Plum Island Ecosystem LTER, Massachusetts, United States - WE1604-20 | ecosystem: Environmental > Aquatic > Marine > Intertidal zone >... | reverse complement strand
CGATCTTCAGGATTGTCGTGTTGGTCTGCCCACCAGAAAACGATCGCGTGGGTACAGCGATCCAAGCCCAGCAGGGCCGGCCGATAAGGTTCATCAATCTGCAGCCGGAAGAGGCCCCGGCTCTCATCTGCTTCCACATGGCCAATAGGAGTGATTTCTAACTTGGCTTGGTTCATGAGATTTATTCCTCCGTGGTTGAATTTTGTTTTTGGGGTGAGGTTTGGGATTCCTGATCCAGTTTCTCCAGGCGGGTGATCAGCTCCGCAAGAAAGGCCAGTTCAGCTTCTCCCAATACAAAGCCATAGTCAAATAAGACATCCAGTGGGAAAAACGACATACCTAGATCTTCCAGCTCATCTCGCTGGCGCTGAAGGTCACCTTCCAACCAGTTTTGATAAGTTTTTACCGCTTCAAGAGCTTCTGCGGGCGGGATGTTCCAGAGATTGTGTAATCCCATTAAAAAATTTGTATAAGTGATAGTTGGGCTTGTTAATGCGCCGATTGTGGCTTCTTTCCATATAGAACGACCGTTTTCGGTCACTTGATAGACCTTTTTTGGCCTTTCTCCCGGCTTTTCCTGATTTTCCGGGATCTTTTCTATATATCCCTTTTCCTCCAATTTTCCCAAAAGATAATAAATGGAAGAAGTAGCCAGGTCAGTCCAGGCCCGCATATTGCGCAACGTGATCTGCTGCTCGATCTGGTAACCGTGCTGGGGTTCTTCCAGGATCAGGCTGAGGATGACCAATTCAGCGTCGGTTAAGGAGTTTAGAGGCATATTATATTCCAGTTCTAGAATACTACAGTACTGGAATAATAGCAGAGCAAAAGGTACTTGTCAAGAGCCTTTTTCAAGAACCTGCCCCTTGAAACTTTAACAGAGAAATTTGACATCTCTACCAATTTTCCTTACAATCAAAATCAGAACAGTCCCCCAACTATCAGGTAATCTGTGAGTCAAAACGGTATCGATGAAGAGAAATGCTTCCAACTCCATGTGGGAAAATTTGATTCTTATCGGATTGATGGGTTTGTTGATCGTATTAATATTTCTGTCAGGCTGCAGACTGCCAGCTGGAGTTGACCCGGAAGTGGATCTGGTTCCCGGGGAACCGGGTGACCCCGTAGTCATTGTTGAGGATGCCCGCTCGGATGGAGAATATGGAAACTGGATGGCCCAATATATTATCGGTGGGGCCTGGGCCGACACCTGGTTTGTGAATCAGTATGAACGGCCTTTTTCCGCCGATGAGATGGTTTACCAACCGTATCTGGATATTAAGGAATCCCGTATCCGTCCTGCAGGAGATTGGACAGTATTTGAAGTACTAGCCGTTGGTCCCGCAAGCAGCGAACTGGTATACATCTCTCTGGAGCTAGACACCGATCTGGATAACCGGCCGGACCTGCTGATTTTGACCCAGGCCCTGGAAGATACAACCTGGAATGATCTGATGATCTCTCTCCTGGTCGATCCAAACAGGGATGCAGGAGGTAATAGGCCCCGGCTCGCCGAACCTTTTCAGGATATCTGGAACGGTTTTGAAGAAAGCTATAACGCTGAGGAATCCAGGGTATATATCAGACGATCCCCGGACTCAGACTCAGCTTACCAAATTGCGGTCTTGAATGAACTTTTAGAAGGAGATCAATTCGTCTGGCGGGTTTGGCTGGAAGGCGAGATCTTTCATCCAGGGTGGGTTGAATATAATGACCGCTATTCCCTGGCAGATGCAGGATCGCCTTACCGGTACAGCCCGAACTATCCCCTGAAAGCTCTGGCATCCCTGGATAACACCTGCCTGCAATTTTTTGGCGGACAAGCCTATCAACCTCAACCGGGCTTCTGTGAAACCATCATAGACCTTTCGGGTGAGGAAACGTTGCCACCAGACGATCAGTTTTCCAATCCCAGTGGGGAGAACCCTGTATCTATAATATTTCCCAGCAGTGATCCGGGAGACGGGGAAGGCAGTCCTGATCCCACATTGATGGTATTTGATCCCGGCTATTTTTTCCAACCCACGCAAATCCAACTGCCCCATTTGAACGGGTTTCCAACCATGGAGTTTGTTGTTCCTGCAGAGACAACGGAGGGAATTATTGAAGTCTTCTATGAAACACCTGTCCATGGGGTAGCAATTATTCCAACGCCCCCGGTTGCTTCGGGTGAACTCGTGGATCCACTGGATGTTGTTATACCGGCAACCGAAATGTTCGATCCATACCAGGGTTCATCCCCCACCCCAAAACCAGTGATCCATTTTCCTACGAAGACGCCTACCGAAATGTTCGATCCCTACCAGGGTTCGTCCCCCACCCCAACACCAAAACCGATCATCCATTTTCCTACCAAAACGCCCACAGCTACTGATAGGCCGATCATCATTCTGAAGACAGCAACACCAACTCCTTAATTGCTATTTTCACCGATTTCCAAATTCAACTGGCTCGCGCGACATCAGGTATTGGTAAACCGCTTGCAGTTCCTGGGCGTTCATATGCCTGTAGGAAGTCCAGGGCATATAGTCCGGGTGAATGGCCCGGCCGTGTTTTTCCCCGTTTTGGATGATCTCAATGAACCCTTTTTCTCCCCAGGTGGGCAGCCGGCTGCCGAGTCCGGGAGTTAAGTTGCCCGCCGCGGGCCATTCAGGCGGGAAGCCGGTGATCTCGCCGCCGGAAAGCCCTAAACCGTGGCAGACCGGACAGGATAAGGCCAGGTATTCTCCGTACTTCGCAGTCAATCCAGGTTCAGGCGCAGGCGGAGGATCCTCCCCGGGAGGGATTAATTCCGCCGGTAAAAAAGTGATCTCCTGGGTCAGGTTCATGACAATAAAACCAGTCGTTGAAAGTTCGCTGGGCTGGGGCTGATTATTCACCGGGGGTTTACTGCGGATATAAGCCAGGACAACACCCAGATCCTGGTCAGATAGATAATAAAATTCAGTTGATGGCATGAACAACAGGGCTGTTCCATCCGCGCTGACCCCATATTTCACAGCCCGGACCAGATCCAGATCCGTTCGCTCAGTTCCAATCCCACCCTCGCCTCTGGTCAGATTGGGCGTGATCACCTGGCCGATAGCGGGATTCTCTAGATAAACCACCCCCTGCAGTTCTTCTCCATGGCAGGCTTCGCAGCCCCGGTACTGGAAGATCCGTTTTCCTTCCCGGAGGCTTTTTTCGTCTGAGGGAATTTTGACCATGCGGGGGGTGAAGGAATAGGTTTTATTCAAGCGGGCCTGACCGATCCCGTACAGGATCAGGCCAATAACCAGAACCAGGCCAAACAGCCCGCCAAGAAAGATCACGAGCCATTTCAATAAGCCTTTCATTTGCCTCCCCCTCCGGTATTGAGGATCAAACTGCCATTCTCAGAAACAGTCACACTTAAGGTTGGTAATTTTTCAGTTGCCGGACCTTTTAGAACTCTACCATCATGATCGAATTGAGAGCCGTGGCAGGGGCACCTGAAATTCTCTCCATCCTCTTCCACAGTGCATCCCAGGTGGGTGCAGACCAGGCTGTATGCTTGAAAACCATCTTTCGTTTTATAGATGATGGCCGGAATATCAAGCCGGACGAGCTCGCCGCTGGCAGGAAAATCAGCTGCCAGTCCCAGATCATAAATAGTGGGGGTTTGACCCGCTGGTTGATGGCTGAAATAACGCACCAGGCCACCCAGCCCCAGAATACCGGCCAGGCCCAGGACCAACTTAAAGCTGAGTTGAAGGAATTTACTGCGAGAGAAAGAGATCTCTTCTGTCATAGGTTACCTGAGCCATCCTAGTAACGTTAAAAGGAATATTATGGCAATGATGGTGATTCCGATGATCTGCCCCAGGCGATTTCCGGATGGCAGCCAGCGGCCCCACTCCTCCTTTTTGGCATTAGGAAGAATATAGGGCAGTAGACCCAGCAGGATCACCGCCCCGAGCGGCAGCACCACTCCCCAGAAAAAGGGATCCCCATATTGAAGCGTCTCCTGGATCCAGAGGAAAAACCAGGGGGCCCGGGAATCACCCACTTGGGCGCCATTTTCCACCAGAGGTTGATCGATCGGAGCGGGAACCAAAACCGAGAGCAGCAGCAGGATAACCCCAGCAATGATCATGGCGAGGACTTCTTTCTTCAATAACTCTGATCGGGGGATGCGGTTGATTTTTTCGCCCCTCACTGCTGGAGGTGCGCTGATACCGCCGTCCCTCCTGACTCTGAAGATATGCCAGGCAGTAATACCGGTCACGGCCAGGGTCAGCCCGAAGATATGCCAGGCATAAAAACGGATCAGGGTTGGAGCGTCCGGCTCCGGGCCGCCGATCACAAATCGATATAGCCCCTCTCCAATCCCGGGAATGGTTTTCAGGAGATTGGTACCCACCACCAGCGCCCAGCGGATGCCTTCATCCCAGCGCAGCACATAACCCGTGAAATCCAGCAGCAGGATCAAGACCAAGAGGATCAAACCCAGCAGGAAGTTTAACCTGCGGGGAGGAGCATAGGCCCCGGTCAGGATGATCCGCACCAAATGAACCATTATGGTGACCACCAGCAGCTGAGCAGACCAGTAGTGCAAATTACGGATCAAGTTCCCGTAAGGAATAATGTTGGTCAGAACCTGGATCGATTCTGCTGCACCAGAAGGTGTAGGCAGGTAATAGTACATTTCCAGGGCGCCGGTGATCAATAAGACCAGGCTGAAAAAAACAGCCAGGCCTCCTGCGCCAAGTGTGAAGCTGAATTTGCTTTGAGCCTCCGGAACAGTGGCAGGATGCAGGTGATGGTAAAAATTTCCCCGGCTGGATTCAGCAGCTGGCTGTCTGGACAGCTGGCCGATATATCCAGCTGCGATAATAAGGAACAGGCTGAGGAGTAGAATTCCGGGCAGTTCCAGACCGGGTAGCTTGACTTCCTGGTGGACCTGGATCGCTGCGCTGTTGGTGCCTGAAAGTGTCAGCTCCGGGCTGCCTTTATGGTTGAGATAGAGAATATAAGCCGTCAGTTCCCAGGCCTGATCTTCTGTGAGCGAACCTGTAGGAGAAAAGGGCATATTCTGATGGATATAACTGCCAAGTTCAAAGGCTGTGGAGAACTGGGGCAGGGCCCCTGGCACAGCCAGGGCGGGCGCGCCGGCTTCAGGTAAAATAAAGCTGTTTTCCGGGGCGTCCTCTCCGTGGCAGCCTGACCCCCAGCAATCCCGGATTACCGGCGCGAACGTGGAGCGCCATTCGGCGTCCAGGCCCTGCCCCTGATCCCCGTGGCAGTCCTGACACATACCCCAGTACACCTGGGCGCCGTTATCTGCCTGGGAAGGAGGATAAACCGTCGGCACTGGTCCTGGCCTGTCATAAATCGGTGTAGTTAATAGATTTTGTTGTGAAGGAGAAGTTGCGCTGACAGTTCCAGAAAAAAGAACCAATCCTCCTACGAGGATCAGTACTGCAGGAATGATCAAAAAAATCCGGAGCCGGCTGCCCATGATGAACCTTCTATTATTCTGTGATGATTATACATCAGCTTATTGACAAGCTGAATTGAGTTACCTATACTTGATTTGAAGACTGAGAATGATAGAGAGAATGATGAAGGAAAGTCCCTGGATCAAACGATTATTAGTCCTGACCATATGCGCACTGGTTCTTTTAAACAGTAGCTGTGACCTGTTTCGTTCTAGCGGCGAGGTCAACTGGCCAACCAATGGTTGGAAAGTGAAAAAACCGGAAGATGTCGGTCTGGATGGTGAGTTGGTCACAGTCATGATCGAAGAGATTGATCGTTCTGGTTTGAACTATGACGGCCTTGTTGTGATTCACAAGGGAGTCATAGTCGCTGAAAAATATTATTACATCTATCAAGAAAAATCCCTTCATGAAACTTATTCTGTCACCAAGAGTGTGATATCTTCCCTGGTGGGCATCGCCTTGCAGCAAGGCTGTATCGAGAGTATAGAAGATCCCATTCTGGCTTATTTTCCAGACAGGGAATTCTTGAATATGAACGACCAAAAGCAATCACTTACCATTAAGGATTTCTTAACCATGTCCTCTGGCCTGGCCTATGATCCGGATGAGATGTACGCGTCATCGGATTGGGCTCAATACACACTGGACGAGCCTCTGATCTATCCCCCCGGGGTAACCTGGTTTTACAGCAACGGCGGCCCGCAGGTCCTTTCTGCACTGATCAGCCAGGCCTGCGAAATGGATACCCGTGAATTTGCAGATCAATATCTCTTTAAACCCCTGGGAATAACCAACTATCGCTGGGAGCGAAATGAGGAAGGGAATCCCAATGGAAGCTGGGGATTGGAGTTGACTCCCCGTGACATGGCGAAATTCGGTTATTTATATCTTCAGGATGGTGTTTGGGATGGGGAGCAGATCCTGCCCCCGGATTGGGTGGAGTTATCCAGCCGCCCCTATCACCAGGTTCCGGATCCGCTGGAACCCTGGGATGAATATTACGGTTTTCTGTGGTGGATCCATGGAGATGGGTTTTACGCAGCCCATGGTTATAAGGGACAGTTCATTTATCTGGCGCCTGAACAGGATTTGGTTGTTGTGATCACGGCCAATATTGCTGATAAGGATTTTGTCCAGCCGCAAAAGCTGATCCGGGATTATTTAATTCCTGCCGTTGGAAAAGAATAGCTAACCATAGCTCCAAAAAAAAGCCGGCGATTAGCCGGTTTTTTTGATTTGATTGTTGAGTTATATAGCTCTAACCAAGCTGATTTTTGATATTATCGGTCAGCTGATGGCCGGATTCGTGCATCAGGGTCTCATGATCAAAATCATCCAGCTTGGTCATCGTGGTCAGGCAGGGGAAATGTTTGTGGAGCAGGCTGGCTTTATCCACAACCTCAGCGGTAGAAAGGCCAATGATCTGCTGGGCAACGTGGCGGGTATTGCCGCACACAGCATCCCGGAGCACTACGGCGGACTTGATGGTGTTGCTTTCTTCATCAACTTCGATCTTCAGATTGGGTTTGCCAAAGTAACGGGCGAATTCGGCGATCTCTGGACTTGAAAATTTGATCCGGTCGTAACGGGTTACCCCATAATCATTTTCTGTTAATGAACAGAGCGGCCGGGGTGTGGCGCAAACCACATCCATCTCTTCCAGCCAGCCCCGCAATTGACGTCCCAATCCCAGCGGCAGCCAGGTTTCATTATTAACCGCCACAACAACCGCTTTTGCCCCGCTTTTTTTAGCGATTTCGGGCAGGAGTTCAGCCACTCCGGTAATTTCGGCAAAGGAAAGGATCAGATCGGCAGCCGGGAAGGTATCAGGAAGATGATCTTCTGGATAATCGATTATTTGTGGGAGTGCTGGCGGAGCCTGCCAGACCTCAATTTTCCAGCCATCAGGTGCATTTGCCTGGATATTACGTACATTTCGATGGCCGAATTCACCGGAAACAATAGCTAAAATATTCATGGTCTTCGCCGTTTTTGTAGAGTGGTTTATGAACGAGAGAACAGACTAATCGTGATCAACCGGATTGAGTTTGTCCATATCAGGTAATTTGCCTGTAAGTTCCGTAGGGCGGTGGATTAAGACAGGGAAATGTTCTGTACAGATATGATGTTCCTGGTCTTTATAATAAAAGACAACCACAGGTACCTGGCTGTCATCTCTTCCACAGTGGATGCAGGAAATGGTTTTGTCTTCTGTCATTTACACCTCAACTAATAATTCGCCAGACAAATATGCTTTGGTAATTCATTAATCTACCATAGCTTCCAGGGCTAATAATAAGAACTCGTATTCCTCGCGGCAGGCGGCGCAGCGGTCCAGATGTTCCTTGACCAGAGGCATGGCTTCTTCGGCGTTCTTCCCGCTTAATTTCAGTTCTATGAATTGATCCAGCTCGTCATAACAATGACCGCAGGTCAGCTCTTGATCCCGGGTCGATTTGATCGAGTTCATCATATTGCGGATGGTTTCTGATGATAATTTCATTTTAACGTTCTCCTACAATTCTGACGGGATAAAACTGAATTGTCTTACCCACCCTCAAAAACCTCCAGGACATCCTGGGCGGTTAAACCTTTTTCAATTAACCGGTTGCGCATTTGTTTCCTGGCGTCGTGCAGTAATTTATAGAGAGCATTCCGGTTGGTGTCCATCCGCCGGGCAACTTCATCCAGTGGCATCCCCCCGTGCATGATCGCCATCAAGGCCGTCCGCTGCCGCTCAGTGAGGTCCGTTCTTAACATCTCGTCGACCATTTCCAGCATTATTGTCTGTTGAGCCCGCTTTTCTGGATTAGGGCTGGGATCTGAAAGCACCAGGGGAGTGAAATCGCCGCTGTCTTCAGGCATCAGGTCCTCTATAGAGATATCTTTCCAGCGCTGCCTGCGCATTTCAGTAAAAGCGACTCGCACAGCTACTTTATGGGCCCAGGTCGTAAATTTGCTCTCTCCCCGAAACGTGTCCATCTTATCCAGGATCCTTAAGACTGCATCCTGCACAAAATCATCTGCCTGGGTTTCAAGGTCGGTTTGAATTCGGCTGGAGAGGGCATAGATCAAACCCCTCTTTAATATCCGGCTCAAATCTTCTATGGCCTGATCCTGGTTTTCACCACGAAGGTCGCTGAGCCATTCCTCATTTGTTCTTGTTTGCATGGATTCCTTCCTCGGGAAGTGAAAGTATTATAGCATGCAGATTTAGGGGTTGAACCATTTCAGGGATGATGAAGGATCAATCCCTGATCTTATTAAGCCTCCAATCGTAAGGCAGATATTCCAAGGAGGAAAAGTTGAAGTTTAGTAAAGGTTTTAAGTGGAGGGATAATTATCTGGGTGGATTGATCATATCTTTCCTACCATGTTTAGCACAAACGATGTACAATATCACCCTTTGTGAGCGAAAAATACCAAGGCGTACCCATTTGGCAAAGGTCAACTGACATGGTGCTTAAGATAAATGAAGTCACAGATAATAACAAAGAAGAGTTAATAAAATATGCCGCTGCATTTGGTGCTGAACACGATGGATCCTATCTGCCTGGCAGGGATTTTGATCTCTCAGAAGAGACCCCATCTTATGTACTGATGAAAAACGACAAGGTGGTTGGAGCAGTCACCCTGATGCGCACAAAACGTTTTCTGAGTGTAAATAAAGGCAGATTCTCCATTTTCCACACCGTTCTTAATACCGTTGAAGCTTACACCAAACTCCTGGAAGCTATCCGGCCGCATATCCAGGACCTAGATAATATTTTCCTTTTTATTTCAGAAAAAAAAGTAGAAACCGCAGGGATCCTGAAGGAATTGGGATTCAAGGTGGAACGGTATTCATTCATCCTCGAGAACAGAGATCCCCAGTCGCCAGAGGCGGTTTTTCCGGAAGGTATATCGGTCTATCCCCTTGATCCCGCGGATCAAGCAGGCATTATCCAGTTTGTGGATTGCCTTAATCAGGAATTTAAAGATCTGGCCGGTCATACTACAAACACAGCTGATGATCTTCTTACCTGGTTTGAAGACCAGAGCTACCTGGAAGGCGGCCTGTGTTTGCTCAAAAAAGACCAGGAACCGATCGGCACCATTGCCATGATGAGAGATCTGGATGATATGAATGCAGGAGAGATCTTGGCTTTTGGGATTCTTGAGGAATATCGCGGAAAGAATCTGGGACGAAACCTCTTGCGATATGGAACCAACTTCTTATCAGGTAAAGCACTCAATCCAGTTATTCTTTCTGTAAATGGCGAGAATCGTGGTGCTATCAATCTCTATAAGAAAGAAGGGTTCATTCTCACTGAATCGGTTGTCTGTTATAGCCTGGCTGCTTGAAATCAAAGATAAGGTTTTCTGTTCAACATTCCACCGGGATTTTCCCAATCAAAAAGCAAAGACTAAGTAAGCCTCTGGTATCTAGTCTCGTCGATACTTGGCAGTCTTCTCAATATTTGGTATTGGAGGAGAGATGAACGCAATACCTGAAATTAAAGTCTACGGTTCCTATTGGTGCCCGGACTGCAGCCGCACTAAACAATTCCTGGGAGAGCACCAGATTCCTTACAGCTGGGTGAAAATCGAAGACGACGGAAACCAGTGTTCCTGATAATCAGCGCCGGGGACGTACGGGCCTCCAGCACCTAACAAGTTGCGTCTGCTGCGGGTGAGGGCGCCGCGGCAGCCCTGATGATCCGTGAATATCTGAAAACTATTTAAGGTATAATGCCATCTTGTATTCCTAATCTGGAAGGGAAATATTTATTTAAAATCTAATTTTGTATTGGTACAGTTATTGCTACTTATTGGTAGGTATGGTAAATAAAAAAGTTTTGGATTGGATCGAGGGATATATATTGAGCAGACTGCTGATCTTTGGCGACTTTGTTGGTACTGTCAAAAGATCGGATTTGATCTTTGACCTGGATACTACCAGTGAGTATTTCCGCAAGCATGAGGGTCAGAGGATCCAATCTCTTTCGTTGCCTGTGAAAAGCAGAAACCTGAGCAACCTTCTGGGGGAAATTGAAGCTTGTTTTCAGCATGGTTGGATCTTGTTGGACAACGGAGAATGGACCGAAGCTGATTTTGATCGGGTCTATGATTTAAGCCAGAAGATCCGCCAGGAGGTTATGGTTTTAAGAGAGCAACTCGATCACGATACTCCAGAACCATACTACCCCCTAGTAGATCCAATGCGCCATAAATAATCTTCCAGCAGAAGCTCTTCAAACCCCCAATTATGTTACTATTCAAATTGGGAGAAGGATCATGCTTCAAGTTGAACATTTCCTGACAATAAAAAACAAATTAGGCGAGGGACCTGTCTGGCATCCGGAAGAACAATTGCTGTATTGGGTGGATATTGAGGGGGATTGTTTTCATCGTTATTCCCCGGAAACAGGGAGGGGGGATACCACCCCCGTTGGCCAGGCGATTGGCTGCCTGGCTTTTCGCGCATCTGGCGGGTTGCTTATGGGGTTAAGAGATGGGCTGGCTTTTTGGGATCAGAACACATCTGAAATCGAAATTATCGCTAATCCCGAAGCTGGACGCCCAAACGCCCGCTTTAATGACGGCAAAGTTGACCCAGGAGGACGCTTCTGGGTTGGAACGCTGGGAGAAGACGACCAAAGCTGCCTGTATCGAATGGACCCAGATGGTGCAACTCACACTATGGAGACCGGGATCCAGATCTCCAACGGCATTGGCTGGAGCCCGGATCATAAGGTCATGTATTATACAGATACACCCCGGCGAGTGATCTATACATATGACTTCGACCTGGAAAGCGGATCGATTAATAACCGCCGGGATTATGTGAATGTGCCTGCTGAGGATGGATTCCCGGATGGTTTAACTGTTGATAGTGAAGGATGTGTCTGGAGCGCCCACTGGGATGGCTGGCGGGTCACTCGTTATGATCCAGATGGAAAGATTGAACGGGTTGTTTACATGCCTGTTCAACGACCAACCAGCTGTACATTTGGCGGTCCGGATCTGAATCAACTTTTTATCACTTCGGCCTGGACTGGTTTAAGCGAAAGCGTTCGGCGGGAGCAGCCCCTGGCCGGCGATCTGTTCCTGGTCCAGACAAATATAAAAGGTCAGCTGGAAAACGAATTCCTCGGATAAATGATATAAACAGGGAATAATTGTTTTATTTGAACAGGAAAAGTTAATTCAGGATTAATGAAATCTATCATTATTTTGATCGGACCGATGAGTGTGGGCAAAAGCACGTTGGCCAAGAAACTGGCCAAGCAGTTGGGTGTGCCGCGCATTGAGCTGGATGAGGTCCGGCAGCGGTTTAATAACGAGATCGGCTATGATGAAAAATTTGCATCTGAAATCGTGGGTAAAGAAGGCATGATGGGTTTGATTAATTACTGGAAACCCTTTGATGCACATGCAGTAGAGCGAGCTTTGAAGGAGTATAAGAACTGCGTGATGGACTTTGGAGCCGGTCATTCGGTATATGAGGACCCAGAATTATTCCAGCGGGTCGAAAAAGCTTTAAAACCTCACAAGTTTGTGATTCAGATCCTGCCCTCGCCAGACCTGGACCGCTCAGTAGAGATCGTCAACCAAAGATTCTCGGAATTATTGATAAACGAGGTAGGCAAGATCGATCCTGAATTGCTGGCGCTGAATGAACATTTCGTTCGCCACCCCTCCAATGGACTGTTGGCGAAAAAGACAATTTATACAGATGGGCGTTCAATCAAAGCCACCTGCCAGGAAATCCTGGACTGGGTTGAAGACCAGGGTGGTTTTGGCAGGAAATTGAATTACAGCCAGATGAACTTGTTTTAATATATTTGGAGTATTCCGAAATGGAAAGGACAAAAAAGGCAGACTTTTTGAAAGATCTGCCTTTTTGTTATTACTATTCTCTGGATAATTTACCTTCGATACTTGATTTTCGGGGGCTGGAGTTTTCTTCTGGTTTGTTGATTTTCTGGTTTTGGAATTGAGTAATCAAACCCCGCCAGAGTCTTCTGCGGCAGTTTTGTCTTCATGATCTGCTCGATTTTTTTAACCAGGTCTTGATCGTCCGGTGTGATAAAGGTAAAGGCTTCTCCTGTTCGCTGGGCTCTTCCTGTCCGTCCAATTCGATGGATATATGCATCTGCGGTATCAGGCATATCAAAATTGATCACATGAGAGATGCCATCGATATCAAGGCCCCTGGCAGCAATATCAGTGGCTACCATAATCTGATACCTTCCATCTCTAAAACCATTTAAAGCCTGACGGCGTTGGCCTTGAGTGCGGTCGCCATGTAAACTGGTTGCTTTATATTTGGTTCTTTTGATTTTTTTGAGCAGGTTTTGAGCCCGGTGTTTTGTCCGGGTGAAAATTAATATCGATTTTGTATTTGTTTGATCAAGCAGCTCGATCAGCAAACGATTTTTCAGGTGGTGCGGTACGGGATACAGCGTATGGTCAACAGTATAAGCGGGGCGGGCAAGGCCAATGGCGACCCGCTTTGGGTTACGAAGCGTCTGGGCTGCCAGCTGTTCAATTTCCTTTGGGAAAGTCGCAGAAAACAACATGGTCTGCCTTTCTTTCGGAATAAACCTGAGAATTCGTTTAATATCAGGCAAAAATCCCATATCCAACATTCGGTCAGCTTCATCAAGAACCAATATTTCTACTTTTCCCAGTTTGGCATTATGATTTTGGAGATGATCCAAAAGCCGGCCAGGGCAAGCTACCACAATTTCTGTTCCCTGTTTTAACGCTTCAATTTGAGGAGCTGGTCCAACTCCGCCGTAGACCGTTAAACTGCGAATTTTTGTGCCTGCGCTCAATTCTTTAGCCGTTTCATGAATTTGTTCAGCCAGTTCGCGGGTTGGTGTAATGATCAAAGCCCGGGTTCCCTTCCCGGGGGTATTAAGAAGTTTATGCAGGATCGGCAGTATAAAAGCAGCGGTTTTTCCGGTTCCTGTCTGGGCAGTACCGATTAGATCCCTTCCAGCCATAGCTAGCGGGATGGCTGCGGTTTGAATGGGAGTTGGTTCATAAAAACCAGCCCGTTTAATGGCTGGACTTAAGCGTGTGTCAAGATTGAACGGGGTGAAGTCCATAACAAATAGATCCTTGTATTCAAATTATTTTCAGGTTACCAGGGGAATCAAGCAGCGTTATAACAAAAAACGGCACCGACTGCCAAAGGGTAATACCGGGTCTGATAGTACCTGAAAATCATCGTTTGTCAAGTAACGCAGGTTTATAGAAGGCGTTAAATACCTGCCCCGGTGTTGGCTTCAGTCTGAATATTCTGGTTTGAAATCTTTTATAGGGTTTGAAGTAACATGGGCTGAATTTGATATAAAAGGGCTTTACTTAGCTGTGTTTTTAAGGGGGACGTACTATAATCAAAAGTGAAGGTTGGTTTTTTCAAAGAAGGAGATCTATCTATGAGCATCAATTTTTCAACAGATCTGATTATCAGACTTGGAATCGCAACTCTGCTGGGTGCCATTCTGGGCCTGGAACGAGAAATTCACGGCAGACCTGCCGGACTTCGCACCCATCTCCTGGTCAGTCTGGGGGCTGCAGCGTTTATGCTGATGTCGCCCTTGATAGCAGGGATGAGTCGAGATTTTGCGGGAGACCCCGGACGCGTTGCTGCTCAAATAGTCACCGGAATAGGTTTTCTGGGAGCTGGAGCAATTGTCAAGGAAGGAATCAATATTCGGGGGCTGACTACTGCTGCCTGCCTGTGGGTTGCTGCCGCTATTGGCATGGCTTGTGGAGCCGGTCTTTATGCAGTAGCTTTCTTAATATCTATTATGGCAATTTTTGCGTTGGTTTTTTTGCCCTATCTTGAAGTGGTGTTTAAGAAACACTCCTATCGAGTGCTCGAGATCACTTTTCCTCTAGAGGCTGATATAAGTGCGATTTTAGATACAGTCAAAACAAAAAATGTTCGTGTTATCCGCTGTGATTTAGACCGTGATTACAGCAGCGGTACACTAACAATGACAATGGTAATTCGCCTGTTTCACCGGGGTGTAACTGATAAACATGCCCACAGCATTATCGCAGCGATAGAGACTCTCAATTTGTCACCCAGGCGAATAATCTGGCAACCTCGCTGAATAATTCCAGGGGAAAGTGAGAAAATACTCTTCAGAGATAAAAAAATCTCCGGTTTTTGGCCGGAGATTTTTCTGTATACATTGGTGATTTTATTTCAAACTGAAACTTGCGTTTACTTCAGCCCTGACTGAAATTTGCCCCAGGTTAACCGGGCCGAATTCAGAATCGCCCTCCTGTCCGTTTGCTGTTGGGATATTCTGGACTGTATTCTGGGTCCAGAGATTGTTGTTGCGCCCCCACCAACCCCCGCTGAAATAAGACCAGGTATTCTCACTGATGTTCAACACGCAGCCAGCTTCAGCGCCAGCCGCCTCAGCCAGGTCCTGGGCCTTTTCTCCA
>Ga0307441_1000466_pt1 | contig 14919 bp, 9 predicted proteins | sample SalMarWE160420MG_FD_202149 | JGI IMG/M metagenome (GOLD analysis project Ga0307441, IMG submission 202149) | Salt marsh sediment microbial communities from the Plum Island Ecosystem LTER, Massachusetts, United States - WE1604-20 | ecosystem: Environmental > Aquatic > Marine > Intertidal zone >... | reverse complement strand
AGGTGGCGCCGGCGCCGGTCGTGGCCGTGGTGGTTCCGGCTCCGGCGGTCTTGGCCGCGCCCGTCTTGGCCGCCCCGGTCTTGGCCGCACCGGTCGTGGTCGCGCCGGTCGTGGCCGTGGTGGTTCCGGCTCCGGCGGTCTTGGCCGCGCCCGTCTTGGCCGCCCCGGTCTTGGCCGCACCGGTCGTGGTCGCGCCGGTCGTGGTCGTGCCGGTCGCGGCCGCGCCCTTGCCGGCCCCCGCCCCAGAGGTCGATGAAGCCGGCTTGCTGACGGTCGTGAGCGTCACCACGGCCAGCGGCTTGGCGAAGCCGTAGGCGGGCTTTGCCGTCTTGCCGAGCGGCTCGTCGAGCTGCAGCTTGGTCAGGCTCGAGAGGATGGTGTTGATGCTGTTGGGGTCGAAGGTCTTGCCGCTTGGCACGTTCTGCATCGACCAGCCGGAGCTGCCCTTGGTGAACACGAAGTCACCGCTGCCGTTCTTCACTTCCAGGCGGGTCACGTTGGACTCGTTCAGTGAGAGCACGGTCGGGTCGACGTAGCCGGCGGCGTCGGTGCGAGCGTCGGTGGAGTGCAGCGAGTGCGTGACGTAGACGCCCGTGTCGCTGGCCATGCGCACGTGGGTGCTGCCGTAGCTCGGCTCGGAGCCGACGTAGAGCGTTTCGGTCTTGCCGTCCTTGAGCGTGAGCGCGACCTTGCGCTCGTACGTATCGGTCGCGACCTTGAGGCGCTTGTAGGCGTCCTTGGTGGTGGCGACCAGGCCGCTGCGATGCAGCGCCACGAGCTCGTCGAGGAAGGTCTTCACGCGCGCGGTCTTGGCCGGGTAGTTGCCCAGGTCGGGCAGCACCCAGTTCGTGCCGGCACGCTTGAGGGTGACGCTGGCGCCTTTCGGACCGGTGACGGTGAAGGCGGTGATGTCGGCGCTGGTCACGCCGGTGCCGAGCAGCGGCCCCACCTTCGTGGTGGGCGGGCGTGCCACGGTGAGCAGCACCAGCACCAGCGCGCCCACCTGGAGCACCGCGATGATGGCCAGGAACAGGTTGCGGCGGCCCTGGCCGCCATCCTTGTTGGCGCTGCGTTTGACCGGCGCGGTGGCGTTCGCGGCACTCATCGTGAGCCCTCCGCCTTGCGGGCGCCGCCGGTGGACGACGACTCGCCCGCGGTGGCGATGATCGGCGAGCGGCTGCGCTTGCGCCACTGCCATATGGCGGCGATGAGCGCCAGCGCCAGGATGGCGAAGATGTAGTTGCCGACCTCCCAGCCGGTCTCCTGCCCTTGCGACAGGTGCCTGAGGACACGCGTGATGGCGCCGTTGGCGCGGATGTTCAACAGGCTGGCGTCCTCGGTCGACCAGTCGACGGCGTTCTGGAGGAGTTGCAGGTCCTCGACCGCCATGTTCTGGTTGAGGCGGGAGGCGAGGTTCAGGACCGTGTCGTTGGCGACCTCACCGCTCCCGATCACGACCAGGCGGGCGTTGTCAGGCGACGACGTGATGACGCCGACGCCGGAGGAGTTGGACGAGCTCGACGCGTTGGCGCCGTTGGCGTTCGACGACGTCGAGTTGTTGCCGTTGGCGCTCGCCTGCAGGGGATCCTTCTTGTTCTTGAAGTAGCTGGTGAAGCTGCCGCGGATGGCCACCGCCAGCGGGTAGCTCTTCTGCGTCTTGCCCACCGGGAAGCCGTGCTTCGAGTAGGTCTTGAAGTTGGGGATGATGTTCGTGTCCGTCGTCGTCCAGGAGTTCGGCGAGGACGACAGCAGCACGTTGACCGTGCGCGCCCCGCTCGAGCCCTTCTGGACCGTCAGCGGCGAGGCCCACGGCACCGACACCGCCTGCAGGCTGGAGGTGATCGGCGAGGAGCGGTCCATGGCGTTGGACTGCACGTCGACGAAGAACGGGTAGTCGACCGCCTGCACCTCCTGCACCGGGACGCCGGCCACGGTGTGCGGCACCACCACCGGGAACTGCGAGTTCTGCGTGTCCATCACGATCGAGTTGCCTTCGGTCACGCCGTAGCTCTTGAGGAGCGGCCCCAGTCCGTTCTTTATGTGCTTCAGGGCCAGCGTGCCCGAGTAGGGAACCGAGGTGAGGGCGTAGTTCCCGCCCGCCACCACGACCGAGCCGCCGCGCATCAGGAACTGGTCGATGGCGAAGAGCTGCTTCTGGCTCATGCCCTGCGGCGACAGCAGCACCAGGGTGTCGACGTTGTTGGGAACGGTGCCGTTGGTCAGCGTGACGTTCGTGACCTTGTAGTCCTTCTGCAGCTGCTGCTGGATGAGCTGCGTCTGGTAGAGCGGCCGCTGCTGGGACAGGTAGGGGTTGGTGTTGGGCGGCGGCGGCGGCGTCCAAAGCCCCACCACCTTGACGAAGCCGTTGGTCGAGCGCTTGAGGGCGGCGGTGACGGCGTCCTTCACCGTCGTCTGACTGAAGCTCCCCGACGGCACCACGACCTGGGTCTTGCCGTCGACGGTCAGCAGCATCTGGAGGTAGTACGTGTTGGGCGACAGCAGGCCCGCCGGGATCGGCTGGATGCCGAACTGCTTCTGCAGCTGCTGGGGCGTGTACGCCGCGTTGGCCGCGCGGGGATCGACCTGCTGGTAGCTGAACTTGCCCTTGGCGCCCGTGGCGATGGAATCGGCCACCTTCTTGACGATGCCGGGGGCGTCTTGCAGCGCCTTGGGCAGCGTCTTCGGGGTGTCCAGCAGCGTCAGCTTGGCGGGCTGCTTCAGCGAGGCCAGGACGGTGTCGACGTCACTGAAGCCGGACACGTCCTTCTTGATCGCCCGCGTCAGGTTGTACTCGAGGTTGTTCAGCGTGACGACGGGCGTGCCGCCCGCCGGGCTCTGCGACACCTTGACGAGGTCGGAGAGCTTGAGCACCTGCGTCTGGTCGCCGTAACGCACCAGGATGGCGAAGTAGGCGTTCACCACCGACGACTGGTAGCGGCTGGCCACCTGGAAGGGGTGCGGCTGGATGCCGTAGACCTGGTTGGCGGTCTTCTCGACGCTGGGGTTGGTGGACGGATCGACGACCTGAGCCCGCACGCGCCCGTGCGAGGCCACCTGGTACTCGTGCAGCATGTCGGCGATCTGCGGGATCAGCGGCTTGAGTAGCGGGTGGGTGTTCTTGCTCAAGTAGGCGCGGATGAGCAGCGGCTGTTGCAGCGAGTCCAGCAGGTCACGCGTCGTGGACGACAGGCTGTAGCGATGGCTGGCCGTCATGTCGAGGCGCAGACCGGACAGCGGCAGCAGCCAGCCGTTGAGCAGCACCAGGTTGAGTGCGACCAGGCCGACGCCGAGCATGTGCGCGCTGCGGTACGGGCGGGTCATGGCCGTCCGGCTCCAGCGCTTGCTGTCGAGCGAGAGCACGTTGAGCGTCAGGAACAGCCCGCCCAGCGACAGGTAGAACACGAGGTCGCGCAGGTCGAGCACGCCCCGCTCGATGCTCTGGAAGTGGGTGGTGGTGGACAGCTCGCGGAACACCGCCGCGACCCCCGACGGCACGAAGTCGAGCACCGCGTTGGTGCCGATCAGGTAGAGGACGCCGCCGACGAGCAGGGTCACGATCAGCGACACGATCTGGTTGTCGCTGCGTGAGGACACGAACAGCCCGATGGCGGTGTAGGCGGCGGCCATCAGCAGCGCCGCCACGTAGCCGCCGATGACGGGGCCCCAGTCCAGGTTGCCGAGCAGCGAAACCGTGATCGGCAGGCTGACGGTCAGGGCCAGCGCCACCGTCACGAGGGTCATCACGGCCAGGAACTTGCCCAGCACCAGGCGCCAGGCATCGACCGGCAGGGTGAGGAGCATCTCCAGCGTGCCGGAACGCTGCTCCTCGCTCCACTGCCGCATGGTGAGCGCGCCGACGAGGAACACGAGCAGCAGCGGCATCCAGGTGAAGAGCGGGCGCACGTCGGCGATGCCGCGTGCGAAGAAGGTGGCCACCCAGAAGAACACGAAGAAGGTGACCAGTAGGAAGGTGCCCATGAAGATGAGCGCCAACGGCGACCCGAAGGCGCTTGAGAGCTCCTTCTTGGCGATAGCGACCGTCTGTCGCAAGTCTCTACCTCCCTAGGCCTGGGGCGGCGTGGGGGACGGCGCAGCGGAGGGCGTCGGCACGGGCGCCGGTGCGGCGCCGCGGGCCAGCTCGTTGAACACGGTTTCCAGCGTGCGCGTTTCGCTGCGGAGCTCCCGCAGCGGCCAGTTCTCGCGCTTGGCGAGCTCGAAGATGTCGGGGCACAGATCGCCGCCGTCGGGGCCGCGTACGACGAACGCCAGACGGCCGCCTGCAGCCTCCTCGCGACGCACCGAGCCGGCGCCGGGCAGCGCGCTGAGCGCGTCCGCCACGGTTCTGGCGTCGGCGCTGCCGTCGAGGATCAGGCGTGCGCTGCCGCTCTTGGCGAGCTCGGAGAGTCGTGCATCGGCGCGGATGACGCCGCCCATGATCATCACGGCGCGGTCGCACAGCGCCTCGACCTCGGGGAGGATGTGGCTGGAGAAGAGCACCGTGCTGCTCTTGGCCAGCGTGCGGATGAGCTGCCGCACCTCGGCGAGCTGCGTGGGGTCGAGGCCCACCGTGGGCTCGTCGAGGATGAGCAGCTTGGGTCGGTGCAAGATCGCCTGGGCGATGCCGACGCGCTGGCGGTAGCCCTTCGAGAGCTGCTGGATGGGACGGGTGATGACCGGCTCGAGCCCGGTGGCGTTCACCGCCGCCTTGATGGCCGCGCGCTGCTCCGCCCCCGGGATGCGGCGAACGTCGGCCATCATGAGCAGGTACTCCTGGACCGTCAGCTCCGGGTACAGTGGCGCGTTCTCGGGCAGGTAGCCGATGCGCTGCTGCGCCTGGCGCCGCTGCGTCAGGACGTCGAAGTCGTCGATGCTGACGCGCCCCGCGTCCGGCTGCAGGTAGCCGGTGAGGACCTTCATCAGCGTCGACTTGCCGGCGCCGTTCGGACCCAAGAGCCCCACGATGGTGCCCGCGTCGATGCTGAAGCTCACGTCCGACAGCGCTTTCACCGCGCCATACGTCTTCGTCACGTTCCGTACGTCGACCAAGTTCGACCTCCCGCCTCTGCGTGCATGTCTCGATCTGGCCGTGGTGCCGGCGGAGGCGCCGAGCGGGCACGCGACCGGCCGAGTGCGACGCGCACTCGGCCCTGCCACCTACACGCCGGTATTTTCGCCGTCACCAACAAGGTTTACCAAATCCCACATGAACGGTAGAACAGCGTTTCGTGAGGTTCTTGAGTACGGCGACCGGCGGCCGCGGTCCACAAGCGGGCTGTGGCGCGTGAGCGGCGGCGGCTTGGGTCCGTAGAATGCGACAAGGCTACGCCGGCCGCCGTTCGAGACCTCGCATGCTCGCCGCGGCACCGTCCTGCGGGAGATGACGCCATTGGCTCTGGTGCATAGCTCGTTCGCCGTCTCGCTCTCTCTCACCGCGCTCGCCGTGCTGGTGCTGGGTGTGGTGGCCTGGCTGCGGCGGCGCGAGGCGCGGGGGGGCGCGGCCCTGGCCTGGCTGTGCCTGGCGGCGACCGCCTGGGCCGCTTGCGGGGCGGGCCGCCTGGCGGCCGGTGCGGGGCCGTCGGGGACGGTGTGGCTCGAGCTGCAACGCGCGGCCGAGGCGCTGGTGCCGCTGGCGCTGCTGGCATACGCGTTGCGCGCCACGCGCCTTCTCACGCGTTCCGCCGGTGCCTTGTTGTGGCCTTTGGCCGGGCTGTCGGCGGCGCTGGTGGCGCTGGCGTTCGGTCCCGTCGGGGGTCTGTCGCTGTTCCATGCGCTGCAGCCGGGCGAGCTCCTCGGTCACAGCGTGATGGTGGCCGTGCCCAGCGTGTGGAACGTGGCGGGCTCGGCGCTCGGCGCCGCCATGGTCGCGGCCGCCTTGGTGCTCCTGGCGCTGGCGTTGCAGGCCGCGGCGCCCGGCGTGGCCGGCTCGCAGGCGTGGACGCTGCTGGGCGTGGCGATGCCGGTTGCGGCCGAGGTGGTAGCCGCGCTGTTGCCGGGCGGCACGGCCGGCCCGAAAGGCATGGCCGTTTCCGGGCTCGCGCCCGGGGCGTTCTTGCTGGCACCGGCCGCGCTCGCTGCGGCGCAGGGGCTGCTGGGGGCCCCGCGCTACCTGGCGCAGGAGGGCGAGGCGGAGCCGCCGCCCGCCGCCGGCACCGCGCCCCGGCAGCTGCTCGACCACCTCGACCAGCCGGTCTTGCTCGTCGGCGCCTCAGACACGGTGAGCTACGCCAACGCCGCTGCCGCGCGCCTGTTCCACCCGCCGGACGGGTTGCCCGGTGCTCGCGTGGCGGCGCTGTTCGGCGACCTGCCCGAGCTGACGGCCGGCCTCGCGGCCCGGCGGCGGTCGGTGCTCGAGCTCGAGCTGCTGCGCGGCAGCGTGGCGCACCCCTACGAGGCGTGGCTGACGCCGCTGTTCGAGCCGAGTGGACGCTACTCCGGCACGCTGCTGGCGTTCGTGGACGTCGCGACGCGGCGTCTGGCGGAGGCCGAGAGCGGCGCCGCGGCAGCCGAGCTGGGACGCAGCCAGGCGCTGATGGAGGCGCTTCAGGATGCGCTTCGCGGGGCCCTGCGGGGCGAGAGCCTGGGGATGCTGCTCGACATCGTGCTCACCGGTGCCGCCGGCTCGCTGGGGGTGCCTCACGCTGCGCTGTACCTCTACGACGCGTCGAGCGACGCCTTGCACCGTCGCGTCGCGGTGGGCGGCTTCGAGTCGTTGGAGGAGCCGCCGCAGCGCCGCGACGAGGGACTGGCCGGGCGGGTATGGGCGAGCGGGCGGCCGCTGGCGGTGGATGCCCTGCCGAGCTGGCCGGTGGCTGCCTCCGAGGCGGCCGAGCCCTGGGCGGGCACGGCCGTCGCCGTGCCGGTGCGCGAGCGGGGTCAGGCGGTCGGGGTGCTGCTGGTGGCGCGCCGGCGCGGCGACTGGCGGGCGTTCACGGCCGGCGAGATCGGCGCGCTGGAGCGCTTCGCGGACCTTGCGGCCGTCGCCGTCCACCATGCCGCCGCCCGCGAGCGCTCGGAGCGCTCCGAGCTGGAGCTGGCGTGGCTGGACCGCCTCGACGCCCTGATCCGCGAGGACGCGCCCGATACCGAGGTCCTGGACGTGGCCCTGCGCGCCGCGCGCGAGGCGGCCGGCTTCGACCGCGCGGTGGTGTGGCTGGCGAGCGACGATGACGCCGAGCTGGAGGCGCGCGCCTGGCTTGGCTTCCAGCAGGGACCCGAGAGCGGCGAGCGCTGGCCGCTGGACGGCTCGGCGCCACTTCTGGAGGAGGTCTACCGCACCGGGGAGGAGCTCGTGCTGACCGATGGGGGGCCGATCCCGGCACGCTACCGGCCGAGCGGCCGGGCAGCCGGCTCGCCGCTGCTCCGCAACCGGCGGCCGGCGGTGCTGCCGCTGCACGGCGGCGACGGGCTGCTGGGCGTGCTGGCGGCCGACGACGATCGGGAGGGTGTCGAGCTCGAGGCGCGCTTGCGCGCCTTGCGTCGCGTCGCCGCGCGCGCCGCGCAGGCGCTTGAGCGTGCCCGCTTGCGGAGCCTCAGCGGTTGCCTGAACGAGCGCTTGGAGGTGGCCGAGGCGCGTTTGCAGGTGGCCGTGGCGCGCCGCGAGGCGCTCATCGACGCGCTCCCGGCCGCCTTCTTCGAGACCGACCTGAGTGGCACGTTGACGCGGGCCTCGGCCGAGCTGGCGCGCCTGACGGGGACGGCGGAGGACGGCCTCAAGGGCGCGCGCCTCGGCGATCTCGCCGCCGTCGGGGCGGAGGAGGCGCTGGCGGAGCTGATGGCGCGCGTGCTGCGCAGCGGCCGATCGGCCCGCGGCGCCGGCTGGGCGCTGCGACTGCGCGGCGGGGGCGTGCTTCCGGTGGAGATCTCGCTGGGGGTCCTGCGCGACGAATCCGGCGGGGCGCGAGGGTACTTCGGGCTGGTGGTGCCGCGAGGCCACTAGCGGGCGCGGGCTCGCGGCCGGAAGCGCCGTCCTGGCCGGGGCGCGTGATACCCTGGCAGGGACATGCAAGGGCAGCCGTCGACGGTGCCCCACGAGGGAGCGGACCGGGCCGGGCGCACGAGCCGCGTCGCCCTGGTCGTTGGCGCGGGGGGCGCCGCAGCCGCGGTCGCGGTGGGGGCGCATCGCGCGCTGGTGCGTTCAGGCGTGGGCGTCGACATGGTGGTCGGCAGCTCCAGCGGCGGCGTGGTCGCCGCGGCGCTGGCGCTGGGCTGGGCGCCCGAGACCATCGAGGCCGTGCTCAGGAAGCTGTGGACGCCGGCGCTGGCTCGCGGGGCGCGTTTCAAGGCGGCGCTGCGCCTGGCCGTGCCGGGACTGCGTGACGGGGGCGCTTTCGCGCTGGTGGACGGTGCCCGGCTCGACGAACGCATCCGGCGCAGCTTCGGCGATGCCACCTTCGACGACGTCCAGGTGCCGCTGGTCATCATGGCCACGGATCTGACGAGCGGGGAGCGCGTGAGCCTGGAGTCGGGCTCGGTCGCGCGTGCGGTACGCGCCTGCATGGCGGTGCCGGTGCTGTTCCCGCCCCTCGAGGCGGACGGGCGCCTGCTCGTCGACGGCGCGCTGGCGGACCCGCTGCCGGTGCTGGCCGCCGTGGGCCGCGGTGCCAGTGCGGTCGTGGCGGTGGCCTTCAGCAGCGAGGCGCCGGCGGCCTCGCGCTCGGCGCTGGCCACCGTCCTCAAGGCGCATGCCACCGCGGTCAACAACAGCCTCAGGCTGGCCTCGGCCTACCACGAGCTGGCCCACGCCGTGCCCGTGATCCGGCTCGAGCCCGAGGTCCGTGGCCGTGCCGGGCTCTTCGACGGCGGCGCCGTACGCGCCGTCATCGCGCTCGGCGACGAGGCCATGGAGGGTCGGCTGGAGGCCCTGCGAAGCGCGCTGGCGTGAGCTCGTCCGCGGGCCGGGTGGCGCGGCTCAGGCGGCGGAGCGGCTGTCGAAGAGCTGTGACAGGTGAACGCGGTCGAGCGTCTCGCGGATCGCCAGGCTCGTCGTCACCCAGGCCACGTTGAGCCGGCAGAAGCCCAGACGTTGCTGCGTCGGGCAGCGCGCCATCGTCTGACAGGTGTCGAGCACGACCGCGCCGGAGACGGCCTCGACGATGTCGAGCAGGGACAGGCGCGCGGCGTCCACGTGCAGCGTGACGCCGCCGTTGCGGCCCGCCTTGCTCTCCAGGAAGTGCGCTGCAGAGAGCTTGCGCAGCACCTTGGCCAGGAAGGCCGGCGGCATCTGCAGATCGGCGGCCATGCGCGAGGCGCTCGCACCGGGGTTCTCGGCGGCATAGATGAGCGCGTGGATGGCGTAGCTCTCTTCACGCCTGAGCAGGGTTCGGAAGTCGTCCATGGCAGCTCCACCGACAAGCCTGACAACCCCCGGACTGCCCCAATGGTAGCAGGCAAACGCGGAGGGGACCCTCGGACTTCCCGCCGTTACCCGGTGGGCCGGGGACGAAACCACGGCGGAACGGCGATGTACGTGTCCGCGACGGGCCGCTCCGCCGACGGCTGGCCTGGCGCGGCTCAGTCGGCGGCGCCGGGCGCCTCCACGGGCGGGCCGGCCTCGACGACCGCGCGCGCCACCTCCGGCTCGAAGGAGCGGAAGTTGTCGCGGAACATCGCCGCGAGCTTGCGCGCCTGCCGGTCGTAGGCACCGCCGTCGGACCAGGTGCCACGTGGCATGAGCAGCTCGCTGCGCACGCCCGGCACGCTCCTGGGAACGGCCAGGCCGAACGCCGGTTCGACCTCGAAGTCGGCGTGATCGAGCCGCGACTCGATGGCGGCCTCCACCATGGCGCGCGTGTAGCGGATGGGGATGCGCTGGCCTTCGCCGTAGGGGCCCCCGGTCCAGCCCGTGTTCACCAGCCACACCGTGGCGCCGGCCGCGGTCGCCTTCCGCGCCAGCAGCTCGGCGTAGCGCGCGGCGGGGCGGGGCATGAACGGGCCTCCGAAGCACACCGAGAAGGTCGCCTGCGGCTCGCTGACGCCGCGCTCGGTGCCGGCGAGCTTGGCGGTGTAGCCGGACAGGAAGTAGTAGGTGGCCTGCTCCGGGGTGAGGCGGGCGATGGGCGGCAGCACCCCGAAGGCGTCGGCGGTCAGGAACACGACGTGCGTCGGCAGCCCTCCGAAGCCCACGCGGGAGGCGCTGGGGATGTGCGTGATGGGGTAGGCGGCGCGCGTGTTCTCGGTCTTGCTGGTGTCGTCGAGGTTCACCCGCTGGGTGTCCTCGTCCACGACGACGTTCTCCAGGATGGTGCCGAAGCGGCGGGTGGTCTGGTAGATCTCCGGCTCGGCCTCCGAGGAGAGGTGCTCGACCTTGGCGTAGCAGCCGCCCTCGAAGTTGAACACGCCGCTGTCGGCCCAGCCGTGCTCGTCGTCGCCGATGAGGGTGCGCTCGCTGGTGGCCGAGAGCGTGGTCTTGCCGGTGCCGGACAGGCCGAAGAACAGTGCGACCTCGTTGTCCGGTCCCACGTTCGCCGAGCAGTGCATGGGCAGCACGTCGCGCTCGGGCAGCTCGAAGTTCATCATCGTGAACGCCGCCTTCTTGATCTCGCCGGCGTACTCGGTGGAGCCGACGATGACGAGCTTGTCCGTCAGGTTCATGGCGATCACGGTCTCCCCGCGCGTGCCCATGGTGGCGGGGTCCGCCTTCAGGCTGGGCAGGTCGAGGATGGTGTAGACCGGCTCGAAGCGCTCGTGAGCGCGCAGCGTCGGACGCACGAACAGGTTGCGCACGAACAGGCTGTGCCAGGCGTACTCGGTGATCACCCGGACGGGCACCCGGTACTCCGGCTGGGAGCCCACGAACACGTCCGCCACGAAGAGCTCGAGCCCCTCGGTGGCGGCGAGCGTCGCCTCCCTGAGGGCCTCGAAGTGGGCGGGCTCCATGGGCTGGTTGATATCGCCCCACGCCACCGTGTCGCGCGTGGTGGCGTCGCGCACGATGTACTTGTCCTTGGGCGAGCGGCCGGTGTAGCGGCCCGTGTCGACCACGAGCGGGCCAAGGTGCGCCAGCTCCGCCTCACCGCGCCGCAACGCAGCGGTGTAGAGCTCGGCCGTGGTCAGGTTCCAATGCACCTGTGCGGCGGCGGTGATGCCGGCGGTGTCGAAGGACGAGGCCTTGATCCGGTGGCCGGAATGCGTCATGGCGATATCCTCTCGAGCCAGCCCGGCAACCCGGCCTGTGCCAGCTGGACGCTAGCACGAAGCCGCGGTGACGCGTGCCCCGCACGCCGACAGGCGCGCTCCCGCCGAGCTGGCCGCGGCCGTTCGGCGCCTTCGGCGGGGACGGCGCGGCGCTATGATGGTGGTCCCAGACAGCTCCGGCGGCGCCCACGGGCCCGCGGCCGTCGCTGCCGGTCTGCGAGATTGGAACGCGCATGGCGCGACCCGAGCGCACCGTCTCACCGTCTCCCGCCCGCCGCACGCTCAGGCTGTTCGCCCTGAACCTGCTCATCCTGGGTGGCGCGATGGTGCTGCTGTGGGTCGGCTACCGGGTGCTGCACCACCCCAGGGTCGCAGTGCCACCGGTGGCGATGCCGGCCGGTGTGGTCACGGGCAGGGCGCCGGGCCCGCTGGTGTCTGGCGACTACGGCCTGACGCTTCACGGCGCGCGCTGGATCGCACAGAGCAGCCTGCCGCCCGGCCTGCATCTCACCTTCCGAGCCCGTCCCGGGCCGCTGGTGGACTACCTGGTCCTCGACGTGAGCGTCCGTAACCAGGGCACGCGCCCGCTGCCCCTCAGCTACCTCGGCGCCGGCCAGGACGTGCGGCTGCTGCTGGTATCGCTGGACCCCGTTTCGTACTACAGGGAGCCGCTGTCGCCGCCCGAGGCCGAGCTGATCACGCACGAGACGCCGCTGGCGAGCGGGACGCTGGCGCCGCGAGCGGAGCGCCGGGGCGTGCTCGTCTACGCCGTGGAGCGCTTCCGCAAGCGCTTCGAGTTGGTGGCCACACCCGAGACCGGGGCTGGAGCCGCGGCCGGGCCGGCGCTACAGCAGCCCGCCATCGAGATGCACTTCACGCCCTGAGCGTGGCGGGCGAGTCGGCCTCGCCGCACCGCCCGCGGCCAGGCCCACGAGTCGTCCGAAGACGACCCCCCCGAAGACGATCCACCCGCGCCGTGCCCTGGCCTGCGCGTGGCCAGCCCCGCCCTCAGCGGGTGCGGGTGATCTTCGCGAGCAACCTGGGCGTGTCGGGATCGATGCCGCGCGAGGTCGCCAGGCGCTCGGCCAGCAGCTGCCCCGCCACCACCAGCACGAAGCCGGCCGTGACCTGGTGCAAGCCCTGCGGCAGTGGCACGGCCGCGGTGGCCTGCTCCAGCAGGGCGGGCGCGGCGGCGATCACGCTGAGGTCGGCGCCGGCCTCCCGCAGGCGCCGGGCGACCGCCAGGTTGCCGGCCAGGCTGGCATCCTCGGTGGCGAGCAGCAGCAGCGGGTCGCCGGGAGCCACCACCGCGATCGGTCCGTGCTGGAACTCGGCGCTGGAGTAGGCCTGGGCGTCGAGGTAGGCCGTCTCCTTGAGCTTCAGCGCAGTCTCCAGGGCCGCGGCGAACGACAGGCCGCGTCCCAGCACGGTCAGAGCGCCGGCATGGGTGAGCCTCAGCGCGGCCCGCCCGACGGCGTCGACGTCGGCGAAGAGCGCGTTCAGCGCCGCCGGCACGGCGCTCAGCGCGGCGCGCAGGCCGTCGTCGTCTGCCCACTCCGCGGCCAGCCTGGCCAGCACCATCATCTGGCTTGTCAAGGTCTTGCTGGCGGCCACGGCGCGCTCCACCCCCGCGTGCTGGGCCAGGGTGTGATCGGCGGCCGTGGCGAGGCGGCTGCCGGCGTCATTGGTGACGGCCAGCGTGAGCGCGCCGGCGCGCTGCAGGGCGGCGAGCCCCTCGACGACGTCGGTGCTCTCGCCCGACTGGCTCACCCCGATGCCGAGAGCACCGGTGAGGCGCGGCGTGGCGCCGTAGAGCGTCAGCAGCGAGGGCGGCACACTCGCTACCGGCAGGCCCAGCGTCATGCCGGCCAGGTAGGCGAAGAAGGTGACGGCGTTGTCCGAGGAGCCGCGGGCCAGCGTGGCGATGAGCGGCACCCGGCGAGCGCGCAGCTCTGCGGCGAGCGCCGGCACCGCGGGGTCGCGCAGGATGCGCGCCAGCACCTCGGGTTGCTCGTGGATCTCATGCTCGAAGTGGCTCATGCTCCCTCCGGTGCCGGCGGGCGGGGCGTTGCCCGCCCGTGCTCAGCGCGCCTCGCCCGCCAGCCGCAGCGCCTCGCGCACGCGCTGGCCGCTCCGCGCCAGCAGGGCCCGGGCGGCGTCGACATCGACGTCCGCCACGAGCATGACGATGGCCTCGCGCACGGCCCAATCGGCGCTGCGGAGCGCCGCCTCGGCGGCGGGGAGGCTCGAGCCCGCGGCGTCGGCCACCATCTGCACCGCCCGTTTGCGGAGCTTGTCGTTGGTCGCGCGCATGCCCACCATGAGGTTGTGGTAGGCGCCGCCGGCACGCACCAGTACTGCCGTGGAGAGCGCGTTCAGGGCGGTCTTCTGCGCCGTGCCGGCGGCCAGCCGCGTCGACCCCGCCAGCACCTCCGGCCCCGTGTCGAGCAGCACCCCCACCTCCGCGGCGCCGAGCAGCGGCGCTCCCGGGTTGTTGGCGATGCCAACGGTGAACGCGCCTCGGGCGCGCGCCGCGCGCACACCGGCCAGCGTGTACGGCGTACGGCCGCTGGCGGAAATGGCGATGACCGAATCGCGCGACGTCACCTCCGCGTCCGCCACGTCGCGCTCGGCCGCATCCGCGTCGTCCTCGGCGTTCTCCACGGCGCGCTCGCCGGCACGTCCGCCGCCGGCCATCAGCACCACGGTGCGCTCGAAGCCGAAGGTGGGTGGCAGCTCGGCGGCGTCCTGTAGCGCGATCCGTCCCGAGGTGCCGGCGCCGACGTACACCAGCCGGCCGCCGTTTGCCAGGCGCACTTCGATGCCGGTCGCGGCCCGCTCGAGCGCGGCCCGCGCCTGCGTCACGGCGTCGACGGCGTGACGGCTGCGCTCCACGACGGCGTCGAGGATGCGCTCCAGCGGCCAGGCATCGAGGTCGACGAAGGCGGGGTCGGTTGCTTCGGTCGTCATAGCGCGCGCTTCCGGTCCTGCGGGCGGGTCGGCGGGTTCACGGCTCGGCAGAGCGCAGGTTCAACGCCATGCGGTAGAGGTCGCCGCGGTAGGCGCTGCGCACGAACTCGAACGGGCGGCCGTCGGCGGCGTAGGTGGTGCGCTCCAGCTCGAGCACCGGCACCTCCCGGGCGATGTGCAGCAGCCCGCGTTCCCTGGCGCTGGGCAGGCGCGCGCCGACCGTTTGCCGGGCGCGTGCGGGGCGGATGCCGAACGCCGCTTCGAGAGACCGGTACAGGCTGCCGGTGCGGGCGAGGTCCTCCAGCGACAGGCTCGCCACGTGCGGCGCGAGGTGGGCGGCTTGCACCGCCAGGGGCGTGGCGTCGGCCGAGCGCAGGCGCACGATGCGCAGCACGCTGGTCCCCTCGGCGACCTCGAGGGCGGCCTGCACCTCGCGGTCGGCGGGCACGAAGCCGCTCTCCAGGAGCTCCGCGCCGGGTTGGAAGCCGAGGCCGCGGGCTTCGTCGGTGAAGCCGATCACGCGGTCCAGCACCTGCTCCAGCGGGTGGGCGCGCACGTACGTGCCGGAGCCCTGGCGCTGCTCCAGCAGGCCGCCGCGCTCGAGCTCCTCGAAGGCGCGCCTGACCGTCATCCGCGACAGGCCGAGCCGCTGGGCGAGCTCGCGCTCGCTCGGCAGCGCGCGTCCGGGACGCAGCGAGCCGTCCTCGATCGCCTGCCGCAGCGCTTGCCGGAGCTGCAGGTAGGCGGGCGTGGGCAGCGCCTTGTCGATGGCGGGAGCGAAGCTCATGGCCCGCTCGCCGGCGCCGCAGCCGCGTT
>Ga0307441_1000465_pt1 | contig 14926 bp, 14 predicted proteins | sample SalMarWE160420MG_FD_202149 | JGI IMG/M metagenome (GOLD analysis project Ga0307441, IMG submission 202149) | Salt marsh sediment microbial communities from the Plum Island Ecosystem LTER, Massachusetts, United States - WE1604-20 | ecosystem: Environmental > Aquatic > Marine > Intertidal zone >... | reverse complement strand
TTCGCGTTTCGGCACGACGGCCCGTTGGACATGCGCATGACCGGAAGCGGGGCTCGGAAGAGCGCCGCCGACATCGTCAACGGCGCCAGCTTCGAGGAGCTCGCGGCGCTCCTGTGGCGATACGGCGAAGACCGCTACAGCCGCCGGATCGCTCGCCGCATCGTCGACGCGCGCGCAGAGCGGCCCATCCTCACGACGGGCCGCCTGGCCGAGGTGGTGGCATCTGCCTATCCGGCCGGGCCGCGCGGCCAACACCCGGCGCGTCGCACGTTCCAGGCCCTGCGCATCGAGGTGAACGACGAGCTCGGCGCCCTTCAGGAGGGCCTCGAGGCGGCGGCGCGGCTGCTGTCGCCCGGCGGCCGGATCGTGGTCATCAGCTACCACTCCCTCGAAGACCGCATCGTCAAGCGCTTCTTCATAGACTCACCGCGCCTCGAGGCGCTCACCAAGAGACCACTCGTCGCCGACCCGACCGAGGTCGAGGCCAACCCGCGCGCCCGCGCCGCCAAGCTCCGTGCCGCCGAGCGCACCTCCGAAGGGAACGGCGAATGAAGCGCCTCGCGCGCCGCGCCGTGCCCGTGTACGTAGCGCTCCTGCTGCTGCTGAGCGCCGTAGGGATGGTGAACCAGGGCCTCTACCGACGTCAGGTCCGGCTCATGGACGTTCGCTCCAAGCTCATGGATCAGATCGCCGGTCTGCGCCTGCAGGCCGCAACCGTGAACGGTCCGCTGGCGGTCACGCATTGGGCCGATGCCCACGGCATGGTGCCGGCGCCGGAAGCCAGCAACCTCAGCATCGTCGCCTCCGGCCCGCGGCAGGCTCCGCCGCCTCCCGCCGGCGGCCTGGAGATCCGCACGGTATGGCGTTGAACCGCGACGAGGCCCCCAAGGAGCTGCGCTTCCGACGCCGCGGGCTGATGTCGGTGCTCCTGACCATCCCGCTGCTGGCCGCATTGATCGGCTTCGCCAGCCAGCAGCGGGGCGCGCCCGACTTCCCGGCACCGCCCGCCGACCAGCCCGTTCGCGGGCGCATCGTGGCGTCCGACGGCACCGTCCTGGCGTACGGCCCCGCCAACGACCGGCGCTACCCCGAAGGCACCCTGGCGGCGAACCTGCTCGGCTTCACGGGAGCCATGCAGCCGGACGGCCGCTACGGCCTCGAGGGCCTCGAGTACAGCCTCGATCACGAGCTGCAGAGCGGCCACGACGTACGTCTCACCATCGATCCCGCCCTGCAGGCCGCCGCCGAGACCAACCTCAAACGCGCTGCCGAGAAGAACCAGGCGGCCGACGGCATGGCGGTGATCCTCGAGATAGGCACCGGCCGCATCCTGGCGGCGGCGAGCTATCCCAGCTTCGATCCCAACCACTGGCAACAGGCCAGCCCCAAGGACATGATCGACCGTCCCTTCGCACAGGAGTACGAGCCTGGCTCGGTGATGAAGCCGTTCGTGATCGCCGCGCTCATCCAGACCGGCCGCCTCAACCCCGACGCCACCGTGCCGGCCCCCATGAGCGTCCACGTCGGCGACAAGACCTTCCACGACGTGGAGTGGCATCCGCCGACCCTGTCGATACCCGACGTCCTGCGCTACTCCAGCAACGTGGGCATGATCCACCTGACCTGGCGCTTCACGCCGCAGCAGCTCCATGACTGGCTGCAGCGCTACGGCTTCGGGCAGCCGCTCGACCTCAACAGCATCTACTCCACGTCCGGCATCCTGAACCCCTGGCAGAACTGGGTGCCGCAGGACCAGGCATCCAACACCATCGGCCAGAACGTGTCGACCACCGCCGTTCAGCTGGCGGCCGCCTACAGCATCCTGGCCTACGGCGGCGTCTACGTGCCGCCACGGCTGGTCGTCGGTGAGAAGCTGCCGCCTCCGCATCGCGTGCTCAGCCCGCAGGTCGCCGACACGGTCTTCAAGATGCTCATCCACGTGGTGAACGCCAGCGCCCTCAAGTACTCGAAGGTGCCCGGCGTGAGCGTGGCGGGCAAGACCGGCACGGCCGACATCTACAACCGTCGACTGGGAACCTATCCCAAGGGCCAGTACTCGATCACCTTCGCCGGCGTCTTCCCCGCCGACCATCCGCGCGTCGTCACCATCGTCACCCTGCAGAAGCCTCAGGTCGGCAGCAAGACGAGCACCTGGGTGGCGGCTCCGCTGTTCCGAGCGATCGGCAGCGAGGTCGTTGCGCACTGGGGGCTCGCGCCCGGGAGCGTCGCGATGGCCGACAGCACACACTGAGCCGGTGCCACACGAGGGGGGCAGTGAGTGTGTTGTGTAAAGTAGTGAAAGCATGGAGGCGTGGGGTCCGTGAACTCCCTTGACGTGCGCTCGCTGCGCGAGCTGACGCCGGTGGACGCGCCCGAGGCCGCGCTGCCTTCGGCGCGCGGCGTGGCGTTCCATTCCGGCCGCGTGCGCCCCGGCGACGCGTTCTTCGCGCTGCCGGGCGAGCACGGTCACGGCATCGCCTACGCCGACGAGGCGCTCGCGCGTGGCGCCGCCTTCGTCGTCTCCGACGTCCCGCACGACCGCGGCGTGGTGGTGAGCAGTCCGGTCGAGCTGCTGCTGGCGCTGGGCCGGCGCGCCCGGCACGAGCTCCGCGGACCCGTGGTCGCCATCACCGGCTCCGCGGGCAAGACCACCACCAAGTGCCTGCTGGCCGCGGCACTCGACGCCCGCGCCAGCGAGGGCAACTTCAACACCCCGTACGCGTTGGCCGCGACCCTGGTGGACGCCGCGCTGGCCGAAGCCGAGCACGGCACGCGCCAACCCCTCGCGCTCGAGCTCGGCGTCGACCAGCTCGGCGAGATGACACGCCTGATCGATCTGACGCATCCCGACCACGCCGTGCTCACCAGCATCGCGCCCAGTCACCTGCTCGCACTGGGCAGCGTGGACGCCGTCGCGCTCGAGAAGGGGGCGCTGCTGATGGCGGCACCCGGCGAGCGCCTCGCCAGCCTCCAGGCGTTCCGTCGACTGCCCGCCGCCATGCGCGACAACGTCCACCCCTACGCCGTGCTCGACGCCGACGAGCCCACCGTGAGCGCGCCCGGCCTGGTCCCCGCGCGCCGCCTGAGCGCCTCGGCGGACGGCCAGGACCTGGTCTACCGCGGCATGCGACTCAGGCTGCCGTGGCCGGGCAAGGCGCTGGCCGAGAACGCCCTGGCGGCGCTCGCCATGGCCGAGGCACTGGGTTACGACCTGGCTGAGGCGGCCGAGCGCCTGCTGCGGGCCGAGCTGGAACCCCACCGCCTTCAACGCCGCCTTCACGGCCGGCTGTTGATCATCGACGACACCTACAACAGCAACCCGGCCTCCGCCAGCCTGGCGCTGGAAGTGCTGCGCAGCTCCCCGCCGCCGCGCGCCGCCGTGCTCGGCGACATGCTCGAGCTCGGCGAGGCGAGCGCCGCCCATCACCACGCCCTGGGCGCCGCCACGCGGGACTTGGACGTCGTGGTGGCCGTCGGACCCGAGGCCGCGGCCATCGCGGCGGCCAACCCGGAGGCGCGGCACGCGCCCGACATCGAGGCGGCCGCAGCCCTTCTCGCCTTGCTTCCCGATCACGGCACGATCCTGTTCAAGGGCTCGCGCGGCCTGCACCTGGAGCGGCTCCTCGAGCGCTTCGAGGCCGCCGTGGTTGGCAGGCGCGAGGCGGACGGCGGCGGGCGATGATCGTCCTGGCCGCGGCCCTGGCGTCGCTATTTCTCACCGGCGTGTTCATCCAGGTCGCCAAGCGCCTCCACTGGGGCAAGACGGTTCGTCCCGAGGGTCCGGGGAGCCACCTGGACAAGGCCGGCACGCCCACCATGGGGGGGCTGGCCATCCTGGCGGCCGCGCTCCTGGCGTGGCTGCTGCTTTCGCCCGGCCGCCAGTTGGAGCTGCCGGTGGTGTTGCTCGCCCTGGGCAGCGGCGCCATCGGGCTCTACGACGACGTGCTGGCGCTCCGTCGCTCGCGCGCAGCCGCCAGGGGCGAGGACCTCACCACGGGCCTGTTGGCGCGCTACCGCCTCCTGGGCCAGGCGGTGGTGGCACTGGCGTTCGCGGTTTATGCCGTGAGCGTGGGCGCGAGCATGTTCGGAATCGCCTGGCTCGACGTAATCGGCTTCGTTGTCGTGGTCGTCGGCAGCGTCAACGCCCTGAACTTCTCCGACGGCCTGGACGGGCTGGCTGCCGGCATGGCCGCGATCATGTTGCTGCTGTTCACCGGCTGGCCGCTCGCCGGCGCCGTGCTCGGGGCCCTGCTCGGGTTCCTCTGGTACAACGGCCACCCGGCGCGGGTGTTCATGGGCGGCGTCGGAGCCGAGGCTCTCGGCTCGGCGCTGGCCGGCCTCGCCATCCTGAGCGGGTGGGTGTGGTACCTCCCGCTCATCGCGCTGGTGCCGGTCCTGGAGGTCCTGTCCGTCATCGTGCAGGTCGCTTACTTCCGTGTCAGCGGCGGCCGCCGGCTGCTGCGCATGAGCCCGCTGCACCATCACTTCGAGCTGACGGGCTGGCCCGAGACCCGCATCACGCTGCGCTTCTGGCTGGTCACGGGCGCCGCCACCGCACTCGCCGCCGTCCTCCTCGGGAAGATCCCGTGACGGTGCTCGTCTACGGCCTCGGCCGCAGCGGGCTGGCGGTGACACGCCTGCTGGCGTCCCAGGGCCACGCCATCGACGTCTTCGACGCCCGCCGACAGGGGCCCGACATCGATGCCGCCCGGGCGCTCGGCGCCCGCATGCTCTCCGCCGCGCCGGCCACCACGGCCGCCCTGTGCATTGCCGCACCCGGCGTGCCCATCGACCATCCCGACCTGCGGCGCCTGCGCGAGCGCGGCGTCGAGGTCATCGGCGAGGTCGAGTGGGTGGCCAGGACGGTGCCGGCGACGCTGGTAGGCGTGACCGGCACCGCCGGCAAGGGCACGGTGACGCGCTGGATCGCCGACACGCTCGCCGGCGCCGGCATGGACGCGGTGGCAGGCGGCAACATCGACCCCGCCCTGTCGGCTGTGGCGCGGCCGCACGCCACCCTGGTAGTCGAGCTCTCGTCGTTCCAGCTCGAGCGCTGCCCGACGCTCAGGCCCCGCGTCGCCGTGGCCCTGAACCTGGGCGAGGATCACATCGACCGGCACGGCAGCGTGGCGGCCTACCACGACGCCAAGCGCAACATCATCCGGCATCAGCAGCCGGACGACGCCTTCGTCTACAACGCCGACGACCCCGTGCTGCGCGGGTGGGCGCAGGGGGCCGCCGCGCGAACGCTGGGGTTCTCGCTCACCGGCCCTGCCGACGCCGCCTTCGACCGGCGTAGCGGCGACATCAGCCTGGATGGCGAGCCCCTCTTGCCAGCCGGCGCGCTACGCGTGCGCGGCGAGCACCAGATCGCCAACGCCCTGGCCGTGGCCCTCGCCTGCCGCGAGCTGGGGCTGTCGGAAGGCGTCATCGCGGCGGGACTGGCGGCGTTTCCAGGCCTTCCCGGCCGCTACCAGACGATCGCTTGGATCGGCCGGGTGGCGTTCATCGACGACTCCATCGCCACCCGTCCGCTGGCCGTGGCCGCGGCCCTCAACGCCACGCCGGCGCCCGTCGTGTGGATCGCCGGCGGACGCGCCAAGGGAGCGTCCATCGACGCCTTGCGGCCGCTGGTACGCGAGCGTGTCTCGCTCCTCGTAGGCATCGGCGAGGCCGGGCCGGCGTTCGCCGAGGCGTTCGCCGCCGATACCGAAACCCGCGTGTGCCACGACGCCGACGGGCGCTCGGCGCTCGCCTGCGCCGTCGCCGCCGCCCTCGAACATCTGCACGCACGCGAGGGCGGCGCCGGGCGGGTGCTGTTGGCACCGCTGGCCACGTCGTTCGACCAGTTCGCCGACTACGTCGAGCGTGCCCGCCTCTTCCGCGAGGTGGTCGCCGAGGCCGGGGGCACCGCGGTGGACGCCGGAGAGGAGGACGTGTGGACCGCCTCCTCGTGACCATCCAGGTTCTGCTCGGCACCCTCGGCGTGGTGGGGGTGACGGCAGCGGCCGCCACCAGCGCACCCGAGCACGCCCTGCGCTTCCTCGCCGGGCTGGTGCTGACGGTGCTGGTGGCGCGCATGACGCCCAAAGGCATCGTGCGCCTCAGCCCGCTGGCCTATGGGATCATGCTGGCGCTCCTGGCCGCCGTGCTGGTCATCGGCGTGTCGCCGCTGGGCTCGGAGAGCAAGCGCTGGATCGCGCTGGGCCCGATCGCCTTGCAGCCGTCGGAGTTCATGAAGGTCACGGTGATCGCCTACCTCACCGCCTTCTTCTACAACCACCTGGGCAACTGGCAGATCTGGCGCCCCATGGTGGTCATCGGCCTGGCGGCGGGCCTCATCGTCGCCGAGCCCGACGTCAGCACGGCGCTGTTCCTGTTCGCGCTGGCGTTCGCGATCATGCTGGCCGCCGGCACCACCATCACGCGACTGTTGTCGATCAGCACCGCTGCAGCGCTCATCGCCCTGCTGGTCGCCGGCCCCTACCTCAGCCAGTTCCACTACCTGCAGCGCCGCATCCAGGGCTTCGCCGATCTGTGGGGCGGCCAGCACCAGACTTCCACCACCAGCTACCAGGCCTACGCGGCCCGCGTCGCGCTCGCCAAGGCGGGCGTCACCGGCGTCGGCGCCGGCGAGCCGGTGGCCGTGCCGGAAGCGGATACGGACATGGTGGCCATCGCCGTGGGGCAGGCGCTGGGGGTGGTGGGCATCCTGGCACTCGTCGCGCTCTACATCCTGCTGGTCGGCCGCGGGCTGCGCATCGCGGCCTCGCTGAACGGCCCGGGGAGCCTGCTGGCGGCCGGCGCCAGCGCCTACATCGGCGGCCAGGCGTGCCTCAACCTGCTGGTCGCCGCGGGGCTGCTACCCATCACCGGGGTGCCGCTGCCGTTCGTGAGTTACGGTCTCAACAGCATGCTCTCGGTCTCCATCGCCATGGGCTTCATCCACGGCGCCTACCGCCAGGCGAGGGCCGAAGGGGTGCGGCTGTGAGCGCCGGACCCCCCGAGCGCGTGGATCTGCTGTTTGCCACCGGCGGCACCGGCGGCCACATCTACCCGGCGCTCGCCGTCGCCGCTGCCGCCCGGGAGCGCGGGCTCGAGGCGGCCTTTCTGGGCCAGTCGGGTGGCATGGAGGCCACGCTCGTCCCCGAGGCGGGCTTCCCGTTCACCGGGGTCGCTGCCGGCAAGTGGGATCGGCAACGCCCCGATCCGCTGCAGGCGCTGCGCGCCGGGCTGGGACTGGTGCAGGCGATCGGCGCCGTCAGGGCCAGCCGGCCTGCGCTGGTCGTGGGGTTCGGCGGCTTCGCGTCGTTCCCCGGTTGCGCCGCCGCGCTGCTCACCGGCACGGCGCTCGCACTCCACGAGGGCAACGCCTTCCCCAGCCGCGTCACGCGCTGGTTCGCGTCACGCGCCCGGCTGGTGGTGCTCGCCCAGGCCGAGGCGGGGGCCCACCTGAGGGCCCGCAAGGTGGTGCTGGTACCCTTTCCGGTACGCGAGGTGCGCGTCGACCGCGCCCGCGCCCGCGATGCCCTCGGGCTCGCTGCGGACGCCCCGGTAACGCTCGTCATGGGCGGCTCGCAGGGATCGCTGGCGCTGAACCGGGCGGTGCCCGAGGCCTACCGCGAGCTCGGTCGCGGGGACGTCCAGGTCGTTCACGCTGCGGGGGCGCGCTGGGTCGATGCGCTGCGCCGCCGCGTCGCCGACCTCCCCGGCTACCATGTGCACCCCTTCGTGGACGCCGCACAGGCGTTCGCCGCCGCAGACCTGGCCATCACCCGCGCCGGCATCGGCACGCTCAGCGAGGCCGCCTTCCACGGCGTGCCGCTGGTGATGGTGCCGCTCCCCACGGCCGCCGAGGATCACCAGTTGCACAACGCCCAAGCGGTCGCGGCAGCGGGTGCCGGGCTGACCGTGCCGGAGTCCGAGCTGGACCGGCTGCCGGAGACGTGGCGCCGCCTGCTCGAGCCGCACGCCCGTATCGCGGCCGCCCAGGCGGCCGCCGCGCGCTCGCCCGAGGGGGCCGCCCGGCGCATCCTCGATGCCCTGGCGCCGTACCTCGAGCGCTCACCGGCCCGCCCGGCCGGCGTGCGGAGGACGGCGCCGTGAGCCCCCGCCGCATCCACTTCGTGGGCGTCGGCGGCGTGAGCATGCACGCCCTCGCGCTCTGGTGCCACCATCAGGGCGACCTCGTGAGCGGCTGCGACACCGCCGGCGGGCCCGTGCTCGACGTGCTCGAGGCAGACGGTATCGACGTCCACCGCGGGCACGACCCGGCCCACGTGGCGCACGCCGACGTCGTCGTCTACAGCATGGCCATCCCCTCGGACCACCCCGAGCTGGTCGCCGCGCGGCAACGCGGCGCCCGCGTCATGCGCCGCATCGAGCTGCTCGCCGAGCTCTTCTCGCAGCGCCGCACCATCGCCGTGACCGGCACGCACGGCAAGAGCACCACGACGGCCATGATCGCCACGCTGCTGCACGGGCTCGGTGTCGATCCCTCGGTTCAGATCGGCGCGCACCTGCCGCTCATCGGCGGCAACGTCCGCTACGGCGACGGACCGGACCTGGTGGCCGAGGTCGACGAGTCCGACCCCGGCTTCGCCGAGCTCCGTCCCGACGTGGCCGTGATGACCAACCTCGAGGACGACCATATCGCCGGCCCCTACAGCGAGCGACGCAACTACCACGCCAGCCTCGCGGACCTCGAGTCGGCGGCGGTCCGCTTCGCCGGCCACGCCCGCGAGCTGCTGTACTGCGCCGACTGGCCGGGACTGTCACGGCTGTTGGCGGGGCACCCGTGCGCACAGCGTTACGGCGAGGCCGCCGACGCGGGCTACCGGCTGGTGGACTTGCAGCTCGGCGGCGAGGGCAGCCGCTTCGGCCTCCAGCGGCCCGACGCCGAGCCGCTGGCGGTCAGCCTGAGCGTGCCCGGCCGCCACAACGCGCTCAACGCCGCCGCCGCACTGGCAGCCGTGGAGCTGGCCGGCTACGACGCCGCCGGCGGGCTCGAGGCGCTCGCCGCGTACGGCGGCGTGGGCCGCCGCTGGGAACGCTGGGGCGAGCGCGAGGGCGCGCTGATCGTCGACGACTACGCCCATCACCCCACGGAGGTGGCCGCCACCCTCGCCACCGCCCGCGCCACCGGCCGGCGTGTGCGCGCGGTGCTCCAGCCCCACCGCTGGGTGCGCACGGCGCGCCACTGGCGCGCGCTCGCCGACGCCGCCGCGCTGGCCGACGAGGTCGTCGTCCTCGACGTCTACAGCGCCGGCGAGGCGCTGATTCCCGGCGTGGGCGTCGACAAGATCGTGGCGCGCATCCGTGAGCGGGGCGTCCCGGCATCGCACCACGACCTGGCATCGGCCGAGGCCTACCTGGCGGCGACCCTCGGAGCCAACGATCTGATCGTGACGCTTGGCGCGGGCGACGTGTGGAAGGTCGCGCGTGCCCTCAGCCGGAACGAGGCGCCAAGTGGCACACGTTGAGGTGCGCCGGGTGCTGATGCGCGAGCTGACCACGCTGAAGGTGGGCGGTCCGGCGGAGCTGTGGGAGGTCGAGGACGAGGCGGGCTTGCGCGAGGCCACGGCGGCTCCCTACCGTGTCATCGGGGCGGGCTCGAACCTGCTGGTGTCCGACGCCGGCGTGCCCGGTCGCGTGGTGCGGCTTGGCCGCGCCTTCAACGGCATCGCCGCGTTCACCGGCGCCCCCGACGTGTGGCTGGGCGCCGCCACACCGCTACCCGGCCTGGTGCGGCGCGCGCAGCGCCTGGGCCTCTCCGGCCTCGAAGGCCTGCTGGGAGTGCCGGCCGTGCTGGGCGGCGCGGTCGCCATGAACGCCGGCACCCGCTTCGGCGAGATGAGCGACACCCTGCAGGAGGTCGAGCTCTTCGTCGGCGGCTGCGTCGAGCGCGTCCCGGCCGCCCGGCTGGCGCTCTCGTACCGGCATGCCGAGCTGCCGGAGGGAGCGGTGGTGTTGCGCGCGCGGCTGCGCCTGTCGCCGTCCGACCCGGCCGCCGTGGAGGCGCGCATGCGCGAGGTGGATGCCGCGCGCAAGGGCCAGCCCAAGATCAAGTCCGCCGGCTGCGCGTTCAAGAATCCGCCGGGCGACAGCGCCGGCCGCATCATCGACGCCGCCGGGCTCAAGGGGCTTCGCGTCGGTGACGCCATGGTCGCGCAAGAGCACGGCAACTTCATCGTCAACCTGGGAAACGCCACCGCCCGCGACGTGTGCGAGCTGCTGCAGCGCATCAACGAGCGCCTCCCGGTGCCGCTCGAGCTCGAGTGGCGCCCCTGGGGGTTCTGACGTGCGCGCACTGCTCGTGTCGCTGCTGCTCGTGTGCGGCGGCGGGCTGGTGGCGAGCCGCTTCGCGCCCAGGATCACGCGCGTGGAGGTGAGCGGCAACCAGCATCTGAGCCGCGCGCAGGTCCTGGATCTCGCCGACGTCAAGCCGGGCGACCCCTTCCTGTGGGTCACCAGCTTCCGCATGCGCCACCTGATGAAGGACCCGTGGGTGCGCAAGGTGCGCGTGATGCGCTACTGGCCGCACACCGTGACGATCACCGTGTGGGAGCGGCAGCCCGTGCTCAGCGACGGCACCACGGCCTGGGCCCAGGACGGCACGGTGCTGCCGGGCGTGACGGCGAGCGAGGCTCGAACGTTGCCGCAGCTGACGGGCTGGGGCCCGCCACGGGTCGACGAGGCGCTCACCCTCCTCCGCCTCCTGCATGCCTACGGGCCCAAGGTGATAGGCTACTCGCCAGAAGGATTCGAGATTCAATTGACCGGGACGTCTCTTTTCACACCGAGTGCGGAGGCCTTGGAAAAGCAGTGGGCCGCCTTCGAGAGTCACCGCGGGGGGCGTGTCGCCGTGTACCCATGGGGAGTGAGCAAGGCACATGAGTGACGAACGGATCATCGTGGGGCTCGACATCGGCACCACCAAGATCTGCACCGTGATCGGTGAGGTTGCCTCCGACGGCGTGCTGGACATCATCGGTGAGGGGACCGTGCCCAGCGACGGTCTGCGCAAGGGCGTCGTCGTGAACCTCGAACGCACCATCGCCTCCGTTCGTCAGTCCGTCGCCGCCGCCCAGCGGGTGGCAGGCGTGCCCGTGACCGCGGCCTGGGTGGGCGTCGCCGGCAGTCACCTGAAGGCCCTGACCAGCCACGGGATGGCAGCCATCCGCCGGGGCCAGCAGGTGACGCGCGCCGACATCGAGCGGACCATCGAGAACGCCCGCGCTGTCCCGCTCGAGGCCAACATGGACATGATCCACGTCATCCCGCAGGAGTACGTCGTCGACGGCAACGACGGCATCAAGGATCCGGTGGGAATGTCGGGCGTACGCCTCGAGGTGGACGTGCACATCGTCGCCGGGGCGCAGGGCCCGCTGCAGAACCTCAAGCGCTGCGCCAACGACGCCGGCGTGGCCGTCGACGGCCTGGTGGTGCAGGCGCTGGCGTCGGGCCTGGCGGTGCTGCAGAGCAGCGAGCAGGAGCTCACCACCCTGCTCATCGACATCGGCGGTGGCACCACGGACGTCGGCGTGTTCCGGCGCGGGACCCTCGCGCACTCGGCGGTGATCCCACTGGGCGGCGACCACATCACGCAGGACATCAGCCAGCTGTTGCGCATCCCTCCGGACGAGGCCGAGCGCGTCAAGCGCCGCTACGGCGTGGCGCTCCCCGAGCTCGCCGACCGTGACGTCGAGTTGGAGGTCGCCAACCCCAGCTACACCGCCAGCATCTCCACGTTCGAGCTCGCGCAGGTGATCAAGCCACGCGTGATCGAGATCCTCGACCTCGTCAAGCGCAACATCGAGCAGCGCATGGGAGCGCTGGAGTTGCTGGCCGGAAACGTGGTGATCACCGGCGGGGCGTCGCTCATGCCGGGGATCGAGCAGGTCGCCACAGACCGCTTCCGCCTACCGGTGCGCATCGGCAAGCCCGAAGGGGTCTCGGGGCTCGCCGACGTGGTCGCCAGCCCGGCGCACGCTACCGCCGTGGGGCTGGTCCGCTTCGGGATGACGCAGCTGGTGACGCTGCCCGCCAGTCCCCAGCGTCATGCCAAGGAGGAGGTCGGCGGCTTCGGGGGATTTTTCTCCAGCATCCGAAGTATCCTTAAAGACTTCTTCTGAGCCGGTGGGGAGCGTGATGACGTGAGCATGAGCCAAAGCGAGAACGCGGTCATTCGGGTCATCGGTCTGGGCGGCGGCGGCAACAACGCCGTCAACCGCATGATCGAGACCGGCCTCAAGGGCGTCGAGTTCGTGGCGGCCAACACGGATGCGCAGGTGCTAGCCACCAGCCTGGCCGATACGCGCATCCAGATGGGCGACCGCATCACCAAGGGCCTTGGCGCCGGCGCCAACCCCGATATCGGGGAGCAGGCGGCGCTCGAGGACCGCGATCGCATTGCCGAGACGCTGCGCGGCTGCGACCTGGTGTTCATCACCGCCGGCATGGGCGGCGGCACCGGGACCGGCAGCGCGCCGGTCGTGGCCGAGGTCGCGCGCGAGCTCGGAGCGCTGACCGTGGCCGTCGTCACGACGCCGTTCGTGTTCGAAGGGCCCAAGCGCATGCGTCAGGCCGACGATGGGCTGCGCAAGCTCGAGGACAAGGTCGACGCCCTCATCGTGGTGGAGAACCAGCGCTTGCTCTCGGCGCTCGACCGCAAGGTCAAGCTCACGGACGCCTTCCGCGTCGCGGACCGCGTGCTGTACCACGGCGTGCGCGGTATCAGCGACGTCATCAACGTGCCCGGCCTGATCAACGTCGACTTCGCGGACGTCAAGACGCTGCTCGAGGGGGCGGGCACGGTGCTCATGGGCATCGGGGCAGGTCGCGGCGAGAAGCTTGCCGACGAGGCGTCCAACAGCGCCACCCACAGCCCGCTGCTGGCACGCGGGGTGGAGGGCGCCCGCCATCTGCTCATCAACATCACCGGCTCGGACGATCTCACGCTGTTCGACGCGCACGAGATCGTCGAGAAGATCAGCGAGGCCACGGAAGTCGAGGACGTGAACGTGCTGTTCGGCGTCACCTACGACGAAGATGCCGCCGACGAGGTGCGCGTGACGGTCATCGCCGCGGGCTTCGATCAGTCCCCGCAGGTGAAGGTGCTGCGCCCGACGCACCTGCGGGCGGCGGCGGGGGGCCGCAGCTACGACCCCAGCAACTACGACATCCCCGCCTTCCTGCGCTACAACCCCGACTCCGGCGAGAACTGAGCCCGGCTCCCAGGCTCCACCGCCCGGCCCCCTCCCCAGGGGCCGGGCCTTCCGTTGCCGTGGACGCCTCGAGCCCGGCTCGGCGGCGACCCGTCGGCCGCCGGCCCGTCTGGTAGGCTGGCCGTCGTGCGCGAGGAGGTGTTCCGCGGCAAGATCGTGACGGTCGCCGTGCTCGACGGACGCTGGGAGGTCGTCGAGCACCCGGATGCCGTGGCGGTCCTGGTCCAGCGCGGTCGCAGCGTGCTGGGCGTCGTGCAACAGCGGCCCGCCATCGGCACGGCGAGCTGGGAGCTGCCGGCCGGCCTCATCGAGCCCGGCGAATCGCCCGAGGCGGCCGCCAGGCGCGAGCTCGCCGAAGAGGCGCAGCTCGGCGGGCGCTTCAGCATGATCTCCCGCGCCTACGCCTCCCCCGGCTTCAGCGACGAGCTCATCTGGCTCTACGAGGTGCACGAGGTGGTGGCCGCCGAGGGTACGCCGGACGACGGCGAGGTGCTGCACATCGAGTGGCGCGACGCCCTCGAGCTGTGGCAGGCGGTTGCGCGCGGCGAGGTGGCGACCAGCGCCGTCAGCATGCTCGGGTTGCGGCACGCGCTGGCCCGCGCCGGGGTGGCACCGTGAACGTGGTCGACAGCCCCGCCGCCGTGCTCCACAAGGGCGCGGTGCTATCGCTGGGCAACTTCGACGGCGTGCACCTCGGCCACCGCTTGCTGCTGGCGCGCATGCGCGAGCTGGCCGATGCCACCTCCAGGCCCGCCGTCGTGCTCACCTTCTTCCCGCCCGCCAAGGTGGCCTTCGGCCGCGCCACCTTCCTCAACAGCGCCGAGGAGAAGCTCGAGCTGCTGGGCGCGTACGCGCCCGACACCGTCGTCATGATCCCGTTCTCACGCGAGTACGCGCGCACGGACAAGGCGGTGTTCGCCGACCAGTTGAGGCACCTCGCGCCGCACGCCATCATCGTGGGTGAGGACTTCCGGTTCGGCCACCAGCGGATGGGAGGACTGAACGATCTGTCTCCCATCCCCGACCGCCTCGAGGCCTTCGGACTGAGGACCGTGCACGGCGAGGTGGTCAAGTCCTCACGCATCCGCGAGCACCTGGCGGCCGGCCACATCGAACGCGCCAACGTCCTGCTCGGGGCGCCCTACCCGGTCCGCGGCCGCGTGGTGCGTGGCGCGGCACGCGGCGCCAGCATCGGCTTCCCCACCGCGAACATCCGCACCGACGAGCGCAAGGCGCTGCCCATCGGCGTGTACGCGGTCAGCGTCGAGCTCGCCGCCGGGCCCCAACCGGGCATGGCCAACGTGGGGCCGCGCCCGAGCTTCCCCGACGAGGCGCCGTCGCTGGAAGTCCACCTGTTCGACTTCGCAGGCGACCTCTACGACACCGAGCTGACGACGCACTTCCACGCCTACCTGAGGGCGCAGCGGCGCTTCGCCGGACTCGAGGAGCTGACGGCGCAGCTCGCGGTCGACAGCGCGAGCGCCCGCGCCGCGCTGGCCAACGCCAAGCCGTCCGTCCGAACCCGGTCCGGCTAGGCCGTATACTCGCGCCATGCTGATCTATGGGCGGCGCGCCGTCCTGGAGGCGCTCCGCGGCGGGCAGGTGGAGCGCGTGCTGGTGGCTCGCGGCGTCAAGCCGTCGGCGCTCGCGGAGCTCCGCCGCGAAGCGGCGCGCGCTGGCGTGCAGCTCGCGGAGGTGCC
>Ga0307441_1000464_pt1 | contig 14934 bp, 16 predicted proteins | sample SalMarWE160420MG_FD_202149 | JGI IMG/M metagenome (GOLD analysis project Ga0307441, IMG submission 202149) | Salt marsh sediment microbial communities from the Plum Island Ecosystem LTER, Massachusetts, United States - WE1604-20 | ecosystem: Environmental > Aquatic > Marine > Intertidal zone >... | reverse complement strand
CCTGTACCAGACTTTTTATTAAGAGTCTTTTCGTACTCCGCAAGAGCAGAATTAGATTTTGCTGTGCCTGTTCCTGTTCCTTTAAATGCACCACCCAAATCAAGTGACTTTGCTGCTGATTGCAGTCTAATTAGACTTGATTGAAGAGAATTAAATTCTCTATTTACTCTAAACATCTCCTTGTAGAGTATTTCCATCTCCTTAGACATAGGAGCAAAAATATTCCCTTTAGGAAGACTGTTAATGTCAGTAATAACTTGTTTTAGTTGTGAACTATTTTCAAGAAGAAGATTTTTTACTTCTGCTAATTGTTGCTTTAAACTACTAAGACTATCTGCCATTATCCCTCTATTAATTTCTTATCAATTTCCATAATTAATCCTGGGTCAGTTGGATTATTATATTTGTTTTTCCTATCAAAAACCCTATCAAACCACCTTTCTAATTCTTCTGGAGAGCCTTCCCAAATCATGGTCTCTGTTGGTCTCTTTTCCTTTGGTAATTCCCTAAATGAATCTACCTGAGACTTTTTTCTTATTATGTATGAGATTGTATATGGTAACTCACTCACATCATTTATATTTATGTCAAACGGCAAACGTAACGATTTAGAAACCGACCACAGAGCCTCTATTCCATTACTCCGTGCTATTTTTTTAGTTCATCCATCCCCAATTCAAGACTTCTATATTCTTTTATTAGTTGTTCTTTTATCTCTGATGGAAAATTTTTGAATTCTTCAAAACTTTCAAGAAGTGGGATTTTATATTCAGGGTCTCTATATAGACTATAGAAAACAATGTGATTATAAAAACTCTTTGTTAGTTCTACCTCACACATTTCATTTCTTATCCCTACTAAATAATCCTTTCGTAAAACTTCTATATCCTTTTTAAGTAGTTCTTTCTTTGCTGCTGCTGCCCTACTTATGATTTCCTCTCGTACTAGGTTTTCTCTCTTCTTTGGATATTCATCTACAAGTTTTTGGTATTCTTCTTGTTCTTCCAAAGATGCTCCTGATTCTAATTCTTTGGGAAAAGGAATATCAAGTTCACTAATTACTTCAGAAGAAATTTCTTTTAGTAAGGATAGCAAGATAACTTCAACAAGCTGTTTAGAATCTAAATCATTAACATCTGGTATATATGCAAGATGTTCATCTGATTCAGGATTTTTCAAAGCATCTCTAAGTTTTCTACTGTCTCTGAGTGCCTTTACTCTTGCTCTCTGAAGCTCTGCATCTCCAACTAATCTCATATAAAAAGTTACTGGCTCTGCATCTTTTCCTATTACTGTTACTGGTTTTCTATAATAAAATAGAGAATTAATATCTACATCGTTCTTTTCTGGTGATAATACCATCTTTTCCTCTCCTATTACTCTTAAAAAATAATGGGGTCATATTTAAATACTAAAAAGTAGATATAATATGACCCCTTAAGTTAAATCTCCCTATTAGTCGACTGTACTTAGCTTATTTATTTATTCTATACTCTTGCTCCAGAATAAATTATACATGCTCCAGTAGTACTCTTGAAGTTGAACACTTGTACCGCATTGTCATTCACGTTTGCTGTGTAGCTATCACCAACAACTTTAATTGTTGGAATGTAGATAGTTTTCAGAATTTGTGAACCAGATGCTGGATTAGTTAGTTGAATTTCAAGTGGTAGTTCTGCTGTGTCTTCATACTCGTTCAAAGCAAATTCTGTTTCACCAGAACCTATTGAACCATAAGTTAGAAGGTCTATCAATTCTTCATCAGTATCAAGAACAGTAAATGAACCTTCGACAGATGGAACCTGTGATTGATAACCCACAAGCTTATCGTTCCCCATCTCTCTAACCTCTGTAACATTCAAATTTCCATTGATTGTTATAGATTGTACTCTAGGAATCAAGTTGGCACTAATTTCGATTTCAATGTCCTTACCCTGAATTGCAGCGGGCATTGTGCTATCTGAAACATCTGTCCAAGTATCTCCGCCTGATGCTTCATGATAGATAGCAATCAATTGGCTTACTCTTGAATCAAAGGTAGTAAGTGTAGTACCAGAAACTGAATATTGTCCAGTTGCTGGACCAGAGGCTACTTCCTCTAAATAGTCCCCATCTAAAATAACTGATAGACACTTGTCACCATTTTTCAATGTAACAGGTGTATCCGCTAGTGAAAATGAAGTTGTTCCAGTAGAGAATTTCTCAACAACTACGTTGTATTTGAAATATCGTCTTTCAGTACCTGTGGCTGTGTAGTCCTCAGTACCTTCGCCATCTACGGAATATGAGAATGTAAAATCTTGAATTCTAAGTTTCTTGGCATGTACTGATTTGGCATAAGTTGCCACACTGTCTTCACGTATGTAAATAACAGCATCAATGTTTCCAAGTTCTCCGATGTCTACTCCTGCACCTGGGTAGGCACTTCTGTCTGTCCCAGTAAGAATAGAAAAGATTTTTACTCCTGTATCAAATGCAGAAAAAGGAACCGATACAGTTGGAATGTCTTCGACAGTTCCAGCGTGTAATGGGTTACCAAGTTCGTCAATATCCGTTGAAGGCGTATTTGAGCTTACTTCCGCTCTCTGAATTCTTGTTGCCAAAAACTCATCTCTTGGACCAACAATTTTAAGTGCCAGTCTCTTTGAGGGAATTGCTATACGTCTTGCCATTAATTCCTCCTAAATTTTAAACTATATATCTTGAATGAATTGCTACAGTAGCACGCCAGTCCATTACTTTTTGAAGTTCCGAATCAAAAATTGCTGGTCTGTATTGGTGCCTAAGAATATCCAGCCATCCTAAGCTGCTTGGGCTAACAGCTGGTGGAAATCCTTCATCATAGTCATATACTTCTACGCCACCATCGGCACGAAGCTGTCCAAAGATTTTGTAGCCAATTTCATCTCTTTGCTGTTTGGTATTAGCATAAATTTCTAAGTACCAAACTCTATCATATCTATCCGTTCCTCCTAGCTCGTGTAGGGTCGAACCTATATCCCCACCCACGATTGCAATACGTGGTATTTCCAAATCCCCGTCATAGTAAGCATCTACTATATCGACACCTGTCCCTGTAAATAAATCTTCAAGCCAGTAATATATACTAAGTTCTTGTTTTCTTTCTAAATACATTATTTTCCTTTAGTAGTAGAAAATCTCTCTGATAGTAATATCTCTAAAATAAGTTCCTTGCAGATAAGATTCTACATCTAATCGCATTTCTTTTGTTCTCATTCCTGCTGGAAGTGCAGGGTCTGAAACTCTTTCAGTAGAATAGTCTTGATAATTTGCAATTCTATCAATTATTTTATCTCTAAGCCTGTGTAAATCTTCCCATTCTAGCTCTTCTAGTGAATCCATCCCATGATATTCTCTAAACCTGTCTTTTATTTCCCTAGTCACCATTCCTCGAATGTTACTGGCTAATCTAGCCATGTCCTGTTCGTTTTGCATTCTTTCCAAATCTTTAAAAAGTCTTCTAACAAGTGCATTTGCCTTGTCTAAAAGTTTTTTTCTATCATGCCATCCCTTGGTTCTTTTTCTTTCAAAGGTTGTAACTCCAACCCCCATCTCCTTTCCTTTTCTATTTACTTCTTTTTCTGTTGTAGAAACTGCACCAGGTGCTCCATATTTTGGATATGGGTATCTTCCACCAGACCTTCTTCTTAGGTTTCCGTACTCAAGAAAGTGCCAATATCCTGCTGTATTATTTAATGCTCCTTCTCTGTCTTTAATTATTGTGTAATATGTTGCAGTTAACCACTCTGGATTATTCCACGTATCAGATTTCTTTCTTTTTGGGTTTCCCTTTTTAGTTGTTCCATACCCGATATTTGTTTTTCTTACTTCTCCAAGAATTGCAGCATCATAAAGTTTTCTCCACCCTATCATTCTAGCAGCATCTGAATTTGCACTACTAATTCTTACTGCTTCAACTATATCAAACCAAGTTTCAACAGTTCCTAAATCTCTATTACAGTCTGTAATTAGATTTACAGCCTCAAATGAACCATCTGCTAATATTACAATTGTGGCTTCAAACTTGTCAATAACCGTGTCTAGCAAGTGTGCTAACATTGGTTCTGTAATATCTGGTGCTTGTGCAGAAGCCCATGCAAAATTTGTTTGTAATAATTCTTTGGCAATAGACTTCATTGCTTTTTGAGCTTCTCTTATTTCTTCTGGTGATGGTCCCTTTTCAATATGTTTTTCAAATCTATCCATATCAGAAGCTATTTCAGTAGCAAATTCTTCAAGAACTGATATTTGTTCAGCTATATCACCAATTGAGGTTCCTGCTTCTTTAAATTGCTCTTCCCACCATGCAAAAGAATTCCTTTGTGCCATTTACTTTTCCAGCTGGTCGCCAAATAATACTTCAACGATAGCTCTTGTGAATTCATTAAATCCGTCAAGAACTTCCTTTCTAATTAATTTATACTCTTCTGTGTTAGGGTCTAATACGTCCTCAATGTTGTTTAGTGTTATTGCTAAATATTTCTTGTTTTTGTTTCCAAGAAACTTAACAATCTCTAGAACATTCAGTCCTTCAATTATCACCCCTATTTCTTTGTTAGACATCCTTTTCCTCCTCATTTAGAATTAGAACAATTCTGTTCAACTCTGGCACACCTTTATAAGTTCTTCTGTCAATACTCATTAACTTGCCGTCCACTTGTACAGTTTCTGATGTATTAACTATGTTTACGTTTGCTGCTGTATACTCAATTTGAGCACGACATTCTCCTTCAAAAACTTCTCCAGCAGAGTAACCAACTCCCTTATCCATGCTATTCCATCTTACATGTGCTGTTATTTCGTGTCCTGATATTACATCAGTCCAATAATTACCACCACAGGTAGGGCAAAAAGAGTTAGTAGAAACACCTGTTACTGGGTCTAGACTACAGCCAGAAGCTGTACAGCCTGTTTGTCCTGCGTACGAGTTGAATGTTATTGTTCTACCAATTGCATCTCTAATATCGTCTATTTTGTCTTTTGTGTCACTAGGAAATGTTATCGCCATATCTCTCGAAAATTTCTTGCCACTGAGTGGCTATATGTTTCCAAGTATATTCCTTGGAAGTGAATTTTTTATAGCTTTCTCTCCCCAACATTTCCCTTAGCTCCTGATTTTGATATAGGATTTCCAGAGATTCTGCAACATCTGCGGGGTGAACAAGTCCACCTCTAACTAATGTTTCAGGACTCCATAAATATTGATTGACTGGGGTAAGAATGCCCACATCTTCAAATAATTCTGTACATGCACTGTGGTTTGGAACAATCTGTGGAACTCCACAAGCAGCTCCTTCTGTTGAACAAAGACCCCAACCTTCTCCAGTAGAAGTATTTATTCCAACATCTGCACAATTGTAAATCATGTTTAGTTCTGGTAGGGTTACTCTTTGATTGTCTCTTACTGTATTAGTTAGAATAATTCTGTTTTGAATTCCTAACTTTGTACTAAGGTCTAGAACATCCCATCCAGTGTCTTTTATACCTGCATGATGATAGTATTTAACGCTCTCTGGTTTATCTTGGACAAACTCTGCAAAACCTTCCAAAGCTACGTCAAGACGTTTTCTTGGTTGATTCCTATTTACGTTAAGTACAATAAAGCTTTCCCATAATTCAGGATTTTTATCAAAGTACTGCTTTCGTACTTCTAGTTTATCTCCAAGAGGATAGAATGTTTTCAAATCAGTTCCATGAGGAATGATTTCAAAATCCATCTCTGGCATAGCTTCTGAACAAACTTTTTTTCCAAATTCTGTATAAACTACAGCAGTCTTTACGATATCGAAGTTTTTAAACCAGTTACTTGAAAAGTCAGTTCCATCTACTGGAAAATAAACAATAATTGGTGGAGGAGTATAGCCCTCCACAGTCGCCATTAAATCTTTGAATACTCTTAGATATTCAGAAATTACCCAAATATCATTTAGAATAAAGATGAAATCATGTTCCTTGTTGATAAAATCTTTGATTCTATTGAAACCCCATAAGTCTCCACCCAACATGGCTGGATAAATATTATGCTTATATTCGTGTGGGTCTCCCCTATAATTAATTGCCAGATGGTCAATAGTCCAATCCTCTGGCAGATTTTTAATAATCCCATGTGCAACTCGTGAAAATCCCGTAGGAGTAACACCGTCACATATAAATAATCCTTTCATTTTTTCCTTTCCTTTCATAGCTTTAATTAACCAAGTCTCTTTTGAATGTCTGTGCCAACTTTTTAGTTGGTGGGGTTAGATACCCTGACAATTCTTCAAAGTCTCGCTTGAGTGAGGTATTCTTTTGTTTGCCACCCTCAATATTTGAGAATGATATTTCATCATCCTTCCAAGAGCCATAATCCCATGCATTATTCTCTAGGGTTCCCCCTTTGATAATAAGGGATGCCATTAGTATTATGGGTCTTTCATCTGATACTTGAACTATGGGCGGAGAATCATACTTATAGTCTGAAGTACTCCACCCATTAGCTGTTGTATTTCTTGCTACATTATTAGTACTGTCAATAACGTATTTGTCGTTCCACCAAGGCATCAAAGCTTTTACTCCTGCTACCAAAGATGTACGTAACCAAGAATCTTCGTATCTATATGCGGAAGAATCAATATCGTACAGTTGTAATCTTAATGCATCTATTAAATAATCTAAATTGCTGGAACGTATTGGCATAGTTTATAACTCTTTTGTTTCTGGTTGAATATCTTTTTGTTGTACCTCTGCTAACCTTTGCCTAATATGCACCATTGTCTTTTCAGGTCTTTCTAGCTCTTCTGCTATTGAAAGAACCCTATAAAGAATTGGTTCAGAATCAATCTCGTTGAGTTCTTTTTTAAATTTCATATACGGAGCAGTTACTAACTCTTCAATTACTTCTTTAGTATACTTCTCGTAACTTTTCTCAACTTCACCTTTAGGCTGTGGTTTTTCTTTTTCTGCCAATTTAACAAGATATCCCTTCTTAAAGAGGGATTTATTTTGTCTTTCAAAGTAAGCTTCTTCCATTTGTGACCAAACTTCTACGAAACACCCCTCAGAATTCTTAGCGGGATTTCCGTATAGAATAACTGGTTCTGGTATTCCATTAAATGGGTTTACTACAGAAACTTCAACTTTTCCTAAAATATTCTTTTTAAATATTGCAGTAGGTTCCCCTATTTGCATTTTTGCAAAAGCATCTGGTGATACTGTTTTTTCTGGCATTCTAATCTCCTTTCCTATTTATTAACTTCCAGACTGGGATGCAGTAAAAACCACATCCCAGTCTTTATTACAATTACTTATCAAGTAATTTCAATGACATAAATTCCTTCAGCTTTGTCGATAATCATACCAAATTGTTGGTAGATTTCAAAGAACCATTGTGGAGGAGTTGGTCTTGGGTCTGTGTACTGCTTTTCCTTGATGTCACCATAGGTGATAAACTCACCAACATTTTTACCCATAACAAGAATCTTGTTTGTAGGTACTAATGCAGTATAGGAATCAGGGTAGTCCCAATCTTGGTCAATTACGACAATTTCTGCACCGTAATATCTTCCTAACATCCCACTCATCATAACTTCTTCAAGCTGTGAATCTACTCCCACAACTGTTGGAGAAGCTGCACCATTGTCCCAAAATGCACCAAATTTGGTGATAGGATTTAGTACGCTTCTTACACCAGCAACAACGATTGGTCCACCGATTGTTTGCGAAATTTGTTGAATCGCAGCTTCGAGACCTGCAGCTGAAACCTCAGTTGCAATTGCAGCATAGTTGTCTGGGGTATTTCCTGCTGTCCATACAGATGTAAGTGCAGCAAAAACTTTGTTTTGGTAGTAGTCTTTTAGGGTTTTTAGCATTTCTTCACGAATTCTTTCAATTGTTCCCAATTCGCCAGAATTTAGTTCCCACTCAGAGGCAGTAACTTTGATGTCAGCACCATCAAGTGAGTAGTGAAGACGTTCAACGATTGTGAATTCGTCAGCTAGATGTACAGTTCCAGGTACTAATGTGCGAACATTAATTCCTTTACGTACTTTCTTTACTAACGCATCCCCTTCTTTCATTGCACGTGAGTTAAGTAACATTCCCACAAAGTCAGTTGTGATGTGACCTGGGTCAATGAACTCAACAAGTAGTTCTGCTAGTTCATCTCTCTTCTCTTTATCTTTCATAAGAGAGGCGATAGCTTCATGATATTTTTTCTTTTCCATTAATTTACTCTCCTAAACATTACGGAAACTTACGGTTGTCTAGTTCTGAATGTCAATTCTCGTTTGGTTGTATCGTGATGAATAACTGTTGCAATTTGTCCTGCAGCAATACCTGCTGTAGAAACGTAGCTAAGTTTTCCAGCTTGTGCAGCTGTATCATCAGCAGCGTTAAGTACCTCACATCTTGCTCCAGGTACTAGGTTGGCACTATAAACATAGTTTCCACTAGTTACAGTGTATGTGCCACCTGCGTGTAGGGCAACTAGTGCTCCTGAAGGAATAGTTCTTCCTTGTAACATGCTTGGGGCAGTTGTATATACGTCTGCATTGAACGGTAAATTAGTAGCTCCTGCAAATCCGCCTCGTAGGTTACTTGAACCTGCTGGGTAATTTACATAAATTGGTGGTTCTTGTTGAACAACACTAAAAGCAGCTAAATACACTGCCTCTTTTGCTTCATCTGCTGTTGCGGGGACTCTACATCCAACCAAATCTTGTCTACTTCCATAGTTATGATTTTGGGAGTGGTCCACTATAACGCACATACGACCTTCAACAATATCCGCTACTGCTACTGCTCCAATGCTATCAGCAATCTTTCTAAATCTCATTTTATTCCTCCGTTACTCTTTATCTTTTCCGAATTTAAGGAAATTAGCAAGTTTACTAGCATCTAGTTTGTCTTCTTCACCAACAATTGGTGGAAGTGTTTCTGCTTTTTCTTCTAGTTCAGCTTCTTCTTTTGCTTTCTCTACTTCTTTACCAAAAGCTAAAACCTCTGCAATTAGGAACTTCAGAGAACCCTCATCAAGTGCAAGTAAGGTCTCTGAGTTTTCTACAAAGTACTCTTCGTCCTTTTTAATACCAGCCTCAGTAAACTGAAGTTTGATACTTGCCATCTTTTCTGCTAATTCTTTTTCTGCTTCTACTACAGATTTAAACTCTTTTAGTCCTTCGAGTTCAGTGGAAAGCTCTTCTACTGATGCAAGTGAACTATTAAGTTTTTCTAGTAATCCTTCTTTTTCCTCTTGCAATTCAGTCAAAGATTTTTCCAATTCTTCGATTTTTAATTCTTTCTCTTCCATATCTTTTTTCTCCATTTCTGCTAATGCAAGAATAGTTGTGCGACCCTCATAGGCAGGTGTCTCTACAAGAGTTGCTGCCTTTAAGACTGTGTGATATAGGTCCATTACTCCCTCATACTTCTCGCTGTCAGTGGTCATTGTATAACCAATCTCCCAAGAAATATTTAGTGTCTCATCATTATCTTTCTTTTCTTTGAGTAGTCCGATGTCTTCTGGTCTCTCACTGTTCCACAGAGCAGCAAGTCCTTCAATACGATTCCCAACCTCTTTCAGGTGGGTAATCACACCAATTGGCATCGATGCTTCATGTCCTTTAATCTTTCCAAGGGTCATTTTTATAGGCATGTGAATACCAGAATTGATAATGTTACTAAACTCCTCTTTCGGAATTCTTACTTTGTTCCCATTAGGTTCATCATCAGTGAGGATGAACTTAGCCCATGTTACATTGGGATTAAGTAATAAAGAGGCAAAGGATTCATTAACCTTTTCACTATTATCTATACTATATTGTACCATATCTGATGAAATCTTGATAAATTCTGTCATTTTTTACTCCTTTTCTGTTGATTCTGGCTCGTTTTCAGTAGGTTCCATGTCCGTTTTATCATTATTACCCGTATTATTATTCATAGTATTGGTATTATCTTGCTTATCAAACGGTTGTGGGTTGTACTCATCCAAGCCTAATTCTTCTAATAAATCTTTCTCTTCTTTTCTGGAATGAACTTCTTCATCCCAGTTATAGCCATAGAATTCTGAAATAGAACTTCTAGAAATATTTCCTTTCTCATATAGTTCTAGGAGTGCTTGTGACAAATCGGCGAATTTTACAAGATTTATTTTTTCAAACCTTACCCCACCGTAATCCCCTAAATCATTCTTCTTTACTACCTCATCGAAAATATACTTTGCTATTCTTAGTAATTTGACTCTAAAATTTTCCATTGTAGCTATAGGAGAAAGTGTTGCAAAGTCATGGTCAGCTGACCCACTTCTTTCTGCTTCTCCCATAATTAATACTCTTGGAAAACCTAGGGCATAAACGATGTCGTTATTTATTTCTTTATACTTATCATTACTTAGTAGAGCTTCTACTGGCGGTATTACCCACTCTATGTCAAGAGTGTGGTTGCCAAATAGTTGAAATACTCTTTCTATACTTGCTGGTGATATTGAATATCTTGAGCTAATTTGAGCTTTTAGCTCTTCCAACTGATACTCTGTTTCCTGTGTCAAAGGAAAATCTTTATCTCCAAGTCTGAATACCTGTATAGCTTCAATAACTCTAGAAGCTAATGCAAAGTCCATAGCACGTATGTTTCTTTTATGCTCTAAAGGCTCTAATGCTGAGTATAGGTATGGTGTTGGGTAGGGAGTGTCAACCATTGGCTTTCTTCTAATAAACAGTTTGTGCTTATCTTTTAGAAGAATTTTTCTATTTCCGTTCTTGATTTGTTCTACAAATCCTGGGTATGATGTTAGAAAGTCTGATAAAACCTTTGAATCTTCTGGTGTAGTCGGTGTTAGAGACTTTTGTAAAAGTCTCAAATACTCTGTAGGAATGTTTAGGTAATATCTAGGTTCTCTAGAGATAAAGGAATCTTTTAGTTCAATATTCTTAGGATTTCTATACCACATGTCTTTAGGTAGCCATGCCTTAGAATATTTCTTTACTCCCATCTCTTCTAGCTCAGGTTTCTTTTTCCACTCAAATGTAATTGACGGAACTACCAATCCAGAAACAAGAAATTCTTGTGCTCCTTCTTGTAGAAAATCAACTATCTGTGGTTTGATTCCTTCTAGCATTCTATACTGATTTTCTGATAGTGACCCTTTATCAATAACTAATTCATTGATACCAAGTTCTATCAGCTTATCTATAGTTGTACTGGCTATGGGGTCTCGTCTGTAGAAATATCTACATCTTTCAACTACTTGCTCATACTCCTTTGCTGTTAATGCCCCAGCTTTTGGTTTATTGTGGGGAGCATCTCTCCAAGGGTTTGCTGGAGTATAGCTGTTAAGTGGAGTATCCCAAATAGCGGCAGTCGCATGACTTATTGCTTTTGGGTCTTCCAAATGTTCTTTCTGCACTCTTGTTGCAGCTTCTGCTTTTACTGTACTGTCTTTTTTTCTTGCCATTATAACCAACCTGTTCCTAATAACTTTATTTGTTTATTTCGGAAATCTAAACTTTCGTTTGTTAGATAATAAGCCAATACTCCGCTTAAGAGGGATGCTGTAAAGTGGTCTTCTCCTTTATTTCCCCCTGCTGGTGTCATTGTCTTATATGAGATTATCCCAGTAGTTGGGTTCTTGGTATAAGTCATCCTTTCCAACTCGGTCACCGTATCCATATCCGTACTAGAATAAATAATTCTGTGTTTATTTGTATATTCTTGTAACAGTGAAACGGATAATGGTTTAGCTCTTGACTTTATTTCTTTTCCGTCTTCGTCCACACCCAAAATGATGGCTGAATTAAACTTAATCGGTATGAGATAATTTTCATAATTCTTTTTATCATATTGTCTTCCTTTTAGTAAATCCTGAATCACACTCATTCCTGCGTGTCCTTCATCCATCCCTATTAGTGAGGGACTATACTTCGTATCCAAAGCATCAATAAATCTTTTTTGAATTGGATAAGGAACCTTCACCAGCCTAATTTTAGAATGAAATTTAAAACTCATATTATCATCTAAATACATAATAAATATTGCTGTAGGCTCTGTGTATCCAAGGTCAACTCCAAAAATTACTCCATTATTCTTAGGCATTGCTGGAAGTACTTGTACTTTTTGAAGGTAGTCACTAAAATTTTCTCCAAAAGTAATACCATTTAGGGCAATTTTGTAGACTGGGTATGATTGGATATTCATTAGTCTTCTATCAAATACTGCATAGATAGGAGAACCGTGTTGACCCAAAACGAAGTGAGCGAATTCTTCTGTATTCTTTCCCCCGTATCTTCTAATAGCGTCTTCTTCTGCCTCATCATCAAATCTAGGATTTTGGTAGGAATCGATTCTGTATCTGCTGTAAGTATCGTCATTCTTGTCTGCGTGGTAGTTTACATTCTCTTCCCTAATTCCTGTTGGAACTCCTGAAACTATGAGTTTACTTCCATCCATCCAGTAGTTGATTGTAGCTTGTAATTCTAACCATGTTCCCCAAGGATAGTAGCCTGAGTTTTTTGTGAGTACTCCACCTACAAAGAAGTTACCATTTCCCTCTACTGTAATATCATAAAGATATTTGGCTCTAGTATTTACTTCTTTAATTCCAGTTACTTTGCAGAACTGTAAAGTTTCATTATTCTCTGCTTTCTGAACAGTTTCTAAAACTGGAAAAGAATTGTTATATTTTCCCTCTCCTATCTTATAGCCCATACATTCTGGAACATGTGGCTTAATTATTTCTCTGAGTCTTTTTAAAGAGGAATTTTTAATTCTAATAAAAAATAACTCTTTACTTTTATCTTTTAGTACTTTAGATTTGATGTCCCATTTTTCTTTAAGGTACTCTACAATAATTTCATTCTCTTCTTTAGAGAAGGAATGTGTTGAAAGACTTCCACTCTCAGACCCATCATCCATCCACCATACAGCTAATCCCAAAGAGGTAAGCCTATCAAGGTATTCTCTAGTAACAGTCTTTTTGTTTTTAGGATAAAGCTCATTTCCAATTTTTAGAATCTGTGGATGTCCAATAGTTCCAAAACTATAATTGAATGTTCCCCACCCTCCGTTTTTACTAATTCTTGGTTTAGTTCTAACCAATCTTTTCAATTTAGATACTAACCAATCAACATATTCTTTCTGTTTCAGGCTGTGATTTGTTCTATATCTAGCTCTACTTATGTCGAATTCCGCAGAACCGTCCCCTAAAAAGGAACCTAAAATTACCTGATATTCTTCCTCTGATAGAGGAACCTCGTCAAAAATATCACTAATATTTAATCCTAAAGAGGAAATTTTTCTAAAAATAGACTTAGTACTCCTATTTAAAACTTTAGCAATATCTTTTACTTTAACAGAGTTTTGTACTTGGGTTTTTACGTACTCTATTTCAGAGTCTTCCCAGTATTTTCTTTTTGTGTTTTTATATAGATATAGACTATCATCTACAGATAGTTCTTTTGCTGTGACATACCCAACATCCGTGTAAATTCTATGGTTTTCCCCCACTCTAATATGAGAATCCTCAAATTGAATTTCCAAGACTCTTTGTTGCCTCTTTATTTTTCTTACTGAGGAAACTCTATCTTCAATAATGTTTTCTCCATCCCAAGATAGAACAGTATCACCAGCTTTTAGTTCAGAAACTTTTTTATTTGTGTTTACTCCAGCAATTTTCTGCGTTCCAACAATACACTCGTCCACAATAAAGAAAGGAGTGTGAAGACCAATAACATTTTCCCCCTTTCCAGATTGTCCAGCAATTCTGCACATCAGTGTAGCATGTGCCTTTGTTTCAATTCTGTGTTCAGAGTTGTTAATACCACTTCTGTAATTTACAAAGTTCTTTAACAAACTATTTGTTCTAAAGAACATTTTCAACATTTCCCACACAGGGTCTAGCTGTGCTTTGTTTGGCACAGAGTAAATTATATACTCCCCAGGATAAAGATTGTTAAATAATATCCAGATAATCATGTGCACAATAGCAAATGTTTTACCTACAGCACGACTTGCTCTTAGAGAAATATATGGATTTGTATCCACCAGTAGTTCTTTCTGGTAGATTGTGAATTCCATATTTTGCTCTACTTCAGAAACTTCTTTTCGTAAATCCTCTTCATTTGAGTCTATCTCATGTAAGAATTCCCCAAACAGAACAGGATTTCTGAATATTCTGATAAGCTGCTGTTCTTTTACAGAAAGTTTTTCTACTACAGCCATATACTAGAGTCCCTCTGGAAACTTGCTTTTGTATTTCTCCTGTAGTTCTTTCAGCTCAGTGGAGGTAAGTTCCAGCCTTCCAGTACATTTTTCAGCCTCATTCTCATCCTTTTGTTCAATCATTCTTCCACATTCCAAAATAATTTTATTCCCCTCTTCTGGATATAAAAACCAGCCATCAAACAATAACATTCCACACTCTGGACAAACTGCCCTAAATATTTTATTCTTATAGAATCTATTTGCTTTGTCCTGTATATTTTGAATATAAGATTCAATAGAATCTTCTTTTTCTTCTTTTCGAGTTTTGCGTGTAATATTTAAATCTCTTTGCATGTCTGAAATATCTTTTCTCAAACTAGAAATAAATTTATTTAGTTCACCAATAACTCTTATGTTTCCATCTCCAACACCTTCTAACTGTAAGTTATAGAGAGTATCTTCGTAATCTTTTAAAGTTAATAAGGCACGTATAAGTGCCCTAAGAACTTGTGTATCGTTAAATTTTAAATCATCTAGGGCATAGTCTTCTCTGAACATTTCCATCATGTCCAGTATCCTATCCTCTAAGTCCTGTTTTGGTATGAAAGTTGTAAGCTTTTTTTCTTGTCTTTCTTCCCAAATCTTATCGAACTCCTCATCAGAAAGGTTTTGATATTGTGCTAGATTGCGTAAACTTTCTTTTGATTTTGCCAAACTCCCCTCCTATAAACTACACTT